>Ga0123519_10010611_pt1 | contig 13695 bp, 13 predicted proteins | sample YelNatPaOPRAMG02_FD_87396 | JGI IMG/M metagenome (GOLD analysis project Ga0123519, IMG submission 87396) | Hot spring microbial communities from Yellowstone National Park - Yellowstone National Park OP-RAMG-02 (version 2) | ecosystem: Environmental > Aquatic > Thermal springs > Hot (42-90C) ...
CCTTTTTGTCCCAATAAGCCGCCCACAATCCACCGAGATAAGCCGGCACAACATTATCCGGATGCCCTTCAATCTCCACCGCCACTTTTAAAATAGTTTTCTCGTCACTTATTCCACAAAAAGAGGCCGCGGCAACAACTCCCGCCAGATGGGCAGTAGCACTGGAGCCCAGACCCGAGCCGAGTGGGATATTGTCAGCTATCACAATTTGCCAGCGGTCATTTATTGGTTTAGCCGAAAATTTTTTCCAGGCAAAAACAAACGACCGCCAGACCGGGTTGGTTTTATCGGTGGGAATCTGACGACTATTTTTTACCAGGACGGCAAATTTTTCATCCGCAACAAAACTAAACTCATTATAGAGATTGACACTGGCCCCCAAAACATCAAATCCCGGACCAAAGTTGGCAATCGTCGCCGGAACCCTAATAATCAATTTTTTCTTATTCTTCATATTCCATTTTCGGTCATCCGCCGCATCGCACAGAAACTGCCGCACATTGAACAGACATCTTCTTTTTTCACTTCCGCCCGTCGGAAAGCCCGGCTATCCAGGGCAAATTCTTTTTGTCTTTTCCAGTCCAGGGCCTTGCGGGCAACCGACATCCGATAATCAATCATTCTTATTTTTTTGTTCCGGACAATATCAGCGGCATGACCAGCAATTCGGGCCGCAATTACTCCCTGATAGACATCCTCAGTCCCGGGCAATCGCAGATGTTCCGCCGCCGTCACATAACATAAAAAGTCCGCACCAGCCAGAGCCGCAACTGCTGCGCCGATTGCTCCACTGATCTGGTCATAACCAGCCGCAATATCAGTTACCAGTGGACCGAGAACATAGTAAGGTGCCTCGTGAATAATTTTTTTGGCTTTATTTATATGAGGACCAATTTCATTCAATAACATATGACCCGGACCTTCAACCATTACGGCCGCGCCCTGCTTCCGGGCCCGGCCAACCAGTTCGCCCAGTACCTTTAACTCGGCCCACTGGGCAAGATCATTGGCATCGGATATTGCTCCCGGTCGCAAGCCATCGCCTAAACTTAAAACCACTTCATAGCGTCGGGCAATTTCACAAAGCCGGTCAAACTGTTCATAAAGAGGATTTTCTTTATCGTTGGCCATAATCCAGGAAGCCAGAAAGGCCCCGCCCCGACTGACAATTCCGCAGACCCTCTTTGACCTTTTCAGTGCCCTCACGGTTTTTTTCGTCACCCCGCAATGCACCGTAATAAAATCCACCCCATCAGCACACTGCTGCTCAATTGCCGCAAACATCTCCTCAGCCGTGACCCGCCAGAATTCCTTTCGGCGTCTGGCACTCTCACAGATTACCTGATAAACTGGCACGGTGCCAATCGGGACCGGGGAATTGGCAATAATCCGGCGCCGGATAGAGACGATGTCTCCACCAGTAGATAAATCCATCACCGTATCAGTGCCGGCATCTACTGCGGCAGCCAATTTTTCCAGTTCAGCCGACAGCGAAACCCGCTCCGGCGAAGTCCCGATGTTGGCGTTAACTTTAACCCGTAAATCCTTGCCCACCGCCACCGGGCGAACTTTTCGCCGCCGCCCCTGATTGGAAAAAATAACAATCCGGCCCTCGCTGAGGGATTTCCGCAACTGCTCAACCGCCATCCCTTCATCCCGGGATATTTTCTGAATTATTTCTTTATTCATCTCTGGTCTTTATTGCTTTCTTTAACTGCCGGACCGCCCGCCGGATATCTCTGGCCATACTCGCAGCCCGCACCACTGCCGCCATATCCGCACCGGCGGCAAAAACCTTCTGGATATTTTTTTTATTAATTCCTCCTATTGCCACTAACGGAATTTTCACCATCTTTTTTATTCGGGTAATAGCCGACAAACCGACCGGTAATTTTTCCGGTTTCGTCGGCGTTTTCCAGATTGCACCCACTGAGATATAATCCGCTCCGTCTCTGGCCGCTTTTTTCGCCAGTCGCCAATCGCCGCTCACTGAATAGCCAATAATTTTCTGCGGCCCTAAAATTGACCGGGCTTCTTTTATCCCGATATCGTCCGGGCCCAGATGAATGCCGTCGGCCCCACTAATCCGGGCAATATCGGCGCGGTCATTGACTATAAACAAAACTCCTTTTCGGTGACAGATTTCACCCAATCGTCGGGCAACCCGGCTGAGTTCAGCGTCGGGCAATATCTTATCCCGCAACTGAACGATATCGGCCCCGCCAGCCACAATTGCCCGAACCATCGCTTCATATCGTCGGTCCGGCCGGGGAGCAGTAATAACATACAACCGACATTTCTTTAATTTTTTTTTGTCCACGATTTTTCAAAAGAGCCGAAAAAATCTTTTTCCAGTTGATAAAGAGCAAAACGCAGATGTTTAAACTGCTTTCTTCTGGCGGCAAAAAGCAGGCGGGAATATTCTTCCAGAACCCGCAGGGCCTCTTCAGTTCGTCGGAAATTTGCCCGAACTATCTCAGCGATATTCTGATAAGTACCATTTTCCGAAAACTCCCGCCCCCAATCAGATTCGACATCCCGAAAGTGCAAGAGGCCAGAATAATCCGCGGAACTGAGTTTGCCAAGTTGCTGACGGAGTTGCCGGATTTTTTTTACCAGTTTTTCATTATTCATCACAAAGCGTCCGGTGTCTTCAATTACCCGCAAACCTTCCCGGGCCCGGTTGAAATTAACATCAATAATCCGCCAGTATCTTCGGTTTTTATTTTCCATAGGCCTGAACAATTTTGCGAATCAATCCGGAAGTGGAACGGTTAGCAACCAACGGGACCCTTACCGTTTTTTTTACCTGGCGGGCCCCGACAATCTTTTCCGGAAGATAATCGGCCCCTTTGACCAGGATATCCGGCTTTAACTGGCGAATTAAATTTGCCGGAGTATCCTCGGAAAAAATCACCACATAGTCCACTGCCTCCAGGGCCGCCAGAATACTCGCCCGATCAGCCGCAGTCTGAAGCGGCCGCGCCGGTCCTTTCAGCCGGCGGACCGAAGAATCCGAGTTAAGTCCGACAATCAATAAATCACCAAGGCGCCGGGCTTTCTGGAGAAGTTCAATATGTCCGCGGTGAATCAAATCAAAACAGCCATTGGTAAAGACAATTGTTTCGCCGGCTTTGCGACGACAATCAACTATCTTTTTCAGTTTAGTTAATTTTTTTATCTTGAAAGAATTACCCAAAAAAATATTCCTCTACTAACCGGGATAAAATGTGAATTGCCAGGAGATGTCCTTCCTGAATTCGGGCAGTTATCCGGGAAGGAATTTTCAGACAAACATCCGCCAGCGAACTCAGTCGGCCACCAGTTTTTCCGGTAAATCCAACCACCGTCATTTTTTGTTTTCGGGCAATCTTCGCGGCCTGCAGAATATTAGCCGAATTTCCACTGGTGGAAATTACAATCAGGACATCACCTTCTTTTCCCCAGGCCTGAACCTGCTGGCGGAAAACATCGGCAAAACTAAAATCATTGGCTATCGCGGTCAGCAGTGAGGTATTGGTCGTTAAAGCCAGACAGGGCAGTGGTGGACGATTTTTTTCAAACCGGCCGAGCAGTTCGGCGGCCAGATGCTGGGCATCAGCGGCTGAACCACCATTGCCGCAGACCAGAATTTTTTTACCATGCTGGTAAGCCGAAATAATTATCCTGGCGATTTGGTTAATGGTCGACCGAAGGGCTTTTATCCTTTTGATAGTAGTAATATGTTCTTCAATCAATTGGTCAATCGGCCGGACAAAATTTTTATTTACCATCAGTTCCTCCGAGAATATGTTTGTGCAGAAAGTTGGTAAAAACCTCGCCTTTTAAGAAATCCTCGTTGTTTAAGATTTGCTGATGCAGAGGAATCGTGGTCTTTACTCCTTCAATAATAAACTCCCGCAGGGCCCGCTGCATTTTTCCGATAGCCTCGGCCCGGTTTTCGCCCATAGAAATAATCTTGGCCAGCAAACTATCGTAAAATGAAGGAATGATGTATCCGGCATAGCCATGGGTATCCACCCGTATTCCCGGTCCACCCGGAAGGATAAATTGTTCAATCTTTCCCGGGCTGGGCAAAAACTCTTTTTCCGGGTCTTCGGCGTTAATCCGGCATTCAATTGCCGCTCCGCGAATAGTAATATCGTCGCTGTCAACCAGAATTTTTTCCCCGGCCGCCAGCCGGATTTGTTCCTTAACCAGGTCCAGACCAGTAACCATTTCAGTCACCGGATGTTCTACCTGAATCCGGGTATTCATTTCCATAAAATAAAAATTTTTCTTCTTATCCACCAAAAACTCCACCGTCCCGACCGTCAGATAATCAATTGCCTCTCCGGCCCGAACCGCCGCCCGACCCATTTTTTTTCTCAGAGAGTCCGAGACAAAAACCGACGGGGATTCTTCCAGCAACTTTTGATGACGGCGCTGAATTGAGCAATCCCGTTCAGGTAAATAAATCACCTTTCCTTTGCTATCACCCATAATCTGAAACTCAATATGCCGGGGCTCCTCAATATACTTTTCCAGATAGACCGCCGGATTGCCAAAAGCAATTTTCGCTTCGCTCTGGGCTATGGAGATAGCCGGAATAAGTTCGCTTTCATTACGCACCAGCCGCATCCCCTTGCCACCGCCGCCCGCCGCGGCTTTAACCATCAGGGGATAGCCAATCCTGCGGGCAACTTTCGCTAAATCCGCAGAGTTTATATCCACTGGTTCTTCCGTCCCGGGAATAATCGGGATACCGGCCTTTCTCATCAATCTTCTGGCCGCAACCTTATCACCCATCCTGGCAATTGAGTCTTTGTCCGGTCCGATAAATTTTATCCCACAACTTTCACAAACCTCGGCAAAATAGGTATTCTCCGCCAGAAAACCATAGCCCGGATGAATGGCATCGGCTCCGGTAATCTCCGCGGCACTGATAATACTGGGGATATTCAGATAACTATCCAGAACCGGCCCCGGGCCAACACAGATAGATTCATCGGCTAACTTGACATGCAAACAATTACTGTCAACTTCCGAGCGAATCGCCACAGTTTTCAATCCCATCTCCCGGCAGGCCCGGATAATCCGGCAGGCAATTTCCCCGCGGTTGGCAATCAGGACTTTTTTAAACATTTTTGGGTTCTTCCGGCTCAACCAGAAACAACTCCTGGCCGTATTCTACTTTCTGCCCGGACTCTACCAGCACCCGGATAATCTTTCCCCGGACATTGCTGGTAACATCCTTAAAAATTTTCATCGTTTCAATTACCCCGACTTTTTGACCGACACCGACATGATTGCCCACCAGAACATAGGGCGGTTTATCCGGCGAAGGTGAAAAATAAAAAGTGCCAACCAGTGGAGATTTAATTACCAGCGGTCTGGTCTCACGCGGCATTGCTATCTCCCCTGGCTTTTTATCAGTCGGTGATAAATTATTTGGAGTTGTCGGCTTCGGGCGGCGAATAAAAATACTGCTATCACCGTCCACAACCTTCAGTTCTACCACATCAGTCGGTCGTAAGATATCCAGTATCTGTTCAATTTCCGGATTATGGTCGTTATTTTTATTATTCATTATTCATTTACCCGGGAGACATATTCACCGGTGCGGGTATTGATTTTTACGATGTCGCCTTCCTTGATAAAAAGCGGCACCTGGACCTCGGCCCCGGTCTCCACGGTCGCCGGTTTCATCACATTGGAAACTGTATCACCTTTAACCCCGGGAACTGTTGCTTTAACCCGCAAATCGACCGTCGCCGGCAACTCAATACTGACAAATTCTTCATCCAGATAAATTGCCTCCACTATGGTTTCGGGTTTCAAGAAATCAACTGCCCGGCCAAGATTGGTTTTGGGTAAATGGATCTGGTCAAATGTCTCAGTATCCATAAAATAATAGTTCTGACCATCATTATAAAGGTACTGTTTTTTTCGCCGCTCAATATTTATTTCCCGAAACTTCTCCCCGGATTTGAAAGTTCGTTCAATTATTGCGCCGGTTCGCAGGTTCTGTAATTTTACCCGCATCACGGCCCCGCCTTTGCCGGGCTTATGATGTTGAAACCAGATAATGATATAGGGAGCGCCATCCACTTCAATCGCCACTCCATTGGCAAAATCAGCGGTAGAAATCATTGTTTTTCACCTCACTTCCAGAAATAAAAAATTATTCAGGGATTATTTTACTCAAACTAATTTATTATAGCAATTTTATTATTTAAAAGTCAAAATTTCCGGCCCTTTTCTGGTGAGTAAAATTGTATCTTCCAGGCGCACCCCGAATTTGTCGGCCAGGTATATCCCCGGCTCAACAGTAAAAACCATATTGGTCTCTAAAACAACATCTTTTCTCGGCTGCGGCGGTTCGTGGACTTCTATCCCGATACCGTGACCAAGCCCATGAACAAAATTGTCCCCGAAACCAGCCGCGCTGATTATTTTTCTGGCCAGATTATCCACTTCAGCAAATGTCTTTCCCGCTTTCAGGAATTTTTCGGCCGCATTCTTTGCCTCTTTGACTGTTTCATAAACCTTGAGGTATAACTTATCCGGAACCAGCCCATAAGCAAAATAACCGGCCCGGGTAATATCCGAACAGTAGCCATTCAGGCGGCAACCGGCATCAATCAAGACCGGGCCTTTTCCAGTAAAAATTGTTTCCCCACTGCGGTGATGGGGCCAGGCCGTGTTTTTTCCAAAAGCAACAATCGGATAAAAGGCCGGCTCGCCACCGGCTTTTTCTATTTCAGTAACAATCCAGCGGGCTAATTCTTTTTCTTTTATTCCCCGACGCAGGAGCGACCAGGCCTGCCGAACTATCCGGGCAATAATTTTTGCCGCCTGACGCATTATGGCTATTTCCCCGTCGTCTTTAATCATTCGCCAGTTATCAGTAAAATTATAAAAATGAAGACGTCGGCCAAGTGATTTTTTCAGCCGGAGCAAAAACTCGCCATTGAGGTTTCGGGGATTTATCGCTACTGGCAAATTTTTCTTCAGAAGATATTCCTCATTTAGCCGAGAATTGTTTATTTTGACTGCTGCCGGAATTTTTTTTATAAAATCATCGGCCAAAAGAGTGGGGCAGAAAAGATTTAACTCGGATTTTTTCGGACCAATGGTGAGAAAAACATCCGGGGCAAATTCCTGTCCGAGAAGATAAAAAATATCGGCCGGCTGGGATATGAGATAAATTAGATTTTTCGACGGGGCATAATCCCAGAATTTTTTTAACCGGCCCGCGAGGTCAGAAGTTTTGTTTATTCTCGGCACAATATTGAGACCAGACCTTCCAGAGCCAGCAGATAACTTTTCGGCCCAAATCCGGAAATCTGGGCCAGACAGACCGGGGCGGTAAGCGAGGTATGCCGGAAATCCTCCCGGGAATAGATATTGCTGAGATGAACTTCTACTACCGGCAATTTAACCGCCGCAATCGCATCGCGAATGGCCACCGAGGTATGGGTATAAGCCGCCGGGTTGATAATAATTGCGGCATATTTATTACCGGCCCGGCCAATTCTATCAACAATTTCTCCCTCGTGGTTTGACTGAAAAAATTCCACCTTTACCTTTAATCTGGCGGCTTCTTTTTTAATCATTTGATTAATCTGGGCCAGAGTTGTCCGACCATAAATTTTTGTTTCCCGAGTTCCCAGCAAATTTAAGTTCGGTCCATTAATAACCAGAATTTTTTTGACCATGTTTCTCCTCTTTCATTTTGGAATAATAATTTCCGTCCCGGGGATAAGATTGCCCCGAATCAATTTATTCCGGTTAACCTCATAAATATCCTTCCAGCGTTCAGGATTATTATAATATTTCATCGCCAGGGAACGCAAATTATCACCGGCCACCACAACATGTTTTAATGGGAAAGTATATTTTTCTTTAACCTCTTTTTTTCTTTCTTTTTCTATCACTACCGGAACCACTGCCGGGGTAATCGGACCAGTAGTAATTACCACTGGTTCGGTTGCTTTTATCACCTCAGGAGTCGTGAGTTCCTCAGCCACCGGTGCGGGGCTGACCGTTGCCGATGACTCAACTATCGGAATTATCAAAACCTGACGCGGCGACAAACTGCCCCCAGGACCAACCTTTTCTTTGTTGACCTGATAAATATCCACCCAGTAACGGGCATCGCCAAAATAACGGATTGCCAGCGTCTGTAAGGTATCGCCCGGCTCCACCGTGTGGGTTCGTACCCGATGTGCCGGCTCAGTTTCGGACGCCGGGGCTTTTTCGGCCGGAGGTTTTTGTTCCTGGACCATCTTCATTCGCTCTTTTATTCTCAATGTTGCTTCCTCAACCAGCAATACCTGAAGACGCTCTTTTTCATTTTCACTTTCGGCCAGTCGCAGTTTATAGTCCTGAAGTTCATCCTGAAGTTTACGATAAGAATACTCCAGGGTTCCTTTCTCAATATCGGCCAGATGCCAGCGACCAAATTTATAGACAAAACTCAAGCGGTGGTCCCCATAAATATTTTTCATTCCGGTCAATGGAAAAACAAAACCATAGGTGAAAGCCGCGGAATAAAAATCAAATGTAAACCCACCGGAAATCCCGGCATAATCCTTTTCACCAAAACCCATTCCCAGTCGGCCGACAAAAACTTTCCCCCAGTGTTTTTCCAGCCCGGTTGAGTAATAGGACTTTTCATTCTCATTGCTATATTCCAGGGCCCAGAAGCCATCACTTGAACGCCAGCCCAGGCCAAAACGATAAGTGGGCAATACCCGGTCCGGCGACTGCAACCCGAGGTCCGGACTGGACAAATCCTGCCCGCTCAAACCAATAAAAATCTGCGGCCAGGGATTATAGATTAATCCGATATCTCCGGAAAAAGCCTGGGCCGAGTCTTTCCGACCATATTCAAAAACCGGTGAGTCAACCAGGTATTCATCAATAGTATATTTTTGTTGTAAAAATTTTCCACTCAATCCCAGAACAATTTTTTCGCCAACCGGCCAGCTATAAGTAAGATAATAGATACTGCGCTGATATTCATCGTTGAGACGGAAATTCTCCCAGCCCAGCCCGATGCTGCCAATATGTTCATACAGCCGTATCTTCTGTTTAAATTCCAGAGGAAATCCCGCACTTACCGTTGACGCCGTACTGGTGACAACCGAATTAGTGCTGATATTTATCGGCCCCTGGTCCTGAGAAACAATCTTTTCCTGACGGATTTCTTTGAGTCGCCGCAGCGGGATATTTACGCCAAGAAAACCGGTGGCCAGCAGCGAGTCGTCGCTTAAACCGATAAACTGCCGATTATAGTCCAGGCCGATTTCCCAGTAACGAACAAAGCCGAGATTGGCTGGATTGTAGCAAATTCCAAAAATATCATTACCACCGGCACTATACGAACCAAAAAGTCCGCTAGCCCGGGCGCCGCCACCACCGCTAATCCAGGAAGCAAAAATTTTTGGGGGTTCAAAAACCAGCCAAATAATTGCCACCAGAGCCAATATCTTTTTCATCTGGCCACCAGAACCGTGCCGGATTTGGTCTCCTGACCGGCTTCCACATAATAGATATAAACCCCGCCGCTAACTGCTTTGCCGTCGCTATCTACTCCATTCCATTCCATCAAGACCGTTTCTTCAGTCGGGTCAGTGAGGGTTTTTAATTCGGCAATTTTTTCACCTTTGAGATTAAAAATTTTCCCCCGAACAGTTTCTCCCCGGGGGTTATCCACAAAAATCTGGAATTTTTCATAAGGGGCAATCCCGGGAGTAATCACCCGGCGGGGATTGACACTAACCGAAAGATTGGTTGAGCGACTGACTGCCCGCAGTTGATAAAGCCCGCCGCGGTTGATCGCCAGTGAGATTGTCTGCTGGTCAGTGTCCAATTTTCCACCGAGCCGCAAAAATTGTTTCCCGTTATACCAGTAGAAACATAAATTACCGGGAGTCGGCGGGGCTGAATTGACTGATTTTTTAACTGCGGAAATCGGTTGGGAGTAATAAAACTTCAAAAGCAACGGGGCCGGAAAAGAGAACCCGGACAAAAGCGCATCGGAGCGGGCATCATAGAGATTGATTTCATAAGCGCTTAAAACATTGGGCTCATCTGAATTATTCAAAGATTTTATTTCCAGACGATAGGGAGCCGTCGGGTTATTCAACAGTTCATTTACCGGTGCCGGAATTTCCAGCAATACCGACTTATCCTCCGAGTAAAAATAACCCGCCCCATTGCCCTGGGTTCGCAAAATTATTGAATAGGGACCGGCCACGCCCGAAGTATCCACCGCCCGCAGCGAATAATATAAATCCGCGCCGAGGATATTGCGGTCAAGATAGAATGTCTCCGTGGTTTCTGCCAGCAAACTCTCCGGTTTAAACAAATCCGCCAGGCTAAATCCCCGGTATATCTGGTATTTCAGTAAATCATCCGCGATACTGCCGTCGGTATTTCTGGTCACCGGCTGCCAGATTAATTGATAGTCGCGACGGTCAGAGGAAAACTCACCAAGGACCCCGCTGACCTGTTGTAAAATGGAAACCACCGGGAGATAGAACCGATAACTGCTATTACTCTGGCGCAACGCCCCTTTGTTATCCCGGGCAATCAAGCGCCAGTAATAGGTAGCATTCTCTTTTAGTGGCGTAGTTAAAATGTAGGCCTCCCCGGCAATATTTTCCCGGGAAAAAAATAAGACGGAAAAATCACTGACCGTACTAATCTGTAAGTTATAAGTGACGCTGGCATCGGGGTCGGTATCCAGAGATTTTTCCCACTTAAACTGCGGATATTTAGTCAAAACCAAACTATCCGGCGACGGTGAAACTAACCCAAATGGCTGGGGTGGATTATTTGTCAGGGAAACAATAAAAGTTCCCGAAGAAGAATTGGTATAGCCGTCATCAACTTTCGGACTTTCGGCCAGCGGACCAGAATAACCGGCCGCCCGCACTTTCCAGTAATAGGTTGTCTCATCCAGTAAATTTTCGGCCGGCTGATAAAAATTAGTTGTTCCGACTCTGACCCATTGCCCGCCACTAAAATCACTTTTTTCTGATATCATAATTTCGTACTGGACAACATCGGCCGGATCCACATCAACCACCTTTTCCCACTCAAAAACTGGCCGGAGGGTATTACTGATAATCACACTGCCCGTCGGAAATTTTAGTTGAAAATCCGGAGGAAGTTGTTTAACCGTATCCAGATAAAATGAGAAGGTCTGATTGCTGAACCGCGACTGACCATCCGAACCAGTTGCCCGGACCTTCCAGTAATACCAGAGATTATCCGTCAGGGCAACCGTCGTCGCATACTGAGTCAGCCCTGAGATAGTGATACTGGTGACAAAATTGGCAAAATTGGAATAGATCAGAGCGTAACTTACGGTTTCTTTTGGATCCGGATCGCTAGTTGGCTGCCAGATAAAACTGACATTGGTCACCATCACCCGGGTGGTATCCAGCGGCAAAGAGAGGTTAAATGGATTTGGTGGTTCGGGAATATAATTAACCAGAAAATAGCCGGTGGTAGTTGACCAGTTACTTAACTGGCCATCGCTGACTTTTACTTTCCAGTAATAAGTGAGATTATCCCCGAGACTGGTCGTCACAAAATTTGTCGGCGAAATTCCCGCGGAAGAAAAATAGGCGCAAAATTGCGAATCGGTTGAATAAAATACCTGATAGGTCAAAACATCGCCCGGGTCAGGGTCAAAAGCACTTTCCCACATCAGCTGGGGATTGGCTGTATTAACTATCTGGCCGGTTGCCGGACCAATAAGCGAAAACTGAGTCGGTGCTGAATTTACCACATTAATTTTTACCCGCCGGGGATTATTTGCCGCCAGGCGCTGACTCTTTTCCAGATCTACGGCAACAACCTTCCAGTAATAGGTCTTATCCTCCAGTAAGTAATGGCCGGGAATATATGCCGGAACTCCGGTGATAATGGTGGTGGTAACAATGCTGGCAAAATTGCTGTCAGTAGAATAGGATAGATAATAACTAACCGTATCGCCAAAAGGACTATCGCTATCCTCAGAAATTTCCCAGGCAAAAGTCGGACTGGAAGTATTGACTATCAGATTATCCGCCGGACTGAGAAGAGAAAAACTGGCTGGGGAAAGATTATACGGACAGGTGGCTGGCGAAGTTAACGAAAGTGGACTGATATTCTGTCGCTCATCCTGGTAGCGCACAGCAAAATAATAGGTTGTCCCGTTGGTCAAACCAGTAAGAGTCCGGGTTACGGAAATACCCGCCGCGACGGTCGTTGACTGAAAAATAGTATAAGGATAAACTGAACTGACCTTTGCCCAGTCGGCTTCGCTAACAATCGGGCCGGTGGTAGAAACTTTAATTATCAGTGAACCACCAACTATATCGCCAGTTGTTGCATCATCGCCCGGGGTTATCCAGCCAAGGCTAATCTGGCGCCACCGGGCCTGAAGGGAAACAATATCTACCGCCGCGGGAGAAATCTCTCCGGCCAGAGCCCGACCAGCACTATTGGCTAAACCAGCGGTCTCACTGCTGGAATTCCAGACCCCGAACTCACCGGCAGCATTTTCTCCCTTAACCGCAAAATAATAGGTTACTCTCGGCCCAAGACCGGTAAGAATTCTTTCTTCTATTTCCCCGGCCGGAACAAAATTAGTCCAGCCAGCAGTAGAATACACCTGAACCCAACTGGCCGAAAAATCCCCGGACTTGATTTCAGCTGTAGCATAGCGAACCGCATAAGTGCTAACCGTCCCCGTTGTTCCATCATCTCCGGGAGCAGTCCAGCGTAAAATTATCTCCCCTTCCGCCGAACCAGTCAGAGCAGTTAAATCTGAGATTCCGGCCGGCGCGGCGGCAAAAAGTCCGGAAACTCTTGCCATCACCAGCAATAAAAAAATCCCCCACTTAAATCTGACCATTAATTCGGGCCTGGTAAAACCGGCATTTTTTACAATCGCCAATCTTCCTTGCTCGGTGGCTGGAAACAATCCCATCACAGAATGTTCCGGCGACAAACCAGCATTCACGGCCATATTTCGGATAAGCCGGACAAACCTCATCCCGCGACCGGTTATTCACTGGAACCCAGCGACAGGAAAAAAAATCCCAGCAGTTTTTACCCTTTTTCTTTAAGCCCATACTCTTTCTTTTACCTTTTCCTGTTCAACGATTGTCGTCGGATAAATCTCTTCCACCAACTCATCAGGCCTAAACCATAATTTTATTTCCCGCTCGGCTTCCGACTCATCCGATGAACAATGGATAACATTTTCATAAATGCCTTTGGTGGTAATCCGGCCATAAGCCCCCCGGATACTTACCGGGTCGGCCTCTTCCGGATTGGTTGCTCCGGCAATTTTTCGGACCCGGGCAATTGCCTCTTCGCCCCGGTAAACAAACGCCAGAACCCGGTTGTACGGCTCGCCGTGAAGTTTGCCCTGAATATAGCGGATAAGTTCTTCAAAAAATGGTTTTTCTTTTAAATGCTGGTAGTGTTGCTCGGCCAATGTCCGACTTACCCGGACAACCTTGGCTCCAATAATTACCAGTTTGGCCTCGGAAAGTTTGGTGAGGATATTCCCGGTAAGCGACTTTTTCAGTCCATCGGGCTTAATCAAAACCAGGGTTTGTTGAACCGGCACTTTCCCTTCAGCCATATTTATGATTATAGCATTTTTGACAAGAAAGAGCAAATAAACGAATCAAATCATCTATA
>Ga0123519_10010616_pt1 | contig 13691 bp, 9 predicted proteins | sample YelNatPaOPRAMG02_FD_87396 | JGI IMG/M metagenome (GOLD analysis project Ga0123519, IMG submission 87396) | Hot spring microbial communities from Yellowstone National Park - Yellowstone National Park OP-RAMG-02 (version 2) | ecosystem: Environmental > Aquatic > Thermal springs > Hot (42-90C) ...
CGTGGTGACGCCCTCTACAAGTCGAACTACGAACCTAGGTCCGAACTGCTCGATGGGCAGAGAGAAGACTTCGATCCGTTGGGATTGATCCTTGAAGAAGGACACAAAGCTGGGTTGCAGATTCATGCGTGGATAAATGCCAACTTCACCTGGGGTGCGGCTGAATTGCCAAAGTCGCCCGATCATATTGTAAACAAACACCCAGACTGGTTGATGCGCACTAACGAGAATGTCGTCAACATGTCCGGCGGTGATGATGTGGAGGGTGCATATACTTGCCCATCGAGCGACGAGTTTCGAGAACACCTGAAGAATGTCTATTTGGACGTCACGACCAAGTATAATGTGGACGGAGTGCACTTCGACTTCATTCGCTATCCCAGTCCTCGATTCTGCTATTGCGATCGCTGCCTTGAAAAGTTTCGGGCGGAGATGGAACCGAAGCTTTCGCCTGAAGAACGCATTGCTGTGGCGAACCTGCCGGAACGGAATGCTTATACGTTCGCATTTCCTAAAGCCTGGGACGAGTTCAGGCGCACGCAAATCAACAGGCTTGTTTACACTATCTACGACGCAGTAAAAAAGGTCAAACCCAACTTGGTGGTCTCAGCGGCCGTCTTTCCGAGCTTCACAGACGCTTATAATAATCGCTTTCAAGATTGGAAGCGATGGATGAGGGATCGCAAGATAGACCTGCTGTGCCCGATGGCTTACTCCAAATCCACCGATACGTTTGTTCAGGACATCAAAGACGCAGTGGAGTCGAGTAATGGCGTGCCAGTCTGTGCGGGAATAGGGTCTTGGCAGATTTCAGCAGAATCGACTGTTGAAAAGATCAAGGAGGCGCGCAAGCTCGGCGCGGTCGGTTTCTGTTTGTTCTCTTACTCTATTACGGACGGCGGCAAGAAAACAGGCTACCTGGAGGCTGTCCGAAACGGTGCGCCGCCGCTGCGCTGAGAAGGTGAGTGAGAAATGGATGCGGATATTCGACAGACGGATGCTAAACTAGCCGGTTTTGACCCTGATAGACTTTCGAACGCCGCCAAGATTCTAGATGAGGGTGTGAAAAACGATTTATATCCCGGTGGGGTATTGTGGGTTGGCCGCAAGGGAGTGTCCGCGCTTCTTCATTGTACTGGCCATACAGATTTTTCCCGACAAACCGCTGTGGATGAGAATACTCTTTATGACCTGGCCTCGCTGACGAAGCCTGTTGCGACGGCATCGAGCATATTGCTTCTCTGCCAGGATGGTCTGATTCACCTTGGAATGCCTGTTACCGACTTCTTTCCCGAACGCAAACTGCCGCATCTTAGTGATGTGACGCTTCGTCATCTGCTTACTCACACGTCGGGTTTACCGCCGTGGAAGGATTTTTACTCAAACGGTCAGACGCGCGATCAGGTCATAGAAGGGTTGTTTGCTGTTTCGCTCGATCATGCACCCGGTACACGCTATGCATACAGTTGCTTGGGATACATTATGCTGTCCCTGGTGATCGAGAAGGTAACAGGAGAAAGGATAGACTCGTTTGCTCACAAAAGGATATTTGCTCCGCTTGGTATGCATTCCACGATGTATAATCCCGCACCAAGCGCAGGTTATACGATCGCTGCGACGGATAATTGCCCGCTGAGAGGTGGATTACTTGTGGGGGAAGTGCACGACGGCAATGCCTATGCGCTTGGCGGGGTATCTGGGAACGCTGGTTTGTTTTCTACGGTCAAAGATTTGGCCCGGTTTTGCCACACTATCACACCAAGGCAATCATTTCACGCTAATTCACCTTTTAGTCCTCCGGTTGTGCAGCAAATGTTTGCAAATGCGATTCATGAGCGAATTGGTGGGCAGACCATAGGTTGGTTCATCTTTCCGAACGATATGTTGCCGGCGGGAGATTTGGTATCAAAAAATGCCATAGGGCATTCTGGCTTCACAGGAACGGCAATTATTATCGATCCTGACTATCAATTGTGCAGCGTATTGCTCACCAATAGGGTCTGTCGAAAGGATGATGGTGTCCTTTTTAGGCATTTGAGGAGAAGAGTATTTAATGCCGTTATGGGTTCTATTGTGTGCTGATAACGGCTCTTTGTGCTTTTTCTTTGTCCCACTATTGACACGAACAGTAAAAGCTCTTATACTGATGCTGATGAGCCTGGCTTACAGGCAAATTCAGAATCCAACGTTGAGGTAGGCTTCCAAATCATGGATGTACAAAACGTGCTTAAGAAAGATGAAACTGGAACGGGAAAGCCCAAGATACTGGTGATCGACGACGAAGAGAATGTCTGCGAACTCATCACCATGTACTTTGAGAAGGCTGGCTATGAGGTCACATGCACCGGTGACGGCACCAACGCAGTGGAAACAATTCGCACCCAGAAGCCTGATCTGGTTATTCTGGACCTCATGCTGCCTGGAGTTGACGGGCTCGATGTGTGCAAGGAAATTCGCAAGACATCGAACGTTCCGCTGATTATGCTCAGTGCGCGAGTGGACGAAGTAGATCGAGTGCTCGGCCTCGAAATCGGCGCCGACGACTACGTGACCAAACCGTTCTCTCCAAGAGAGCTTCTTGCGAGGGTCAAGGCTGTTCTTCGAAGAGCGGCGTATGTCCCCAGTCCCGATGAGCAGCAAGTTCTGACCTTGCCGGGTCTGTCAATCAGCAAGCTCTCCAGAGAAGTAATCGTCGGCGATCAGAGCGTGGACCTGACTCCGAAGGAATTCGAGCTGCTTTGGTACCTCGCGTCCAATCGCAATCGTGTATTCACACGCGAGCAGTTGTTGGAGCAGGTGTGGGCTTACCAGGACTTCTACGGAGATGAGCGGACTGTTGATCAGCACATCAAGCGTCTGCGCAGAAAGATCGAGGTCGAAGGCAGTCCCTGCAGAATCGCTACGATCTGGGGAGTTGGCTACAAATTCGAGATCAGAGAACCTGCTTCCGCACTGTAATCAGACCTGTAGCGTAGGCTGTTTTTGAACGCAACAAGGAATCCGCTCCCGAAGTTAGAGAAAGGCGGATTCCTTGTTGTTCATTACGAAGCAAGTGATAATCAACAGGGCGGATGCTTCCTGTTTGGGATAGTCTTTTACTGTCTCTTTCGCGAGCCGAGTAGAACGGCAAGTCCCCCGATAAGTGCTGCGGCAGAGCTCGGTTCTGGCACTGCAGTCAGGCCGGATGAGCCTGCAAAATCGGCAGATAGAATATCGTTGCCGCAGTCGGGCCGCCAAGAAACTCGAAACGCATAGTTGTTCGGAGAGAGACCCAGCACCGACCACGGTACTCCGACTTCGTAGACGTATACTCCTGCACCATACAGGTTGATACCGGTATTGGCAACGCTGACTGATGCTGAACCGACAGCGACACCGCTTCCGCAGACGAAAAAGGCGTATGCCTGATCGGAATTGGAGTTGAGCCTGCTGTGTCCCACCCTGGCCCAGCGTGGATTCAGCTCGATGCTTCCGAGAGTGCCAGCATCGCGTGCGAAAATGCTGTCTATTCCGCCGCCCGCCGTGTAAATTTGGTACTCTGGATTCGTCGTATATGGGTCTACAGCCCAAAGAAGACCGCCGAGCCGCAAACCTACACCAAAAGTGTTACTGCCTACATCGATCTTCAGATCGCCCGGTCCAAATATGCGGGAACCTGTGCCGCATTCCGGTGCTGCGTAGCCAGTTTGTGGCGTACCGGCTACAATCACGAAACGTGCTGTGTCTCTTTCTGCTTTGAAGAACAAGCCTTGAGCATCCGATTTTCGACTCGCCAAGAAACCCTCACCGGGAGCGGCTGCGGTAAACGGGCCGTACCATGTGGAATCGACACGGGTATACTTGTATCCGCCTACCACATATTGTAGTCCGGAGTCTTTCAGCCCGTCGAAAGTGAGATGAGTGGAACCGTTGTATGAAGCGGTTCCTATTGTTACTCCCCAAAACTCGTAACCGAAGGCGCTTCCTGCAGCCAAAACGCACAACAGCACAAGAACGAATAATCCAATCGTCCGCTTGAACATAAGACGGCTATGCCTCCCCTTTACCCGCGATATATTCTGTAGATGAATCGCGGCAACATACGTACCGTTGTGCCTGTGCATTTTGCCAGGGTTTTGCGACATTTGGATTTCGAAGCTCAAAGCGCATATAAGATGGCATAATTTTCTGCTTTCATACGGCGCTCTTAAAAGGTCAGCTATCTCAAATTTGCCAGAAAGCAGAATACGCGCTTTTTGCCCAACGGTTCGAAAGTAAGTATGCGGATAAGACAATAATAAAGCACCTATCGAGGCTTGTCGAGAGCGGCAAAGTTGTTGTTGAGGGAGGCATGCAGATTGGCAAAGTAGCAATTTACAAAACTGCTGGACGAGACAGACGGTATTCCTACTGCATAACCTGTCGAAACTGGCATTCGTTGGCAGGGTAACAGAAGTAACAGAAATAACGGTGAATTTAACCCGAGTAAAAAAGAAGGTGGAGGTCGGTTTATAAACGCTGTTACTTCTGTTACCATGAAACCTGTCAAAACTGGCTAAGCCCCTTGCCTAGACGAGAAAGACGGATTTATCTACACCGATGAGGCTGATTTGAAGTCACTTTTTGTGCACGAATCACCTCCGGGGAAGACTTCTTGACGGAAGCCCCTTACTCTATCCCTCTCTCCCGCAGAGGATAAAGAGAATAGTTATTTCTGCACGGCGACTGAAGTCACGGCAACCTAAAGGCAAATTCGACCTTCGCCGGCTTGGAGAAAACAGTCCCCGAAAGGGGGACTTCGCTTCTTCGTTGCTGCGGTTTCAACCGCCACTGGAGAAGGAGAATGAGTAACCCTTCTGCGCAGGGTAGGGAAGCAACGGCGTCTGAGAAATTTTCCTCCGTACGCACTGAAACCCTCGGCGAGATCGCCGGGGTTTCAGGCAGGATGACTTGGGCGAGTCTGTTTAGCTTATACCCACGCCTGCCGGCTACTAAACAAGCAGACGCATAAATTGGTCAGATAAAGCTAATCAATTTGTCGATTTGAGGGTTATGTCCGGCTAGCGGTTGTCTTTTCCAAAATTGCGCCGTCGAGGCTGATGACTATCGAGTCGATCGGGATGCTCTTGCCGGTGGCAGAAACGGCTGCTTCCACAAGGCGAAGCAGTCCCGAACAACAAGGAACTTCCATCATCGCTACAGTGACGCTGCGGATGTCGTTCTGCCGAAAGATCTGCGTGAGTTTCTCAAGGTAAAGCTCCGATTCGTCAAACTTCGGACAGCCAGCCACAACTATCTTCCCGCGCAAGAGCTGCGGATGGAACGATCCGAGCGTAAACGGCACACAGTCGGCGCAAATAAGCAGGTTCGCGTCTTGGAAATACGAAGCGGTTGGGTTTACCAGGTATAGCTTTACCGGCCACTGTCGCAGCTCGCTTGCCGTAAGAGGCGTTTCTGCAGTGGTCTCGTCTCGCGGAGCTTCATTCGTTCGGTCGATAACTCTCATCGACGGGCAGACAAATCCGCCATGGCTGTGGGAGTGAGCGCTTTGGACTGCGTGTGATGAGGACTCCATCCCATGTGCACGATGCGCCTCCGAAGAAATTCCAACTTCCTCCAGATGCTTCAAGGTCGCCTCTTCGTCGAACTCTTCCGCCTCCCTGGTTTCAAACGAGATTGCACCTTGCGGACATTCTCCCAGGCACGCTCCGAGTCCATCGCAGTATTGCTCCGAGACAACTCGAGCCTTGCCGTTAACAATCTGCAATGCGCCTTCCGCGCACGCTGTCACGCACAAGCCGCATCCATTGCACAGTTCTTCGTCTATTTTAATGATCTGCCTTAACACTTTACCCATTGGCAGTTCCACCTCGCTTTAAAATCGCGTTTGAACTCTAGCGCAACAATCTAGTCTTTATTCTACCGCTCGACACTCATGGTCGCTTTGATGCAGATCAAATGGGTAAAGTTTTTCGATCTCCCAAAAACAAAATCAGCCGTCAGGTAGTTCCTAACGGCTGATAACTAATGACGGCTAACGATTAGAGCTCTAGACCGTAATTGCCTCTTTCTCGTCCTCCAGCGTTTGGTTCTCGAGGTCTTCGGGGCCGGTCTGTATACCGCCGCGCTTGCTCCATAGTGTTGCACCGATGAGCGCAATAATCGCTACGATCACTATAGCTGTGCGCGCGCCGACTGTAAGGCTGCGAATGGCAATAGGCGCCACCAACACCGCGACCAGGTTCATAACCTTAATCATAGGGTTGAGCGCAGGTCCGGCAGTATCCTTGAAAGGATCGCCTACCGTATCGCCTACTACCGCAGCTTTATGCTCGGGAGTACCCTTGCCGCCGAACATGCCTTCTTCTATTTTCTTCTTAGCATTGTCCCACAGTCCGCCGGTATTGGAGAGCAGAACCGCCATCAACTGACCGGATAGAATCGCGCCAGCTAGGAAAGCACCAAGCGCCGCAGCGCCGTTTAGCGGATCGCCGTAACCAAGTCCGAACCCGACCAACACCGGAGCACTCAATGCCAGCACTGCCGGACTCAGCAGCTCTTTCTGTGCGGCTGCAGTCGATATGGCAACGCATCTTTGATAGTCCGGCTTGCCCTTGTCGGAACCAGAGCGCGGATCGTAGTCCATAATGCCCTTGATCTCGCGGAATTGCCTGCGGACTTCTTCTACGAGGTCAAAAGCCGCCCTGCTGACCGCGTTGATTGCAAACGAGCAGAACAGGAACGGTATTGCACCGCCGATCAGCAAGCCGATGAAGACCTGAGTTATATCGATTCTGATTCCGCGTTCCAACAGTCCGGCATCTGCCATAAACGATCGGAACAGAGCTGTCGCGGCGATAACGGCGGTAGCGATTGCCAAGCCCTTGGTGAGAGCCTTAGTGGTGTTCCCCACCGCGTCCAGCTTGGCAACGATCTTATGCGCATTGGAGTCCTCGCCCGCATCTTTCAGTGCACCGGACATCTCGAAAATCCCGTTCGCGTTGTCGGAAATCGGACCGTAAGTGTCCATTGCCAACATAAAGCCAGTTGTCGAAAGCAAGCCGAGTCCCGACAGGGCGATACCATAGGCTGCAAACTCTGCGTTGCCCTTGAAAAGCAGCATTGCTCCGAGTATTGTAAGCGAAATGGCGACAATGCCCCACACGCTCGATTCAAGCCCAGATGCAAATCCGCTGAGTATAATCGTTGCCGGTCCTGTCTTTGCGGACTTGGCACACTCCGTGACCGGCTTCTTGTCCGTAGCCGTGAAGTATTCAGTCAGCTTGTCGATCACCAGGGCCAAAAGAATACCCATCAAGTTTGCCGCAGCGAATCGCCACCAGTCGAAACCTGGAATCGGCACACGCGAGAATACCAGATACGACACTCCGAAGAACCCCAGCGTAGCTAGGATAGCCGAAACCATAAAACCGACGTTGATCGGGTGCATGGGGTTCATGTTGAGGTCGTCGGTTCCTCTAACGCTGTAGACGCCGATAATTGACGCAATCACACCAACCGCTCTGATGAGCAGCGGGTATACGACAAGCGCAAGTACCGCAGCAATTGCTTCCTTGCCGCTGAGTATTTTCTGCAAGAACGGATAGGCAGCAGCGCCCAGAATGATTGCCGCGACCAGCGTGACTTCGTAAGACTCGAACACGTCGGCAGCCATACCGGCGCAATCGCCGACGTTGTCGCCAACGTTGTCCGCAATGGTCGCTGCGTTTCGCGGGTCGTCTTCAGGGATGTTCTGCTCGATTTTTCCTACCAGGTCCGCTCCAACATCCGCAGCTTTAGTATATATTCCGCCGCCTATTCTCATAAACAGCGCGGCCAGACATCCGCCGAATCCGAATCCGATAAGGACCTTCATCGACTGCTCTCGGAACATAAAGAACACCAAGCACGCGCCCAGCAGACCCAAGCCAACAGTCGCCATACCTGAGACTCCGCCTGCACGGAATGCAACATACAGAGCCTTGCGGAAACTGGAGAGAGCCGCATTGGCCACGCGCACGTTGGCCCTCACAGCCATCATCATTCCCACAAGTCCGGCGCCGTAGGAAGCTGCTACGCCCAACACGAAAGCAATTCCTACACCGACATAAACAGGAATGCCAGCCCATCCGACTGCGTTGATCTTACCTCCGGGATTGAACGCGTCCAGGGGTCTATACATAAATATCAGGCCGATAGCGATGATGATCACAAACCAAATCATCGTTTTTATCTGGCGCTTCAGGTATGCCCAAGCGCCTTCCTGGACCGCTCGTGAGACCTCTACCATGCCCCTGGAGCCTGGGTCTTCTTTCATAATGGCGAAGTACCACTTAGCTCCAAAAAGCAAGCCGATAATGGCGCACGCAAATACTATCCAGATCGCGGGCCACATAAGGTTGAGCTGCTCAAAGCCGGGAAGCTCGATGGCCTCGCTCCCGCCGGCAAGGCTTGCAGTCGGGGTCAGCAGGACCAGCACGAACATGGCGATCACAGCCGCCAACTTTGCTCCGAGTTTGCCGTATACTCGGCGGGTCAACCCGTAACCGAGGGTTAATAGTTGTTTTTGGTGCATTCTGCCAACTTCCCCTTTCAGCAAATGCGGTGAGCCATCTTCGGCTCACCGTCACTCGATTATACGCGGCCTGCTCGGCGGTGTCAAGAAATCGTTGGGCTTGTAGGCGCGCGCATGTGGAACAACATCAAATGAGCAGGCGACCTGCGGAGATTGCCGGTTTTTTGTCGGATCAAGCAAGCAGCCTTGACAGTAGCAGGCAAGCTGAGGTATACTGAACACAATCATTGTCGAGCATAGAGCCGCGATATTCAGGTTTCGTCGGCTATAAAACAACAGCCTTCCTATACTTGTCTCTCTTGGTCCGTTACGAGACGGCGAATTCTCCCCTCGCCGGACGGCTCATTTCGGGAGTTGGACTGGTGGCTTTGAGAATATTTCTCGCTACAGCCTTGTTGCTCGTTGTGTTGCTGACCGGCACTGTTGCATTCGCGTCTTCCAGAGTGTATCACCCCGTGCCGGAGGCTTCGGCTTTAGTTCTCGCGCCGGTCGGTATTGCTGCGGTGGTAGCTGCCGAAAGGCGCAGACGCGGCCTTGTACAAGTGAAGCGCGGTGTGGGTAGCGTCTACTTCATCGGCAAGAGATTGATAGATATAATTCTTGCGTCTGCTATTCTGCTTGCAACATCTCCGATTTTTGCAATAATCGCATTGCTCGTAAGGCTCGACAGCAAGGGACCAATATTCTTTAAGCGTAGAGTCATTGGATTAAATGGCCGAACATTTGATATGTATAAGTTCCGGTCGATGGTAGAGGGAGCCGAAGAGATTCTGGCACAGGATGAGAATCTGCAGAAACTCTACCGAGATAAATGGAAGCTGGAATGTGATCCCCGTGTGACTAGAGTTGGAAAGTTCCTCCGCAGAACCAGCCTCGACGAGTTGCCTCAGCTTATCAACATTCTGTTGGGCGGCATGACCTTTGTAGGACCACGGCCTATCGCGCCGGACGAGGTCGAAAGATACGGCCCTGCATTTGAGCAGTTCAAGACAGTCAAGCCGGGCATTACGGGAATTTGGCAGACCTGTGGCCGCAGCGAAACCTCCTATGAAAAGCGGGTCGAGATGGATATGCTCTACATTCGGAATCGCAGCTTGCTTTTGGACCTGTGGATTATAGCATGCACAATACCGGCTGTTTTGCTGAAGCGGGGTGCTTGCTGAGGGTTGGTCTACGGGAGTTCTTCTTATTTTTCCACAATGAAAGTCGACTGACTCTAATCTCCAACCATACGGTGGGAACCGCAGCTTGCCTGCTTGGCGTAGTATAGTCGGGTTATTTCCTGGGGGAACGCTGGCTCTGCTATGGTATAATGCTCACAAGGAATGCTTGGCAGTATGCGGTCTGAGGGGCCATGATATGAAATTTTGGCATCTGGTAAAAGTAGTAAGGTCGCGTATTCTAATGATCTTGGGACTGGTAGCGATCACGCTGTTGACAATTGTGATCGCAGTGCCAGAGCCAACGATTGTATATCCTGCATCGGCCTATGTATCACCTACGGCGCAAGTGATGCAGGGTGGCATCAGCACAGCCAGCAGCACTACTGGTCAGACGCCGGCACCAGACCGCAATGTCATTTTGAGTAATCTGATAGTGCTTGCCAAGGGTGGCGATGTGTTCCAAAGGGCGATGGACTTCCTGGCGCTACCGGTCGAGCAGCAGCGAGTAGAACGTCCAGGCCTTCGCGACTACAGGCAGATAACGCGCATTGAAGTAAGACCTGGCGAACTACTGACAATGAAACAATGGCCGGATGTACTTGAGGTTAATCCGGTCCAGATGCCCGCTTTGGGCGAGAGAGGAACAACTACCGACATCATTCAGATCACCGTCAAGCTCAGAGATCGCACTATAGTGCCGTATCTGGCAAACGCGGTTGCTCATGCGTTTATTCAGGCATTCCAGGATAAGAGTAGAGAGGATATTCGCAAGTACTCGAAGTTTCTTGAGTCGAGTTTGGCGGACGTAAAGACTAAACTTCACACCTTGCAGCAGCGGATTGCGCAGTATAAGAGGTCGAATCAAGTCATCGAGGTCGATTCAGAAACTCAATCGGCGATCGCTTCGCTTGCGAATCTCGAGGCGTCGCGTAGCACAGCGGCTGCAGCGGTCCGAGAAGCCGAAGCCGCAGTCCGAGACATCGACATGCAACTTGCCAAGCAGCCGCTGGTTACTCGAGACCCGTTGCCGGCAGAGATGAACCCGGAGGTTCAGAAACTCAAGGCTGAGCTTGCGGAGGCCGAGGCTACACTCCGCATGATGGCACAGCGCTACAAGCCCGGTCATGACGCATATAAAGCCGCTCAGGAAAGAGTAGCTCTGCTTAAAGAACGGCTAAAGAATGAGGGTGCCTATTACGCTCCTCCGAGCATAAATACGATCCATCAAGAATTAGTTAGGAAGCGCTCTGAAGCCCAATACAATCTTGCAACAGCGCGGGCAAGGTTGGCAGCGATTGACGCGAGTTTGGCACAGGCTCAGGCCAAGGCACAGAACTTGTCGCGTTCGGAGCCTGAGTTGGCGGAACTGCTTCGGGAAAAAGGCCAACTTGAAAACAAGTATAAACTCATCGCCGAACGTCTGGATCAGGCCCAAATAGCCGAGAGAGAGTTCACGAGGACCGGTTCAATTATTGCTTATGATTGGGCTTGGGAAGCTGGTAAGGAAATAGTTCAGGGACCCACTCGACCGGTGCTGCTTCTATATGGATTGGTACTCTCTCTAATAGTGGGTGTTGCGGTTGCTGTGTGGTTGGATTCGATCGATACGCGCATGCGCAACGCTGCAGATGTGGAGAATTTGCTTTCGCTTCCTGTGATCGGACTCACCCCGCAGTTGACTGGTCGCGATGGTGTGCTTCCGAAGCTTACACATATCTATCCTCTTTCGGCTACTGCTGAAGCTTATAGAATACTGAGAACCAACATCCTGTTTGCCTTGCGGGACAATCCGTTCAAGACGCTGATGGTGGCAACTGGACGTCCTGGTCAGGGTGCGACCACAACTATTTGCAACCTGGCAATCGCTCTCGCCCAAATTGGCAAGCGAATAATTCTAATTGATGCAGATATGAGGCGTCCGAGCCTGCATAAGTTTTTCGGTGTCGATAACAGCACGGGGCTCAGTACGCTGCTCCAGGGAACGTCCAAACTTACTGAAGTCTTTCGCAAGACCGAGGTGGATAACCTCATAGTCATTCCCGGAGGTCCGCGGCCTCTTAATCCTTCTGAACTTCTTGGATCTGAGAAGATGCGTGAGGTCGTGGAGATGCTGCAGGAACACTGTGACCTTGTGCTCTTCGACACTCCGAGCACGATAGTGTTCAGCGACGGTCCGATGCTTGCTAGTTGGATCGATGCTGTAATTATGGTAGTATCGGCCAATCAGGCTCCTCGAGGGACCGAGACACAGACCAGAGACCTTCTTCGAAAGGCAAAAGCGAATATCATTGGCGTGGTTGTGAACCGAATGCAACCCGATTTGGTGGATAGCTGCTATTATTACTCGCATTATTACGCGGACGCTGGCCAAGTGGAAGGGGTTGCTGGTCTGCCGCCGGGCGATGCTGAAGAAGGTGCGAGATCGAGCCGTGGGCAAATAAGGGCCATCGATTCCGGCAGCATCAAAACAGAGTCAGAAGGCACCGCCAGAGAAGAAAGCTGCCAAGACGATGAGACAACATCGGCTGGAAATGCTGATGCAGAGGATAACCCGTTCCCTGAGTAGAGGGTGTTACGACTGAGATAATCTTGGGTTTAAGCCGACTAGCGCGTTGCGGGGGTTGAGTCAGGCGGATCCGCTAGGAGTCGAAAAGAAAGAGATTTTTTCCGAAAAGCTTACAGCATGATGGGTGGGTCGACGATGACAAACGAATGGGCTGATGCAGTAGAGCCTGATCCCCTTCGGCTATTGGTGCAACATCGCGAGCTTGTCAAGAACTTAACTCTTCGAGATATTCGATCGCGTTATAAGCAATCGCTATTAGGGGTTGCTTGGGCACTGCTGCAACCCCTTTCGATGATGCTCGTCTACACGGTAGTGTTTTCGCACATTGCGCGGATCGATACCGGCGGGATTCCCTATCCAATCTTTTCTTATATTGCGCTTTTGCCGTGGACATTCTTCGCAGGAGGGCTCGTTAGTGGAGCCGAGTGCCTGGTAAACAACTTTAGCCTCATAACGAAGATTTATTTTCCCCGCGAGGTCTTTCCGATTTCAGCAATACTGGGCAAGATCGTGGATTTTGGATTGGGTGTGCTGGTGCTAATACCGTTGCTGCTGTATTACAAAATCAATCTCACTTGGTACGCCTTTCTGGCGGTGCCGATTTTCTTCATACAAATCTGTTTGATGCTCGGCATTGTATTCGTCCTGTCTAGCTGGAATTTGTTCTACCGCGATATAAGACACGCAATGCCGCTGCTTACGCAAGTGTGGATGTATATGACGCCCATAATTTACCCTTTGAGCTTGGTTCCGAAGAAGTATCTAGGGCTCTATATGCTAAACCCAATGTCGGCTGTGATGGATGGGTTTCGTAAAACGGTGCTAGAAGGAGAGCCGCCGATGTGGAACTATCTGGCTCTTTCTGCGATAGTTTCGTTGACGTTCTTAGTATGGGGTTATTACACTTTCAAGAAGTTGGAACCGGCGTTTGCGGAGACAATTTAGGAACGGGAAGTTAGGCGGATAAATGTCGGAATATAAATAAATTCACAATTATGAAAGTTATTTCGGTAGAGAATGTATCGAAAAAGTTCATACTAGCGCACGACAAACCTAAGAACCTTGCTGAAGCCTTACGGGCATTTTTTCAGGGCAGATCACGTGAGGATTTCTGGGCACTCAAGGATATAAGTTTCGAGGTGAAGCAGGGTGAAGCTTTGGGCATTATCGGTCATAACGGAGCAGGCAAGAGTACGATGCTCAAGCTTCTGACTCGTATTATGCGTCCGACTAAAGGCATTATCCGCACTCGCGGTCGCATATCAGCATTGATTGAGATCGGTGCGGGCTTCCATCCTGAGATGACAGGACGAGAGAACGTCTATCTCAACGGTTCTATTCTAGGGATGACTAAGCAGGAAATCGATCGGAAGTTCGATGAGATAGTTGCCTTTGCGGAGTTGGAAAA
>Ga0123519_10010617_pt1 | contig 13688 bp, 11 predicted proteins | sample YelNatPaOPRAMG02_FD_87396 | JGI IMG/M metagenome (GOLD analysis project Ga0123519, IMG submission 87396) | Hot spring microbial communities from Yellowstone National Park - Yellowstone National Park OP-RAMG-02 (version 2) | ecosystem: Environmental > Aquatic > Thermal springs > Hot (42-90C) ...
CCACGTCCGCCTGTTTGTCTTATGTATTTTCCTTCTGCTGTTGCTTTTTTAAGTATTGTTTCACGATAAGATACCTCTGGCTTTCCAATATTCGCTTCAACATTAAATTCTCTTTTCATTCTATCAACTATTATTTCAAGGTGTAATTCGCCCATTCCGGAAATAATTGTTTGTCCGGTTTCATGGTCTGTTTTAATTTTAAATGTTGGGTCCTCTTCAGCAAGTTTATTTAAAGCCATTCCCATTTTTTCCTGATCTGCTTTTGTTTTTGGTTCAACTGCAATAAAAATAACCGGTTCCGGAAAAGTTATTTTTTCTAGTACTATTGGATTGTTTTCATCGCATAACGTATCACCGGTGAATGTATTTTTCAGCCCAATTCCAGCAACAATATCTCCGGCATGTGCCTTTTTAATTTCATGCCTATGATTAGCATGCATTCTTAATATTCTTCCAAGGCGCTCTTTGCAATTTCTGGTTGAATTATAGATATAAGATCCTGTTTCTATTGTGCCAGAATATATTCTAAAATATGTCAAACGACCTACATAAGGGTCAGACATTATTTTAAAAGCAAGAGCTGTAAATGGTTCATTGTCACTTGGTTTTCTTTCAATAATTTCTTCCTCGCTATTTGGTTTATATCCTTTTACAGCTTCAATATCTGCAGGAGAAGGTAAAAAATTAACAACAGAATCAAGAACAGGTTGAACACCTTTATTCTTAAAAGCAGACCCACATAAAACCGGAAAAATGGATAAAGATAATATTCCTTTTCTTAAAGCTCTTATTATGTCTTCCTTTTTAATCTCTTTTCCTTCTAAAAAATCATTCATTAATTCTTCATCAAAATCAGAAATAACCTCAAGCATTTTTTCTCTTTTTTCCTCTGCCTCAAATTTTAAATCCTCAGGAATATCAACTATTTCATATTTTGCCCCGAGTGTTTCTTCAAGCCATATAATTGCTTTCATTTCAATTAAATCAATAACACCTTTAAATTTATCTTCGGAACCGATTGGTAGTTGAATAGGTAATGGTTTTGCCATAAGTTTTTCTTCAATACTTTTTATTGACATCCAGAAATCCGCACCAACTCTATCCATTTTATTTAAAAACACAATTCTCGGTACCTTATACTTATCCGCCTGTCTCCAGACCGTCTCAGATTGTGGTTCAACCCCATTTACTGCATCAAAAACCGCAATAGCACCATCTAAAACCCTTAATGATCTTTCAACTTCTATTGTAAAATCGACATGCCCAGGGGTATCAATAATATTTATTTTATGATTATTCCATATACAGGTTGTTGCAGCAGAAGTTATTGTAATTCCACGTTCTCTTTCCTGTTCCATCCAGTCCATTGTTGCTGTTCCATCATGAACTTCGCCAATTTTATGTACTTTTCCTGTATAATATAGAATTCTTTCTGTTAATGTTGTTTTACCTGCATCAATATGTGCCATAATTCCTATATTTCTTGTTTTTTCCAAAGGATATTCACGCGGCATTAAAATCCTCCATATAATTTACCATCTAAAATGTGCAAATGCCTTATTAGCTTCTGCCATTTTATGCGTTTCTTCTTTTTTCTTTACTGCGCCACCTTCACCTGATGCAGCTGCCAAAATTTCATTTGCGAGTTTTTCAAACATCACTCTTTCTTTTCTCTCTCTAGCAGCATTTACAAGCCATCTAATAGCAAGTGAAAGACGTCTTTCTGGATCTACTTCCACAGGTATTAAATAATTAGCCCCACCAATTCTTCTTGATTTTAATTCAAGCATTGGTTTAATATTTTCTAATGCCGATTTATATACCTGCAAAGGGTCTTTGCCCTGCTTTTCTATAATTTCAAATGAATTATATACAATCTTTTCTGCTATACTTTTTTTACCTTGCATCATAACACAGTTTATTAATCTAGTAACTAAACTATTATTATATTTAGGGTCTGGTGGCAACTCTCTTATTTCTCTCTTTTTCCTTCTGCCCATAAATTATATTCACCTCATTATTTTTAGGTTTTTTTCGTTTCTTTTGGTTTTTTCACGCCATATTTTGATCTGCCTTGCTTTCTATCCGCAACACCCTGAGTATCCAAAGCGCCTCTTATAATATGATATCTGACGCCGGGTAAATCTTTTACCCTTCCTCCGCGAACAAGCACAATTGAATGTTCCTGAAGGTTATGCCCCACACCTGGTATATAACTTATAACCTCCATTTTATTTGTTAATCTGACTCTTGCAACTTTTCTCAAAGCAGAATTCGGTTTTTTAGGCGTTACTATATATACTCTTGTGCATACACCACGTTTCTGCGGGCAACCTTTTAATGCAGGCGCCCCTGTTTTTCTTCTTTGTATAACTCTTCCTTTTCTAACTAACTGATTAATCGTTGGCAAAACTTATAACCTCCAAAATATTAAATTTATCATAAATAAAAAAGACGGAAAAACTTATATCCGTCCTTTTATAAAAAAGTTTTTCCAAAAACCTCAAAAGAACCTTATAAAAATTATTTTAATAATTTATAAAAATTTAAAAAAAATGTCAAGCATTTTCTTTTATAAAAATATTTTACTACATTCATTAATTTTTTTAAGCTAATTTTTCTTTTATTTTTTTCGTTGTTTTTCTTCTTTCTACCTTTTTAAATTTTTTAAATTCCTCAATTCCTGTACCAGCTGATATTAAATGACCTATTATTACATTCTCTTTTAAACCCTTTAACTTGTCAACTTTTCCATTAACTGCTGCATCAATAAGTATTCGTGTTGTTTCCTGGAATGACGCTGCAGATATAAAACTTTCTGTGGAAAGAGCTGCTTTTGTAATACCAAGCAATAATGTACTACCTTTTGCTGGTTGCTTTTTTTCTTTAATGACTCTTTCATTTTCTTTGTTAAATTCAAATCTATCAACTTGCTCATCAACAAGAAATTTTGTATCACCCGGGTCTTCAACTTTAACTTTTTTCATCATCTGTCTTATAATAACTTCAATATGCTTATCATGTATAGAAACACCCTGAAGTCTGTAAATTTCTTGTATTTTATTTAATAAATACTCCTGAACTGCATTCTCCCCTTGAACAGCAAGAATATCATGAGGATTCACATTTCCATCTATCAATTGCTCACCCGCCTGAACAAAATCCCCCTCTTTTACATTTACATATTTTCCTGCAGGAACGGTATATTCTCTTTCTACACCACTATCATTTGTTATTACAATTTTTCTAAGTCCAGAAGAAGTTTCTCTTATACTTACTTTACCATCAATTTGAGTTATAATTGCTTGATTTTTTGGTTTACGGGCATCAAAAAGTTCTACTACCCTTGGCAAACCTCCTGTAATATCCCTCGTTTTCATAAGTTCTCTTGGGAATTTTGCAATAATTTGTCCAATCTTAAGATTTTCACCATCAGAGACTTCAAGACGTGCTCCAACAGGTATAGAATAAGATGATATAATCTGATTTTTAGAATCAAGTATATTAATACGTGGATGTTGATACTTTTTCTTATCTTTACTTTCCACAATAAATCTACCATACTGACCGGTTGTGGCATCTGTTTGTTCTATCATTGTTTCGCCCTCTATTATATCTTCAAATTGGGCTCGTCCTTCCTTTTCAGTAAAAATTGGAATATTATATAAATCCCATAATCCAATAGTGTCACCACTTTTCACATTATTTCCATCAAGAACTTTCAAAATAGCTCCATATGGAATTTTTATCAATTCCCTTTCCACATTTTTTTCATCGTAGATACTTAATTCAGCATTCCTATTGGTAACAACAATATCACCATTAAAATTTTTTATGTATCTTAAATTAGAAAATCTAACAACACCATCGTGCTTTGCCTTTATTTCTGATTGTTCAACAACTCTGCTAGCTGTTCCTCCAACATGGAATGTTCTTAAAGTTAATTGTGTCCCGGGTTCACCTATTGATTGAGCAGCAATTATACCAACAGCTTCTCCAATTTCAACCAATCTTCCATTTGTCAAATCAGCCCCATAACACATTGAACAAACACCATTTTTGGATTCACATGTTAAGACCGACCTTACGCGAATTTTTTCATAACCGATCTCTTCAATTTTTTTTGCAATTTCTGGAGTAATTAGAGAATTTGCTTTTACTATAACTTCATCTGTAATAAGATCAACAACATTATCAAGTGCTACTCGCCACACTATACGATCACTTAATGATTCAATAACTTCCCCACCTTCTTTTATAGCTGTTATATTCACGCCATTCACAGTACCACAATCTACCTCAGTAATAGTTACATCCTGTGCCACATCAACCAACCTACGGGTTAAATAACCTGCATCAGCTGTTTTTAAAGCTGTATCCGCAAGCCCTTTTCTCGCTCCATGAGTTGAAATAAAATATTCAGTTACAGTTAACCCCTCGCGAAAATTTGATTTTATTGGTGTTTCAATAATTTCACCAATGCCACCAGTTATCTTTTTTTGCGGTTTTGCCATAAGTCCTCTCATTCCTGCGAGCTGTCTGATCTGTAATTTTGAACCCCTTGCCCCTGAATCAGCCATCATAAAAACAGGGTTATAGCCATCTTTATCTTCTGCAAGTTCTTTCATCATATATTCCGCTACTTTATCTGCTGTTGTTATCCAAATATCAATTATTTTATTATATCTTTCGGCATCTGTAATCTCTCCTTTTTCATATAGTTTTCTAATATTCAAAGCTTCCTTTTCTGCTTTTTCAACAAGTTCTTTTTTTTCATCTGGTATTCTTAAATCATCTACACCAATTGTTATCCCAGCCAAAGTAGCATATCTAAAACCGATATCCTTCATTTTATCCAAAATTTCCGCTGTTGTTTTTGGCCCATATTTTTCAAATATTTCTCCAACAAGTTTTACAATTTGCTTTTTATCCAGTTTATCATTAACAAAGTCCATACCTTCTGGCAAAATTTTGTTAAAAATTATTCTGCCCGCTGTTGTTTCTATTTTTTTTGATTTCATTCTTACATTTATTTTTTCATGCAAACCAATCACTCCATGGTCATAAGCAATCAATGCTTCTTCTTCTGAATAGAACAATTTCTTATTTTCAGAACTTTTTTGTTCTTTTGTTAAATAATATATGCCAAGAACAATATCCTGATTAGGGACTGTAATTGGCTTTCCACTGGCAGGAGAAATAATATTTAATGATGAAAGCATTAAAAATCTTGCCTCAATTTGAGCTTCATAAGAAAGCGGAATATGAACTGCCATCTGGTCGCCATCAAAATCAGCATTAAAACCACCGCATACCAGTGGATGAAGTGTTATTGCATTCCCTTCTATTAATACCGGTTCAAAAGCTTGTATAGAATGCCTATGCAAAGTTGGCGCCCTATTCAAAAGAACAAGATGGTCTTTTAATATATCTTCCAGAATATCCCACACTTCCGCCCTTACATGTTCTACCATTTTTTTCGCACTCTTTATTGTATATCCCATTTCCTGAACTTTATTTATAATAAATGGCTTAAAAAGTTCTAATGCAATTTTTTTTGGTAATCCGCATTGATGAAGTTTTAGAGTTGGACCAACAACAATTACAGACCTTGCAGAATAATCAACTCTTTTCCCGAGTAAATTTTGTCTGAACCTACCCTCTTTGCCTTTTAACTTATCACTTAATGATTTTAAAGGTCTATTCCTCGCCCCACGAACAGGATGTTCGCGTCTCCCATTATCAAAGAGCGCATCAACTGCTTCCTGTATCATACGTTTTTCATTTTTAATAATAAGTTCCGGCGCATTTATGGACATCAATTTTCTTAATCTGTTATTTCTATTTATAATCCTTCTGTAAAGGTCATTTAAGTCCGATGTTACAAATCTTCCGCCATCCAATTGTACAAGAGGCCTTAATTCAGGCGGAATTACAGGTAACACATCCAGCACCATCCATTCGGGTTTATTTCCTGATTTTCTAAATGCTTCAATTACTTTTAACCTTTTTATAAATTCTTTTTTCTTATCAACAGAATCTGTTTCATTTATCTGTTTCTTTAATTCTTTAGCAGATTTTTCAAGGTTTATTTCTTTAAGCATTATCTTTATGGCTTCTGCTCCAATTTGAGCATTAAAATTATCCCCATATTTTTCTTTATATTTTAAATAATCATCTTCGTTTATAAGATCATATTTTTTTACTTCTGTTGCTTCACCCGGGTCAATAACAATATAATTATCATAATATACTACCCGTTCTAAATTCTTTGAAGATATATTTAAAAGATTTGCCAGTTTACTTGGAATCCCTTTTAAAAACCATATATGAACTACAGGAACAGCAAGTTCAATATGTCCCATTCTTTCTCTTCTAACACGTGATTCAGTGACTTCTACTCCACACTTATCACATATAACACCTTTATATCTCTGTTTTTTATATTTACCGCATGCGCATTCATAATCTTTTACCGGACCAAAAATTCTTTCACAAAAAAGGCCTTCGAACTCTGGCTTAAATGTCCTGTAATTAATTGTTTCTGGTTTTTTAACCTCTCCTCTTGACCATCCCCTTATCATTTCAGGAGAAGCAATTGAAATTTTAATTGCATTAAAATCTATTGATTTAATCTGCTTTTCTTCTTGTGTTTTTAATAAATCTTTTATATCTATTTTTACTTTTTCTTCCTGAGATTTTTGAATATTTTTTTTCTTTTTTCTTTCTTTAGCAGACATAAATAACTCTCCTTATTTTTTATTATCTTTTTTACTTTTAAAAAGTTCTACATTAAGTGCGAGCCCCTGTAATTCCTTAACTAAAACATTAAATGATTCAGGAATCCCTGGTTCTGGTATGTTTTTGCCTCTTACTATTGCCTCATACAATCTCTTTCTTCCTTCAACATCATCACTTTTTACAGTTAGCATTTCCTGCAAAGTATATGCGGCACCATAAGCTTCTAATGCCCATACTTCCATTTCTCCGAAACGCTGTCCGCCAAATTGTGCCTTTCCACCAAGTGGCTGTTGAGTGATAAGCGAATAAGGTCCTATTGATCGAGCATGAATTTTGTCATCAACCATATGCACAAGTTTCATCATATACATAACACCAACAGTAACTCTATTTTCAAATCGTTCCCCTGTTCTTCCATCATATAATATGGTTTTCCCATCTTCGTCAAGTCCTGCTTTTTTTAACCACTCTTTTATTTCAGTTTCCCTAATACCATCAAAAACAGGTGTCATAAATTTTAAATTTAATTTTTTTGCCGCAATACCAAGTTCGGCTTCTAAAAGTTGTCCTACATTCATTCTGGATGGAACACCAAGCGGATTTAATACAATATCAACGGGAGTTCCATCGGCAAGATAAGGCATATCTTCCACAGGAAGTATTTTTGAAACAACCCCTTTATTCCCATGCCTTCCGGAAAGTTTATCTCCAACTGAAATTTTTCTTTTCTTTGCTATAGAAACTTTTACAATTTTGTTAACTCCTGGTGGCAGCTCGTCATTTTTATTTTGCTTTAGATTTTTAAATTCAATTTCTATTTGCTGTTTCTTAAATTCATAAAAAACATTTTCAAATGCAATTAAATTTTGTTTCTCTTCTTTGCTTATATTTTTATTTTCAATTTCATCCAGATAATTTTTATGACTTTTTTCTAGTTCCAATAACTTTTGATTTTTTTCCTTTTTTAACTTTTCAATTTTTTCTTCCTCTTTGTTCTTTCTTTTTCCGCGTTCCTTTCTTGAAAATACCTTAATATCAATTACTATACCTTCTATACCAGGAGGAACCCTCAAAGAAGAATCTTTTGCTTCATCTGCCTTTGAACCGAAAATTGCTTTTAACAATTTTTCTTCCGGGGTTAAATTGCTTGCCGCATTTGGAGTTATTTTCCCCACTAAAATATCACCTGGTTTAACATAAGATCCTATCCTGATAATACCATCTGCATCAAGATTTTTAAGAGATTCTTCTCCAATGTTCGGAATATCTCTTGTTATTTCTTCAGGTCCTATTCTTGTATCTCTTGACTCAATTACATATTCTTCTACATGAACAGAGGTAAATGTATCATTTTTTAAAAGATTTTCACTTATAATTATTGCATCTTCATAATTATAACCATGCCAGGGCATAAATGCCACCAAGACATTTTTTCCCAAAGATAATTCACCTTTATCCATTGCCGGTCCATCAGCAATGATATCTCCTTTTTTTACTCTATCACCTTTTTTTACTCTTGGTTTTTCATTTATTGTTGTATCCTGATTTGTTCTTTTAAACTTTTTAAGATTATATATATCTATGTTATCCTTAATATTATTTGTATTATTATCATTTAAAATAATTATTGTTTCTGCATCAACATAAACAACAATTCCTGAGTTTTTTGCAATAACAGCTCTACCAGAATCTTGCGCCGCTTTTCTTTCCATTCCTGTACCAACAAAAGGCGCTTCCGTAGCGAGTAAAGGAACAGCTTGACGTTGCATATTTGAACCCATCAAAGCCCTATTTGCGTCATCGTGTTCAAGAAAAGGTATTAAAGCAGCGGCAACTGATACAACCTGTTTAGGTGATATATCAATATAATTAATCTGTTCAGGGGAAACAGCTGGGAAATCGCCTCTGTATCGAGCAAGAACTGTATCCTGAATAATTTTCCCTTTATCATCGGTTTTCACATTTGCAGGACCAATATAATATTCATCTTCCATATCTGCAGTTAAATATTCAACTTCTGATGTAACTACCCCATTTTTTACTTTTCTATATGGCGTTTCAATAAAACCGTATTCATTAACCCTTGCATAGGTAGCAAGAGAAGTAATTAATCCAATATTCTGACCTTCGGGTGTTTCTATTGGACACAAACGACCATAATGTGTGTAATGGACATCTCGAACTTCAAAACCAGCTCTTTCTCTATTTAATCCACCAGGACCCAAAGCTGATATTCTTCTTTTATGTGTTAACTCTGCAAGCGGATTCACCTGGTCCATAAATTGTGAAAGCTGACTGCTACCAAAAAATTCCTGTAAGGCAGCAGATAATGGCTTCGGATTTATAAGATTGGCTGGCAATGCATTTTTCATATCCATTATTGTCATTTTTTCTCTGATCATTCTTTCCATTTTAACAAGTCCAACCCTGAATTGATTTTCAACCAATTCGCCAACACTTCTAACTCTTCTGTTTCCTAAATGATCAATATCTGTTTTTTCCTTTTTTTCAAAATTAATTAAATAAAATTTCTTAATCAATTCAATTAAGTCGTCTACTCTTAAAACTTTATCTTCTATATTATTACCTAAATTTAAGATTTTATTTAGTCTAAATCTGCCAACATATCCTAAATTATATCTTTTTGGATCAAAAAATAGTCCTTTAAAAAAACTATGAACATGTCCTAAAAGCGCTGGTTCTCCTGGTCTGAATTTTTTATACAATTCAACCAATGCACTTTCCGCATTTTTTGCCTTATCTTTCTCAAGGGTCTTTAGCAAAGATATATAAGGATTTTCATTATCAAAAATCAAAACATGAACTTTTTTCACATTTGATTTTTTTAAACTATCAATTACCTGCTTCGTAATTAGCGTCATTGGCTCAAAAAGAATTTCACCTGTATCCTTATTTATTACTTCTTTTGAAATAATTTTATTTAACAAATTTTTATCGTCCACATCAAAACTTTCATCCTTAAAAAATAGTGATAGTATATCCTCTGTTGTCCCTTTCTTTTTATCATTCTTATCATATCTTAAAGCCCTCAAAAAGGTTGTTAATAAAAATTTCTTTTTCCTATCAATTATAATATATGTTAAATCTTTCTGGTCATTTTGGATTTCAAGCCATGTGCCCCTGTATGGAACAATCCTTGCAGAATAGGAAGGAAAGCCCGTAAACGACTCTTCTTTGCTTTCCATTTCAAAACTTACACCTGGTGCCCTATGCAATTGACTGACAACAACCCTTTCAGCCCCGTTTATAATAAATGTTCCCCTGTGCGTCATCAACGGAACTTCACAAAGATATACAGTTTGTTCAGGAATATCGGTTATCATTTTTGTTTTGTCTTCTTCACTTTTAATAATCAATCTAAAAATTCCTTTTAAAGAAGCAGAATAGGTCTCTCCTCTTTCAATACATTCATCAACAGTATATTTTGGTTTCCCAAATTCATACCCAACAAACTGCAATGTATATTTTCCATTGTAATCAGAAATAGGGAAAACACTATTAAAAACTTCTTGTAGCCCTTGGTTTTTTCTTTTATCAATTGGAACATCCATCATTAGAAATTCATTATAGGACTTCTTTTGAATTTCCATTAAATCTGGCATTTCCAGAATTTCTTCTATGTTTTCTTTTTGCTTTATTCTCACAATGGATTTCTCCTTGTAATAATTTTTTATTAGTTTTTATTTAATTTCTACGATTGCACCTGCTTCTTCTAATTTTGCTTTAATTTTTTCAGCTTCTTCTTTAGAAACACCTTCTTTAATCGGCTTTGGGGCACCATCCACTAAGTCCTTTGCTTCCTTTAATCCTAAATTGGTAAGTTCCCTGACAACTTTAATAACCTGAATTTTTTTATCACCGGCGCTTGACAAAATTACATTAAACGATGTTTGTTCTTCTACCTGTGCCGCAGTTTGTCCTGCTGGTGCTCCTGCAGCCATCATTACTGGGGCTGCTGCAGTAACACCAAATTTTTCTTCAAGTGCTTTCACCAATTCATTAAGTTCCATTACACTCATCGACTCTATTTCCTTAATTAAATCTTCTTTTGATATGGCCATTCTTGCCACCTCCTTTTTAGTTTCCTTTCTTTTCAGAAATAGCTTTTAATACATAAACAATTTTTCGTTTGGGACTTGATAAAACATTTACAAGCCGGTTCAACGGTTGATTTAACAGCATTACAAATTTACCAATTAGTTCTTCTTTTGAACTTAACTTTGATATTTCCTTTATTTCATCTAATGTATATGATTTATGTTCAATATAACCTCCTTTTATTTTCATATTTTCATTTTCTTTCATAAATTCAGTTAAAACTTTTATTGCAGAAACATAATCTTTGGCAAAAATTAATCCAGTAACTCCCTTAAAATAACTTTTCATATTATCATTAATTTTTAACTCATCAAGAACTCTTTTTGATAAGGTATTTTTAACAACTTTGTATTCTGCTCCTACCTTTTCCAGTTCCCTTCTTATTTTATCCATTTGTTTTACTGAAAGCCCCTGAAAATCGGTTATTATTATTCCTGATGATTCTCTGAACTTTGCAATTGTATCTTTTATTATTATTTGTTTTTTTTCAATATTTGCCATAAACATCTCCTTATTTACATATATTTTTTAAAGTCAATCTGGACACCTATGCCCATGGTTGATGATAAAAACATTGACTTAACATATTGTCCTTTTGTTGCCAATGCCGGCAATTTTAAGAAAAACCTAATAAATGCCTCTACGTTTTCAATAAGTGCTTTTTCTTCAAAAGATACTTTTCCTAAACTTAAATGAACAACTCCTTCTTTATTATTTCTAAATTCAACTTTACCTGCTTTAAATTCCTGTATTGTTTTCTTTAAATCAAAAGTCACAGTGCCTGATTTAGGATTTGGCATCAAACCCTTTGTTCCGAGTATTTTACCTAATTTACCAACCTCTTTCATAATATCAGGAGTTGCTATTACAATATCAAAATCAATCCAACCAGTTTTTACCTTTTCAATTAAATCTTCTGCACCTACGTAATCAGCACCTGCCTCTATTGCTTCTTTTTCTTTTTCGCCTTTTGCAAAAACCAAAATTTTTACTTTTTTACCTGTACCGTGCGGCAATACAATCGTATTTCTTATTTGTTGTTCTGCCTGCTTTGGGACTTTTGCCAGATTAACAGCAATATCCACACTTTCATCAAACTTTGCATTTGCTGTTTCTTTTATTAATTTTACTGCTTCTTCCACACTGTATATTTTATTTTTTTCAACTTTTTTTTCTATTTCTCTATGTCTTTTGCTTGCGATTTTCATTTTTTATCTCCTTATTCAATTATTATTCCCATATTTTTTGCAGTTCCTTCTACCATTTTAATAGCCGATTCCAATTTTGTTGTATTTAAGTCCGGCATTTTTAATTTTGCTATTTCACGCACCTGTTCTTTTGTTACTTTGCCAACTTTATTTTTATTTGGTTCCCCAGAACCTTTAATAATATTCGCACTCTTTTTTAAAAGTTCTGCAACAGGCGGTGTTTTCATTATAAATGAAAAAGTTCTATCTTCGTATATATCTATGACAACAGGTATAATCATATCACCTTTATCTTTTGTCTTATCATTGAACTGTTTACAAAATTCCATAATATTTACACCATGCTGCCCAAGAGCCGGCCCAATTGGTGGTGCCGGATTTGCTTTACCAGCAGGAACCTGTAATTTTACCTGAGTTAATACTTTTTTCTTTTTCCCTGTAGGTTTTGTATCTTTTACTGCCATATTTTACTCCTTTATTTTTTCAAACAATTTTTTCTACCTGCGAAAATTCAAGTTCAACAGGCGTTGGCCTTCCAAATATAGTTACAATTACTTTCATTTTTCCTTTTTCTGGTGTTACTTCTTCCACAACACCATTAAAATTCATAAAAGGACCTTCTATTATTTTAATATGGTCGCCCACATCAAAATATGAAGCCATTCTTGGCTTTTTCTTTCTTTCTTCCATTAAATCCATAATCCCTTGCACTTCTTTGTCAGATAAAGGGACCGGCTTTGTCTTTGTTCCTACAAAACCAGTAACTTTTGGGGTATGTCTTAAAATATGAAAAATTTCTTTTCCTTTTTCAGTGTCAATATCAGCATCTATCTCAACAAGTATATATCCAGGAAAAAATTTTTTATTCTTTACAATTTTTTTCTTTTTCCTTATTTCAGTAACATCCTCAGATGGAATAAGTATATTAAAAACATAATCTTTTAAATTGTATGTTTCAATCCTCTGCTGCAAATTTTCTTTAACATTATTTTCCTGTCCAGCATAGGTGCTGATTATGTACCATTTCCTTGCCATATTTATTTCCTTATTATTTAAATATTATTTTTACTGCTTTTGATAAAATAAAATCTACTAATCCAATATAAATCATAAGAAATAAAGTAACTATTATTACAATAAGCGTAGATGCAAAAATTTCTTTTTTATCTGGCCATGTTACTTTTTGTAATTCTTGCCATGACACTTTTATAAAATTAATTATTTTTTGCATTTATCTTCATTCTCCTTTTACTGGCGGGCCAGGCAGGATTTGAACCTACAACAATCGGTTTTGGAGACCGATACTCTGCCAATTGAGCTACTGGCCCTATTTTGTTTCTTTATGTAAAGTATGCTTTTTACAAAATTTACAGTATTTCTTTATTTGAAACTTATCAGTGTGTTTCTTTTTATTTTTTGTAATTGTATAATTTCTTCTTTTACAATCTGAGCATGCTAATGTTATTATTTCTCGCATATTTATTCCTTAATGAATTATTTTATTCAATAATATCTGTAACAATACCTGCTCCTACTGTCCTTCCACCTTCTCTTATCGCAAAACGCACTTCCTTTTCCATCGCTATCGGCGTTATCAATTCTACTTCCATCTCCACATTA
>Ga0123519_10010618_pt1 | contig 13686 bp, 9 predicted proteins | sample YelNatPaOPRAMG02_FD_87396 | JGI IMG/M metagenome (GOLD analysis project Ga0123519, IMG submission 87396) | Hot spring microbial communities from Yellowstone National Park - Yellowstone National Park OP-RAMG-02 (version 2) | ecosystem: Environmental > Aquatic > Thermal springs > Hot (42-90C) ...
AGAAAAGAGTATCGGTAACAGGTGCTATCCATGTGGAATCGTATCACGCGACCGACATCTTGTCAACACCTCATCCATGCGGCACCATCAGCGGCATGTTCCTCATCCGTCCTTCCCCTCTCGTCTGCAGCACCAGCAGCTGTACCGAAGGCAAATCGCCCCACTCGGGCACCTTCACGCGGCGGCGCTTGCGGAAACTGGGCGGACGGCGCAAGGGGTCCTCCACGTCCATCGCCACCAGCAGGTGCTTCTCGCCGCCGCGGAGGGCTACCTCCACTGCCAAAGGTGCTGTGCATGAACCTGTCGTGCGTGCTGCCGCCGACCACGCGGAAGATGTCCAGCACATAGAAGTCTTTGTCGGATACGTCCACCATCACCAGCGTCCGCTCGAATTGGGGGATGCCGTAAACAGCGGGGGCGGACACCCGTATCGCCTGCACACCCTTCACGGTGGCCCATAAGGTGTGCCGCCCCGCCTCCCCTCTCTGATTGCGACCATCCACAACCACCGTATTGTGCGCGGCGGTGGAGTAGTACCACCGGACCTTTTCCGATTCCCACCCACCGTACTGTACCGGCGGATAGCCGAAGTCGACCATCAGGTCGAGCCCGAATGCGAACATCCCCACATTCAGCGCGTCGTGATGCCCGTGGCCTCCGCCTGAATCGTAGTCAATCCATACGGCGCGCTCATGCTCCCCTTGCCCCGAATGCTGAACCGCCACATGCCACTGGCTCTTGTTAACGCTACTTTGTGAGACGGTCGTGCCGTGTTGGGCGATGACCCGCTTCACGTGCTGCTGGAATCGCGCCGGGTTATCCGCCAGCAGGTCATGGGGCAAGCCCTCTACCGAGTTGCCGTTAGCCTGATACAGTAAGCGCACGAAGTCAACGTCTCCCGTCAGCTCGTACAGCCTCCAGAAGAAACTGAATAGCGACGGGTTGAATAGGGGATGGGGTTCGAATATGCCTGTGCCCAGTGCAGGCAGGCGCAGGAAATCGACGCCACAGTAATGGGTTATCTGCTGTCCGATGATGCCTGTATCACCGATGAGCGGATAATAGCGCCCCAAAATCCATGTGTCCAGATGAAATCGGAACGTGTCGCGCAGGCGGAACCGCTCCACGGCGCGCGCCAGCAGGTTGGGATACACCCGGTCGGACAGCCCGACGATGTGGGCAATGGCACGCACAGCCAACGCGGAATAGTTCGCCAGACCTTTCTCGCCGGTCACGCCGTCGACGGCGGTCGCCTTCTGCAGGGTCTCATCTAACATCTGCTGGACGGTCGCCGCGTTTTGCTCATAGATCTGCACCGCCAGCAGCACCATCTTGGCGAAGGGCGTGCGGGGAAAGTTGCTGGCAATCTTGTGTTCGTTGCGCAGGGGGTCTAACAGTAACCCCTGCTCGATGTTGCGGTGGATGTCGGCAAAGCTGGCTTTGGGGTTGGGCAGCCCAAACTGCTTTGCTTTTCCCGAAAGAAAAGAAGGTGCTTGCACGTTTGGCAATGCGACTATCCATGTTCTTCACTCCGCAAAATGGCTTCCATCACGTTCGCCAGATACGGTTTTCATCCTGCCGGGTGCCGCCTGCGGCAGGAGTGCCACCCGCACTCGGCGCAAAACAGTATGGGAGGCTGTTCGGATGTGTGCAGAGGAGCGAGCGTTCGATGTGCTGGGTCTGGGCGTGCTGGCGGTGGATGAGTTGCTGTACGTCGAGCACTATCCGCCGCCCGATACCAAGACGCCTGTGCTGCACCGTGAGAGGCAGGCAGGGGGGCTAACCGGAACTGCTCTCGTTGCTGCCGCGCGGTTGGGCGCACGATGCGCCTATGGGGGAATGCTGGGGCACGACGAGTTATCTCAGTTTGTGGCAGATACTTTCCGCCGCGAGGGGATTGACCTCACACACGTGGCATGGCGTGATGATGCACAGCCGGTGCATTCGTTTATCATTGTAGACACCACAGCGCACACCCGAAACATCTTCTTCCTGCGCGGCGCGAAAACCGGCGCAGCTCCGGACGCACCTTCCGCCGAAGTGATTCGCAACGCACGGGTGTTATTTGCCGACCACCACGGGTTACCGGGGATGGTGCGGGCAGCGCGCATCGCAGCGGAAGCGGGTATACCTATCGTCGCCGACGTGGAGCGGGTGGGAGGAGAGGGGTTCAGGGAACTGGTGGAGCTCACCGCGCACCTGATTGTTTCCCGCGATTTCGCAGAGCAGTTCGCCCCCGGTACAACGGCTGCAGAAGCGGTGAAACGTATCCGTCGTAACCCTGCGCAAACAGTGGTGGTTACCTGCGGCGCGGAGGGATGCTGGTATCTCGGGGAGGAGATAGAAGAACCTGTGCACCAGCCGGCCTATCGCGTGCCGGTTGTGGATACCACCGGCTGTGGCGACGTGTTCCACGGTGCTTATGCCGCCGCGCTGGCAAGGGGGCTGTCTCTGCCCGAACGTATCCGAATCGCGTCGGCAACCGCCGCACTCAAAGCGATGCACTACGGTGGGCAGGCAGGCATTCCGAGATGGGAGACAGTCATTGAGTTTATCCATAGCAGGAAAGATGTGGAGTGAGGTAAAATGAAGCTGATAGGGAAGTAACCTATCGCTATCCATCAGCGTCTTAACAAGTGGAAAACCTCTATCGCGCGCGACAGAGGAGGTGAGGCAAATGCGGATGAAGTGGCTGTGGGTTCTGGCGTTGCTGGCGCTCGTTCTGGGCACAGTAAGCCCGGTGTACAGCCAGCAAGGAGGCGGTGAGTCGCCTCGCATCACGCTGAACCTGGAGTCCGCCAGCATTGCCGACGCTCTGAAGTTGCTGTTCCGCTCCGTCGGCTACAACTACACGCTGGACGAGTCGGTGGTTGGTGGTTATGTCACCGTCTCGTTAAAGGACGTCACCTTCGAGACGGCACTGCGCACGATTTTGCGCTCTGCGAACCCGCCATTGACTTACCGGGTGGACGGCGGCGTGTACATCATCACGCCCAAAGTGGAAACGTATGAAACCACCACAGCCGAGCCGACGGTGGAAGAGCAGCCACAGCCCCAGGTTCGTACCGAGAAGATTGTACTGCAGCACCTGGACTCGCTGGCTGTCGCCCAGCTGCTCGGCGGAACCGCCATCGCGCTGAACCAGACCGGCTGGACCTATAGCGGTGGTGGCTACGGCGGTTACGGCGGCTGGGGTGGCTATGGCGGTGGCGGCTACGGCGGCTTCGGCGGCTGGGGCGGTAGCGGCTGGGCTGGCGGCGGCTTCGGCGGCTTTGGCGGCGGCTTCGGCGGCTGGGGCGGTGGCCTCGGCGGCTGGGGAGGCGGCTTCAACCGCGGCGGTTGGGGCGGCGGCTGGGGAGGCGGCTTCAACCGCGGTGGTTGGGGCGGCGGCTTCAACCGTGGCGGTTGGGGCGGCGGTGGCTTCAACCGTGGCGGTTGGGGCGGCGGCTGGGGAGGCTTCTAGTCCGCCCGGACGCCATAAAACACCCCTTTGTCCTGCCAATTTGCTGGAACCCAAAGCAGTGGGCACTGAGCGTCATCGCTCAGTGCCCGTCTTGCGCGAACGTCGCCCTCCTTCGATATATCAGTCCCTGCTCACCGAAGGCTGGCTGAAGATACTCCTCACCGGCGCAGGCATCGGGTTATCTGCCCCCTTCACCGACCGCCAGATAATCTCGCTGAATAGCAGGTCATCCACGCGGTCCTCCTGGCTTAAATCCATTGCCAGCGACTCGCGCCAGCCCCAGGCATTTGCCGGGTTCTTTTCGTTGATGTCCCAGCGGGCAGGGCGGCACGTGTACGGGGTGAAGTCGGGCTTGTCGGTGAAGCAACGATACATCGGCGTGGCGGCGGCATCGTACTGGCTGAGCGGCTCCAGTCCCAGAATCAGCTCCATTGTCCGCAGCATCGAGCAGGTGGTGTACAGGGTGCTGTCCACGCTGCGCCGCTTCACGTACGGCGAGATAACCAGGGCCGGACTGCGGTGTGCGTCCACATGGTCGGGACCGTTTTGTGCGTCGTCTTCCAGCACGAATATCGCCATCTCCCTCCAGTAGCGGCTGTGCGTCAGTGCCTCTACCAGCGTGCCGAGTGCGAGGTCGTTCTCGGCGACCATCGCGCGGGGACTCGGCTTGCCCGGACGGGTTCCGTAGGTGTGGTCGTTGGGCAGACGCATGATGATAAAGCGCGGCAGGTCGCCATTCTTCTCATACTCGCGGAACTCGGTCAGGAACTGCTCCACGCGCCGCATGTCGGGGATGTCCAGATTATACGGGCTGAAGATGGGGCTGAAATGCCCTTCCAGCGAGAGCATGGTCGCTTTCAGCGAGCCGTCAGGGTTCTCCGTGACGAACTCGGCGTAGGAGCGATAACTGACGCCCGCTCGCTTGCACGCATCCCAGATGAATCCCGCATCGGGATAGGTGATGGGGTTGGTACCCTCGTAATCGTAGCCATGCCCGTGCCCGCCGTAGCCATAGGGCCAGATTTTCTCCACATAATCGGTGGCGTAGGCGGCAGTAGACCAGTTATGCCCGTCCGCCGAGACCTCAGCATCCACATAGAAGTTATCCAGCAGCACAAACTCCCTTGCCAGCGCGTGGTGATTAGGCGTTACCTCCTCCCCAAAGAGACACAGGTTGGGGTCGCCGTTCCCCTCCTTCATGTCCCCAAACACCTGGTCGTAGGTGCGGTTCTCCTTGATGATGTAGATGACGTACTTGATGGGACTGGGGTCTCCAACTCTGGCGGGGATGACCTTCGGCAGTTTGGAAGGGGCGCGGGTGAGCAGGCTATCCTTGTAGGGCATCAGCTCGCGCACGCGCTGTGTGTACCGGCGCAGGGTCGCGCTGTCGGGTACGGGCACAAACTGCACCGTGCCACGCAGGATGCTGCCGATGTATTCGCGCTGGGGGTTGGCTTTGGGCGTGACGCCTTTGGAGTTCAGCACGTAGAGCATACCGTTGTCGGGGGCGACACGCACGGCTGCTGGGTACCATCCCGCCGGAATAAAACCCAGCACCCGGCTTACTTTACCCGACACGTCCACCACCGCCACACTGTAGTTGTCCGCGTTCGCCACATACAGCCGCTTGCCGTCTGGGGAGAGCGCCACGCTGTTGGGCGTGGAACCCGCCGGCGCGCGAGGCGATAGCGCTACGTTCACCTGTTCCACTGCCTTTCGCTGCGCCACGTCCACCACCGTCACCGTGTTATTATTGGCACACGCCACATACAGCCGCTGACCATCGGGACTGAAGGTCATCTCGTTGGGATGGGTTCCTGTGGAGACCTGTGCGACGCTTTGCCATGTGCTGGTGTCGAACAGTTCCACAGACGCCATTCCCCAGCGGCTCACCGCGAGCAATCTGCCGTCGGGCGAAACGGCAACCCCATAGGGCGAGCCTCCCACACTCAATCTGCGCAACATCTTGCGCTCCTGCAGGTCGATCACCGCCACGCCATTGCCTTTCATAAGCGCGGCATAAAGTTGCCTGCCGTCGGGGCTGGTGGCCACCTGCGCCACGAACTGCGTGGCGTTTTCGTTCTCCGCTTTCACGGGGATGTTGCCCTCCTCGATGAGCCGCGCAGTGCCCACTCGAAACACCCGCACCACGTCGTCCGAGCCGCCGGAGACGTAGAGCCGACGCCCGTCGCTGCTCCAGCAGATGCCCACCCAGCCCTTGGCGATGGGGAGCTGATGGAGGATGCGCCGACCAGGCGCATCGATAAGCATCACCGAGTGTTTGGGCACGCCGCAGTGCAACACTGCCAGACGCACCCCGTTCGGCGACAGCGCCATGCCCAGCGCGCCTACGTCGATTTCGAGCTGTTCCCCTGCGGGCTGAATCCGCCATCCGTTCGGGAGCAGCACCTCACCCGAAGGCTTCACGCCGGGCAGGTCCGCGCCGGGTTTTGACCAAGCGGCAACCGCCAGCAGCGCGAACACCAGTAACGTCCATCTTCCGACCTTTTGCATCGTTATGCCTCCTGCGTCTCCATCTGTTAGAAGCAAGCATTAGAACCTGCTGTGGTTTCCTCTTCGATACATTCGCCAAAATCGAAAAAAGCCTTTCCTTCGCGGGAAAGGCTAAACAGGGTACTCATGGAGGGCTTAACGATGGCTAATCTTCCTCTATGGTGAACCGGAACATCAGGTTGTTATACTGCGTACCGTTCCAGACAGTGGAATGGGTCTCGCCCAGGTATTCCAGCCGCACCGCTTTGGCGTGGCCATCGCACCAGACAACGTTGGTCAGCTTCATGTGCCTCCCCAGAATGGCTCCGTTGTTGCGGCGGTTGATGAGCGCGGGGAACGGGAAGGTCTCATGCGGCGCGGTTGGCTGTGGGTCGTTCAGGTCGCGTCGGTAAAAGTCTGCGCTTTGCCCGTAACCCTGCACTTCGGCATAAAGCACGGTATCGGCGGGCATGACGATGGCTGCCATCGGCTTGTTGTTGGGCGGTGTGTAGGCGTCGCCGTCTGCGTAGTACATGTTATTGATGGCGTAGCTACCGAATCGCCGCCCTATATTCGTGGTGCCCATGGGGTCTCCGCAGTCCGCCTCGCGGAACACCTGCGACCCATCGGGCGAGTAGGGCTGGAAGACGTAACGCCGGTTCTCCATCAGGGTATGGCGTTGACCGTTCCACAAGACGCCGCTGATGGGCGCGAACGGGTCGCTTGGACAGTTGAAAATCTGCAGGTTCTTCACGTAGGGCTGAAGCACGTCCATCCATCGGGGGCTCGAACAGTTCACGAAATGGTCTCCCTCCAACACGCGCGGCGGGTCAGCGTAGGCGTTGCGCGGAAGCACCTCGTCGTAGTCCTGCGCGTACATCATCGTCGCGGTTCCGAGCTGCTTCACGTTGCTCAAGCAGCTGGCTTGACGAGCCTTGTCGCGTGCCTGCGAGAAGACCGGGAATAGAATCGCTGCGAGAATCGCGATAATCGCGATGACGACCAAAAGCTCGATGAGCGTGAAAGCGTGCCGTCTCATAGGGACCTCCTGACCGAAGTTTTCACGCCCATTATACTTTGCGGATGTTATGGGAACGTTATAGACGTGTTATGAAGCTGTTAAAAGCCATCGGAGGGGTGCTGTGCTTCTCTCAGAATGGGAGAGATGCTAGCTTCGCTCACATCCCGCGCTTAGGCAGGGGATGTCTGAGATTCTTCGCTCCGCTCGGAACGACAGTGATGCTGAGAGTCGAACGGGCGCGCATCGGCAGACACCAGGGCATAGGTCGCCTCTGGATGACCGTCCCATCGCTGTTTGACCTGCCACATGAAGTGCGCCAGCTTCATGTCGCGGCTGGCGTCCACAAAGCCATCGTAGTCCAGATTCAGCATGGGGATGTTCCCATAACGACGGCGCAGCTCGCGCGTGAACGCCGCCACCACGTTGCCCGGCATACAGTTGAACGGGCGCACCGCCACGATGCCCGCCAGTCCCCGTCGCGCATAGTCCACCGCCTTGCCCAGTGAGCAGATGGCTTCCCCACCGAAGTCGGGATGCACGAACTCCGAGCCCAGCCGAATCACCTCATCCGCGCTGATGTCAGGGTAGTCGCCCAGTACCTCCTGCACCACCTCCGCCAGCGTATGCTCCTCGCGCTTCGCCAGATGGTGGTTAATCCACGCCGCCAAGAAGTTCACCAGATGCTCGCGGCGAAGGGTATCCAGCCAGCGGTTGCGCTCATTGTGCATACCGACGCAGTTGGCATAGGCAAAGAACTCGGTCGCGGGAGCCAGCCAAGCTTCGCCGCCCAGCGATTCGATGCGGCGTATCACGTTCTGGTTCGCGCCCTCATGGATGCGTACGTAGAACTCGCCTACCACGCCGATCAGCGGTCGCCGCTCCTCGCGCTTTGGCAGTTGTTGAAACTCCTCCCGCGCCTGCGACAGCAGCTCCTGCAGCGGCCGCAGGTGCCTTGTGGTGAGCAACGAGCGGATGGCGTGCCAGCCTTCCTGCACGCGCCGCCGGTGTTCAGGTAGCATCTCGCAGATGGCGTCCAGATACTTCAGATAGATAGCATCTGCATCCGCAGGGTTCAGACAATAGGGTCGCGTGCGGTGCAGCATCCGCTGCAGCAGGTCATGCGCCACCAGCGCATCCCACACCACCATGGCGAACAGCGTGCCTAACCCGCCTTCCTCGTCTCCCGTGCCTAATGTCACCATGTCCACCGTGTGCAGTCCCATCCGCTCCAGGATGCGCTTCTGCAGGATGTGGTACATGCCGAAGCGACAGGGACCGTCGCTGCTGCCCATGAAGAACGCCTCCCGCTTGGGGTCGAAGTCGGGCTGATGCACGCGATACAGGATGTCCTCGGTGGTGATGAAGGCGGGCAGGCAGACGTCCTCGGTAATCGCCACGCGCGCCAGGCGCAGGGCAGGGTCGGGCGAGCGCGGGATAATCTCTGCGTCCACGCCGCACGCACGTAACGCCGCGGCGATGACCTTAGCCCCCTCCGAAGCGTATGGCACCCACACCTTGCGCCCCCGCGCTCGCTGCGGGCTGATGGACGCGGTGCGAATCACCGACTGTTCTACCACCCGTCTGGACGACCGCACTGTGTCGGCGAATGCCTCCAGGCGCGTGATGATGCCTGCGTCGGCAGTGTGTTCGTCGATTTGAAGGATACAGCACGGCTCGTTCAGTTCGTCCTTAAAGAAGGGGTTGGCGAACGAGTCGGGCCCGCAGCCGAAGTAGGTCAGCACCACTGCCCGCAGGTTGGGGTTCTCGCGTACCAGCCGTGCTACCGCCAGCTTGCGCTGTACCTGGCGCGGGTTCACATCGCGCCACGAGTCGCAGATGTGCACGTCATTGATGGGCAGGAAGTCCTGCGGGATGGGCAGGATGCCCATGTCGCGTATCTTCTTGCCGATGTTGGTGTTCACGCTTTCGTCGTACAGCACGTACTGCCTGCCCACGACCACGAACGCCGTTTCGCCGTCGGACAGCGAGTCCAGTATCTCCAGCCCGCGTTGCTTTTGCCACTCGCGGAACCGCTGCAGGGCTTCTAACCCGACCTCCAGCGCACGCCGCGCCTCTTTCGCGCTTTTGCCCAGCTCCTTCGCCACCTGCGTGAACACCCGCTGCAAATGGCGCTTGCCACGCTGGAAGTGCAGGCGCGGCGCGAGGTACTTCACGCCCTTCCCGCCGACCCTGCAGTAGGTCGCCAGCAGTTCGGGCAGTGCCTGCAGGTAAGGACAGGTAAGCGATTTGCGGATGTGTGGGTCGGGCTGTTCGGCGGAGATGACGCCGGGCACGAACAGGATGTCCACGCCCTTTTCCAGCAGGTTCAGCACATGTCCGTGCGCCGCCTTGATGGGGAAGCAGAACTCGCTGTGCGCTGTCACCAGCCCCTGATGCACGATATGGCGGTTGGGCTTATCGGACGGCACCACGTCGAAACCCAGCTCGGTAAAGAAGGCTTTGTACAGCGGGAAGTATTCGTGGAACATACCGACGCGCGGGATGCCGATACGCGGCGCGCCCTCTGGAGCCTTTTTGTCGTATACCTTCATCAGCTTCTGCTCGCGCTCGGCGAACAGGTCGGGCAGCTGGCGCGTGGAGCGAGTACGGTTCTCTGCACCGAAGCGTTCACAACGGTCGTTGTAGAAGAACTTGCGTCCGCCGGGTATCTGGAAGGTAATCACATCGCACTGGTTCGCGCAGGCGTGGCACTCGAAGGAGCCGACCTGATAGCGTCCCTCCACCACCTGCTCGAATCCCCGGAAGTGCGACTCGGCTGGAGCCTCCAGCAACGCCAGTCTCGCCACACCAATCGCGCCCGTCAGGTGCGGGTAAGGCGGCACCAGTATCTTCTTGCCCAGCACGGTTTCGAATGCCGCCACCATCCCTCTGTTGAACGCTACCGCTCCCTGAAACGCCACTCTCTCGCCAATGGGTCTGCCACCCACGTTCTTGCTCAGGTAGTTATGCACCGCTGCCAGACATACCGCCGCGCACAGGTCTTCCACCGGCACGCCTACCTGCTGGAAGTACACCATCGCGCTCTCGGTGAATACGGTGCAGGTCCAGTCCATGTGCGGAGGGTTCTTCGCCCTCAGCGCGCGTTCGCCGAACTCCTCGATGGGAATGCCCAGCTTCGCCGCTTGCTTCTCCAGAAACGCCCCGCATCCGGCCGCGCACGCTTTGTTCATCTCGTAATCCACAATCACGTCGCCGTCCAGGCGGATATATTTCGAATCCTGCCCGCCGATTTCGAGGATGGTATCGATGTCGGGCAGGAAGGCGCGGGTTCCGCTCGCCTGAGCAGTGATTTCGTTTCGAATCAGGTCTGCTCCGATAAAGTCGCCCGTGAGATACCGCCCTGAACCCGTAGTCGCTGCCACCACCTTGCCGATGCGATAGCCTTTTTCCTGAATCTGCTGGTGAATCTTCGAAATGGTGTCGCGCACAGCGGACAGCGGGTCGCCATCGGTGCGCCGGTAGTAGCTGGCAAGCACCACGATTTGCCCATCCCGCTCGGTGACCAGCGCGGCTTTGGTGGAGACCGAGCCGATGTCTACCCCCAGCGCGGCAACCGGTATCTTGCCGTGCAGACCATCTCGCGCAGGCGGCGACAGGATTTCGGAGCGTTCGAAACGCAATGCGCCTGCACTGGCGTAGGTCACGGGGCGCACTATCTGCTCATCCAGCAGACGGACGGCTTCGCGCAGGTTCACCGTCTGTGTGGCGCACAGAGCAGCGCCCAACGCGCCCAGTTCCCGCGCGTAGTCGGGAACCAGCAACCGCTCGACACCCAGCTCCTGCTGCAGGAAGCGTACCATCGCCGGATTCTGGGAGACGCCCCCGATGAACGCCACCTCCGGCTGGATGTCCTTACTGCGGGCGATGCGGTTGCAGAAGTTGCGGCATATCGCCTGATGGATGCCTGCAGCGATGCGCTCGCGCGGGGTGCCCTTTTGATACAGATGCACAATGTCGGACTCGGTGAAAACGCTACATCGCCCCGACAGGGAGGCGGGTTTCTCGGTATGCAGTGCTACCTGGGCAAACTCCTCAATACCTGCGAAGTTCAGGCGTGCCGCCATGTGTTCCAGAAACGCGCCTGCGCCCGCCGCGCATCGATCGCCCATATCGCAATCGGAAAGAATCAACCTTCCCGACCTCTCATCCACTTCGAACAACAGCAGCTTCTGACACTCTCTGCCCATCTCGATCAGCGTGCGCACCTGCGGCAGAAAGCGATTCACCGCTGTGGTGAGGGCTACCGGTTCGTCGACAGCCTCCGCACCGATGGCTTTCGCCACAGAGACGCCGCCCGAACCCGTTAGCGCGAGAAGCGCCTCTTCGCCGGGAAGGATTTGCAATAGCTCTTCGAACAGCTCTTTGGCGCGTGAGAGGGGACGGGCTTGCACACGACGAACGGGGAACCGCTGTAAAGAGCCGTCCGGCAGGAAAACCACAGCCTTGACCGTATCAGAGCCGATGTCCAAGCCCACGCGAACCATCTGCCCACATCTCCCTTCGAGGTCATTTATCTTCATCACTTTATTAACTATACTAAGTGTATCACAGAACGGGCAAATCTGCAAGGTGGAAAACTGTCTGCGGGGAATGGTCGCACTTTGTTTCGTTTCTCAGGTAAGATATTGATTGCTATGGAGAAAGGAAAAGTACTGGTGCTGGGCAGCGGTACGTCGCACGGCGTGCCGATGATTGGTTGTGCCTGTCCGGTGTGTCAATCACCCAACCCGCGCAACCAGCGGGCACGTCCGTGCATCCTGCTGGAGTTGCCGGAGGGCAACGTGCTGGTAGACACCCCTCCGGAGCTGCGCCTGCAATGCATTCGGTTCGGGGTGGAGCGCGTGGACGCCGTGCTCTACACACACGCCCATGCCGACCATCTGTTCGGGCTGGACGACATCCGCCGCTTCAATGAGCTGCAGGGGCACGCCATACCCGTCTACGCCGAGCCGGAGGTACTGGACACCATCCGTCGCGCGTTTGCCTACATCTTTCTGCCCACTCCGGCGGCAGGAGGCAAACCGCAGCTGGACCTGATTCCGATAGACAGCGCATGGACTCTATGTGGCGCGCGCATCGAGCCCTTGCGCGTCTATCACGGACAACAGCCTATTCTTGGGTTTCGCGTCGGCGGGTTCGCTTATGTTACCGACGTCTCTGCCATTCCACCCGAAACCGAAGCGCGCCTGCAGGGGCTGGAGTGGCTGTTTCTGGACGCTGTGCGCTACGAGCCGCATCCCACCCACTTCTGCCTGGAAGAAGCGATAGCCGTGGTGCGGCGTTTGCGTCCGCAACGGGCGGCGTTTGTGCATCTTTCCCACGATTACGACCACGACGTGGTGAACGCCTCACTGCCACACGGGATGGAGCTCGCCTACGACGGCATGGTGGTTACGTTCTCATTATGAGGCAGGCATTGCCTGCGGGGAAGGCGAAAAGGATTTCAGGAACATCTGTAGAGGGGGAAGGCAAAGTGGAGTTCTTCAGCACGGTGCACTTCATCAGCGGGCATCATCTGGACGTGATTATCGAGGCGGACAGTCTCGAAGCCGCCGTACAGTGGTGGCAGGAGCAGCTCTCGCAGGAAAAGCCGGTACTGGCATGGCGAGGCTTCTCACCCAAGCGACCGGTGGTCATTAACACCGACAACGTCGCCTATGTGGACAGCATCGAGCGTGCCCGCCCCGAAGCCGAACTGCGCCATCCAACGCCCTTCGGCACGCCTTAGTTTATTCGACTGCGATACCGGGCTGGAGTTCGATAATCTCCAGTCCCTGGATGTCGCGTGTCAGCTCACGCAACTCGTCCGGCGTGCCCGACAGCGGTGGGAAGGTGCGATAGTGCATGGGAATGACCTTTTTCACGCCCAGCAGGCGCACCGCTACCGCTGCCTCGCGCGGGTCCATGGTGAACAGCCCGCCAATGGGCAGAAAAGCCAGCTCCGGCTGGTATATCTGCCCGATGAGCTGCATGTCGCTGAACACGGCTGTGTCGCCCGCGTGATAGAAAGTGAAACCATCTTCGCACTTCACCACAAAGCCCGCGGGGTCGCCCAGATACACAATCTGCCCACCTTCGCCCACATGAGCACTGGAATGCACGGCGTGTACCATCGTCACCTGAATGCCGCCCACCTTGACCGTGCCGCCCTTGTTCATGCCGATGGTGTTCTGCACGCCCTGTGCGCTCAGGTAGGTGGCGAGCTCGTAAATGGCGACCACCTGCGGCTGGAACTGTTTGGCTAAGGTAACGGCATCGCCGATATGGTCGCCGTGTCCGTGAGTCAACAACAGCACGTCTAGCTTGGGCAGCTGCTTCGCCGATTCGGGGCAAAGCGGGTTACCCAACCAGGGGTCTATTGCAACGTGCGTGCCGCCGGGCGTTCGGATGAAAAAGCCCGAGTGTCCCAGCCATGTAACCTGCAATCCGGGATGAATGGTTGCCATCAATTTCACCTCCTTGCTGTATGGGATAGTTATGCTTTGGAGCATAAGCCTCCTGCCATTGGACACTGGAACCCCCTGAATCCCGTTTTCCACAATGTGAATAAACACTCTTCCCTATTATATTAATAATGTACTTGTTGAAATTGTTGAAAACTTGGTATGGCTTGCCTGCATTGCTACCACCTTTTGTTGATTTTAACGTGAAACAAGTCTCTAAATGCATATTTATTGTCTCTTTAATC
>Ga0123519_10010620_pt1 | contig 13683 bp, 14 predicted proteins | sample YelNatPaOPRAMG02_FD_87396 | JGI IMG/M metagenome (GOLD analysis project Ga0123519, IMG submission 87396) | Hot spring microbial communities from Yellowstone National Park - Yellowstone National Park OP-RAMG-02 (version 2) | ecosystem: Environmental > Aquatic > Thermal springs > Hot (42-90C) ...
CGTTCCTTCTCCTCATAGGGAACACTGGCGTACTTATCTACTAGCTGAGCCAATGGATCACCTCCATTCGGGCCAATGGCGTCTTTTGTTTGACTCAGAAGGAGATGACCGCGTCGGCTTCCAGCGCCATATCGTTAAAGGCCGCGCCGCCAATCATCTCAACGCCATCAATCAAATCATCAAAGTTGATGTTGCTCAAATCCAGGCTAGGCTGGCAAACGTAAAACTTAACGCCCAGCTCGGCAGCCTGGTCGATAAAACGGCGCAGGGGTGCGCCTTTACCATCTTTCTTGGGGATCAATTCCTCGGCAACGCCCTTCACAAGCAGCGTGGGGCCATTGACAGTAAAATAGATGCCTACCTCAATATCCATCGCGGCAGCCGATGAGGCAAGGTAGAACGGGGTTGCTGAACGCTCCGGCGACTCAACACCATTGGTCTGAATGTACAGGAGCTTCTTGGGTGCGTCATCCATGTAACAACTCCTTTAGAGTAGCGGGGAAAAAAGATGCTTGTCATTGCGTTCAGCGCGTTTTACGCACGTAAAACTTGAAGACTTTGCCCTCCTCCTCAATGCCCAGCAACTCATTACCTGTCTGCTTGGCCCAGGCCAACATATCCGCTTTGGAGCCGGGATCGTCGGCAAGCATGAGCAGCGTCTGGCCGGTCTGTAACTCCTTTACAGCCTTACTGATTTTGATAATGGGAACAGGGCAGAGTAGCTTGAGACAATCTAAGGTGCGGTCAACCTTCTCGACTGGTGGCATATGGAACCTCCCGCTGGTACCTCAATGTACGAATGACTACGTAGACGACATCATAAACCCTGACGGTCATGAACGGGACGCGAGTGAAGTAACCTGAACTGTTAGTTTCTTATTTTAGAAACTTAGAAATAATGATAATATGTAAATACAAAAATGTCAAGTGCTTAGGACGAGCCAAAAAGCAGGAAAAAGCAGGTTCTATCAAACAGGCATCTTCACCTTGCCCCACAACATAAATATGGCATATACTGCTCAAGAGAGAGTTTTTGTCGATGGATAGAGGAGAGAAGCAAGATGGCGATGTCAAAACGGTGTATCCCCTATACACCACGTTTTCGAGAGCTGCGTGACAGCGTTTTCGCGCTCGTCTCAACAGCAGGCGTCCACCTGCGCAGCCAGGAACCGTATGATATCAACGGTGATAATAGCTGGCGGCTCATTCCGGGCGACGTGCAGGCCGAACAACTAATGGTCACACATGATCACTATGACCATCACGATGCCGACCGGGACATCAACTGTATCTTTCCTATCGACCGACTGCGCGAACTGGTAACAGAGAGAGTGATTGCCGGAGTTAGCGATAAACATCTCGGTTTCATGGGTTACACTCAAAACATGCGCGACCTGTACGAGCGAGCCGCGCCGGAGATGGCAAAGATCATCTCCCGCTCAAAAGCCGACGGCGTTATTCTCACTGCTGGCTGACCGCTCTGTCACCGGGTTGTAGTTGCAATCCAACGCGAAATCGAGATGGTGGGCATCCCAACCGTATTGATTACCGTCATACCCGATAGTTCCAGGCCCGCCGGTCCACCGCGCGCCATCTATCCATACAAGTTTAAGCCAGGAAATTCCCTGGGTGGCCCACACCAACCTGACTTACAACGTAAGGTACTCAGAGACGCCTTGCGGCGCTGGGAAACACGCGAGGAGCCAGGCAATATCTGGGAAATTGCATACCCTGAATACGACAGCAGTCAGTGGCAATCTGCTCTTCCGCAAGAAGAAAATTAAAGCGCATAGGATTCCAAAAGTAATCTCGCATTGGCTGTTCTCACACAAGGAGAATTTTCATGAATGAGCCAATAGGTAGCCAGCCGGTATTTTTACAAGCAGAGACAGCTAGCCAGTCTTCGCAGGCTCCTCTTTCTCCTTTCGGCCTGGAACCACAAGAGACGCTGGAGTATCGCAAGCGCTTTCGCGGCCTGATTGGTGTCACCAGCAAGGTTCCGCTCAAGGATAGCTCTGTCTTGAGCCTGCTCTACACCCCAGGAGTAGCTGCTCCTTGCCTGGCGATAGCGCAAGACCCGCTCACATCCTTCGACTATACCATTCGTGGTAACACTATCGCACTGATTTCAGATGGCTCATCGGCCCTCGACTTCGGCAACATCGGCCCGCTGGCGGCCTTGCCCATGCTCGAAGATGCCTGCATTCTCTTCAAGACCTTTGGGGGGGTTAATGCTTTCCCCATCTGCCTGAATACACAGGATATCCAACAGATCATCGCCACTGGCATCGCGGTCTGGCCCACCTTCGGCGGCTTCTGCCTGAGTAGTATTGCTTCTCCTCGCTGTTTTACGGTCGCCGATCACCTGGCACGAGCCGTGAACATCCCTGTACTACATGCCGAACAGCATGGCACCGCCACCACGACTCTGGCCGCGCTCCTCAACGCTCTCAAACTGGTAGGCAAACCTAAAGAGGCCGTGCATATTGTAATCAATGGTTCAGGCCCTGGCGGCATCGGCACGGCCCGCCTCCTCATGCTCGCAGGCTTCCAACACATCCTCGTCTGTGATCGGCTCGGCATTCTTGAGCGCTATCGGCTCCATAATATGAACTGGGCCAAACTGGATATCGCGCGGCAGACCAATCCCACCGACCTTAAAGGCTCCCTGGCAGATGCACTGCGCAATGCCGACGTCTACATCGGCCTCTCTTCCTGGAGTACGCTTACTCCTGACATGATTCGCACAATGGCCGAACATCCGATTATCTTTACCCTTACCCTGCCCGATCCCGACATTTCACCGGCGATGGCAAGAGAGGCCGGAGCCGCCGTCGTGGTAACAGCCCGTCCTGATACAGCTCATCCACTGACACAAACGCTGGTTCTACCAGGTATCTTTCGTGGTGCCCTGGACATTCGCGCTCCCGTCATCAACCAGCAGATGCTGCTAGCAGCAGCCTGCACGCTGGCAGACATGATTCCTCCAGAGCAACTCTCTCCAGACTGCGTAGTGCCATCTGTCATGGACTACACTATAGCTGCCCGTATCGCTCGCGCGGTCGCCGAGGCGGCACGACAAAGCGGCGTAGCCCGTGTCGAAAAAGATCCCGCTGAGATCGAAAGGCAGACATGGGCCACAGTCTATGAAGGGCATCGACCTGTCCCACCCCCATCACACCACTATGCCAACTTGCAGGAGCAATCGCTCGAACTACACAGACGCTATCAAGGCGTGCTGGAAATTCAGCCTAAGCTTCCTATTCGTGACTCCCTCACACTCAGTTCACTCTATCTGCATCCTGGACTGCCCGCCGCCACACGGCAGATCCTTGCCCACCCGGAAACAGTCTTTGACTACACAGGCAAAGGCAATCGCGTAGCAGTAGTGACTGATGGGAGCGCGGTACTGGGCCTGGGCAACATTGGCCCACGCGCGGGCTTGCCCGTGATGGAAGGCAAGGCCATTCTCTTCCAGACTTTTGCGGGCATCGAAGCCTATCCTATCTGCCTGGAAACTCAGGATGTGGATGAAATTGTCGCCGCAGTAGAACATATTGCTCCTTCCTTCGGTGGCATTAACCTGGAAGACATCTCCGCCCCTCGTTGCTTTGAAGTGGAGAGCCGACTCCAGAACTCGCTAGATATTCCGGTTATCCACGATGACCAGCATGGCACCGCAATTGTCATTCTAGCGGGCATCATGAATGCGCTACGCCTGGTGGGCAAACAGAAGCAGGACGTTTCCGCTGTCCTCGTAGGGGTCGGCGCGGCCGGCATCGCATCCGCCAAATTGCTGTTAGAATGGGGCATAGGCAAGCTCCTGCTGGTAGATCGTCCCGGTATTCTGCATCCTGGCCTGACCGGCATGACCCCCATTCAGGCAGAACTGGCAGCTCGCACCAACCCGGAAGGCAGAACTGGCAGTCTTGCTGAGGCTGTTAAGGGAGCAGACATCTTTATCGGCGTCTCGGCACCGGGCATTCTCACTCAAGAGATGGTGCGCTCGATGGCTCAGGACGCCATTGTCTTCGCTCTGGCCAATCCTGACCCCGAAATACTGCCTGATGCCGCGCGAGAGGCCGGTGCCCGCGTGGTGGCAACAGGGCGTTCGGACTACCCCAACCAGGTGAACAACTCGCTGGTTTTCCCCGGCCTCTTCCGAGGGGCCTTAGACGTGCGCGCCCGTCGCATCAATGAAACCATGAAAATCGCGGCTGCACAGCGCTTAGCTGCGCTGGTGAGCGAGCATGATCTGCAGGAAGGCCGGATTATCCCCCCGGCCATGAACTACGAAGTAGCCCCTGCTCTAGCTGCCGCCGTCGCCCAGGCCGCTATGGAGACAGGGGTGGCACGCTTACACGTGGATCCGCACCTTGTCGAACGCTATTGCCACGATTTCATCTACGAAGGAATCATGGCCCCCGTTCCCGCACTCAACGAAACAGCGGGATAGGTCGGTGTAGGAACCGAGATTTATCCTATCCGAGCCAGTGAATCGTGTCCAATACGTGGATCAACGTGTTTCCGAGCAAGATCGACCCACGCGGATATCTCTAGTCTGTGGCTCGGACGAGATAAATCTCCGTCCCTACCTCAAAACCCAGGATAGTTTGTTGGAAGGAGATGAAAGTATGAAAGTCGAAGACATAATGACCAGCAAGGTGATTACTGTCACAGAAAACCAGACCAAAGAGGAGGCGGCACGCCTGCTAGCGGAACATCGTATTAGCGGACTACCCGTTGTCAATGCGCACAATGGGGTCATAGGTGTGGTAACTGAGTACGATATCATTAGCAAAAAGGGGCGCACGGTCGGGGAGATTATGAGCCGTGGAGTCATCAGTGTCACGCCAGACACCGACCTGGAAGAAGTTAGCTATCTCCTGGTGCATGAGCGCATTAAGCGTGTGCCCGTACTGGATCAGGGCAGGCTGGTTGGCATTGTAAGCCGCGCAGACCTCGTGAAAGAGGTAGCTATGCATTGGGTCTGCCCGGTCTGTGGAGAAACCATCCGCAGCGAGCGCTCCCCAGAGCAATGCCCTCGTTGTGGAACACGCAATGTACCTATTTCGTCTGAATCAGCGTCTCCAGGATCATAATAATCTGGCTATCGACACTTTCGTAGATCGCAAAACTGTTGGGGCCGGGTCACACCGCCCGGCTACTCCACTGTTGACAAGAAAGGATCAAATGCACCTTGGACACACAAAGCAAACAACCGGCAGAGGTCACTACTGCAACCTCTACCCACGAACAAGTGCATACTCCCATCCCCAAGGGTGAAAACCGCGAGACGCTGCTCCACTACTATCATGAAATGTTGCTCATTCGTCGCTTTGAGGAAAAAACAAGCGAAATGTATACCAGAGCCAAAATTGGTGGCTACTGTCACCTGAATCTCGGCGAGGAAGCAACCGTTGTCGGCTTCTGCGAGGGCCTGGAGCCAGATGACTATGTGTACACCAACTACCGCGAACATGGCTATGCCATTGGTCGCGGCATCACGCCTGAGGCTGTCATGGCCGAGTTGTTCGGCAAGGAGACAGGTTGCTCACGCGGGCGTGGTGGCTCTATGCATCTGTTTGACATCAACAAACACTTCATGGGCGGCTATGCCATTGTCGGAGGACAGATTCCATTGGCGACCGGGGCCGCCTTCGCTCTGGCCTATCGCGGCTCCCGCCAGATTGTGGCCTGCCAGATGGGTGATGGCACGACCAACGGAGGGCCGTTTTACGAATCGCTTAACCTTGCGAAAATCTATCATCTGCCCATCATCTATTTTGTCGTCAACAATCAGTACGGTATGGGGCTGCGCGTGGATAAGGGATCGGCGGTCGCCGAAATCTATCGCAAGGCTTGCGCTTTTGACATGTATAGTGAGCGGGTCGATGGCACCGATGTACTGGCCGTGCGCGATGCCATGCGCCGCGCCGCCAATATGGCACGTGAACAGCACGAACCGAGCTTGATTGAAGCTGTCAGCTTCCGCTTTCGGGGTCATTCAGTAGTCGATCCCGACCGCTACCGCGACCAGGAGCAAGTCAGGGCGGAACGCGCCGCTCATGACCCCATCACGGCCTTTGCCCAGCGCCTGAAAACGGCAGGCATCATTGATGATGCGGGCCTTCAGCAGATCGAGGAACAGGTGAACCAGGAAGTCGAGCATGCCGTCGAGTTCGCCGATCAGAGTCCTGATCCAGCGGTGGAGACACTGTTCGACTTTATCTATGCCAACTGAAACGTCGTCAGGAGGGAAAGAAGTATGGCTCAGATCACATATCGCCAGGCCCTGCATGATACATTACGCGAAGAACTGTTGCGCGATGAGAACGTGTTCTTGCTGGGGGAGGAAATTGGCACCTTCGAGGGTTCATACAAAATCACGGCAGGCCTGCTCAAAGAGTTCGGCCCCAAACGGGTTGTAGACACTCCCATTTGTGAAAATGGTTTTGTAGGCATGGCCATTGGAGCAGCCATGTTAGGGCTGCGACCCATCGTGGAAATTATGACAATCAATTTCATCATCCTTGCAATGGATGAGATCGTCAACCATGCCGCCAAAATCTATTACATGTTTGGTGGCCAATGCCCCGTCCCGATGGTCATTCGCACACCAGGCGGCGGCGGACAACAATTGGCCGCTACCCACTCTCAGAACCTGGAGGTCTGGTTCGCCCATGTCCCCGGCCTCAAAGTGGTAGCCCCTTCCACTCCTGCCGACGCGCGAGGCATGTTGCGCACAGCCGTGCGCGACAATAACCCGGTGCTCTTCCTGGAGAACCTGGCGCTCTATAATGTCAAAGGCGAGGTGCCTGATGGCGACTACACCGTCCCCTTCGGGCAGGCCAGCGTGACCAAAGAAGGCCGCGATCTGACTATTATTAGCTATTCGCGCATGGCCGCCGTCGCCCTGGATGTTGCGCGCCGCATAGAACAGGAAAATGGCTTGAGCATCGAGGTCGTCGATGTCCGTTCCTTGCGCCCCCTCGATACCCAGACCATCGTCAACTCGGTCAGAAAAACCAACCGCGCCATCGTGTTTGAGGAAGACTGGCTCTCATATGGCGTTGGGGCTGAGATTGTCGCCCGCATCCAGGAGGAGGCCTTCGACAACCTGGATGCCCCGATTAAACGAGTAGCCAGTGTGGAGGTGCCGCTGCCCTACTCCAAACCGCTAGAGCGAGCAGCGCTCACAGGCTCCAAACAACTCGTAGATGCGATTCAAGAGCTTGCACCCCGACGCAGGAGGTAATATCGTTATGCCAGAAATCACCATGCCCCGCCTCAGCGATACCATGCAAGAGGGTACGATTGCGCGCTGGCTCAAGAAGCCGGGCGACAAGATCAACAAAGGTGATATCCTGGGGGAAATCGAGACTGATAAAGCCACCATGGACCTGGAAGCCTTCGATGCCGGAACCCTCGAACAAATATTAGTTCAGGAAGGCGAAACCGTCCCTATCGGTCAGCCTATTGCCATCATTGGCACCGGTGCAGGCGCGACCACTACTCCCCAACAAGAGCAGCCTGTCCAGGCCGCTCAGGCGAGTGCGCCAACGACACAAGCAGAGGCATCAGCACCGGCTGTCAGCGGCCCTCGCGCCAGCGTCGTCGCCAGTGATGGTGCCACGATCAAAGCGTCACCTCTCGCCCGTCGTATGGCCGAAGAACACAACATCGATTTGCGCCAGGTGCAAGGTACCGGCCCTGGTGGGCGCATTGTGCGTGATGACATCGAGGATGTGCTGGAACAACGCGCTGCCTCTGCCGCTCCTCAGCCAGCCACCATTGCAGCTCCCGCCGCTCCGCCGCCTCAGCCGGTCGCTGCTCCACCAGCCGCCCCTGCTCCCCCCGCTCCACCAGATGCAGAGTTGGTGAAACTCTCTCGCGTGCAGCAACTCATCGCCCGCCGCCTGACCGAGGCAAAACAGACCATTCCGCACTTTTATGTCAGCAGCGAGGTCGATATGACTGATCTGCTCGCAATACGCCAGACCTTCAACGCGGCGGCAGGCGAAGATGGGGTCAAGGTCACTGTCAATGATCTGATCATCAAAGCGGCAGCACTGGCCCTGGAGAAGTTCCCCGAAATCAACAGCTCCTTGCAAGGAGATCATTTCGTCCGCTACAAGCACATTCACGTGGGTATGGCGGTCGATGCTCCTACCGGCCTGGTTGTCCCCGTGATCCATGATGCCAATATCAAGGGGGTACGCTCCATTGCCCGCGAAGCAAAAGAACTCATTGCCAAAGCGCGCAATAACAAGCTGGCCCCAGCCGATTTAGAGGGCGGCACCTTCACGGTCTCCAACCTGGGCATGATGGATACCTCCGAGTTTATTGCGGTCATCAATCCTCCACAAGCTGCCATCCTGGCCATAGCTTCCAGCCGTAAGCAATTCGTTCCTGTCGATGGACAGCCCGTGATCCGCGATATCATGACGATAACGTTATCAGCCGACCATCGTATTATCTCCGGCGCAACAGTCGCTCGCTTCCTTCAGGAAGTTAAGCGTTTACTGCAAAGCCCATACGCGCTGCTCGGCTAACACACAGGTAGAAAGGGCTGTATGTATTGCACCCGTTCCATCTAGTTTCTCCAGGCGGTGAAAACCACCGACGGATGCCACACATACAGCCCTTTCTCTATTATAGTAGTCTCCAGAAAAGCAGATACACGTTTGCTGCGACAGAATACCGTCCCTTTTCTTCAGCAATGGAGATACTTCTTTCCTCCATTGCCACTTTCAGCACAGGATTCTTCCCAAATCAGCTCAATCATACTGCAATGGATAGGGCAGCTCGTCAGTGTCGGCCTCTTCACGTCGCGGAAACCCGTCACGCGGCTCAGAAGATGCTCTGTCGCGTAGCATGCAGAGCAGTGCTGTAAAAATTCCTTTATACGGGTGTTCATCCTCCAACTTGTCACGAATCTGGGCACATACCACTGCAAGCCGATGCTCCAGCTCACCCATATCGCTGTCCTCTGGCGCGCTGGCCAGGAATTCAAGCAACATCGGCAGATAATCGGATAGCTCTGCGCCGACCCTCAAAAAGGCTGTAACTTCCATCACAGCACCAGCTCTCGCCGATCAACTATACTGGATTTATTGATACTGACCGAGTACCCTGATCTCTTTCCCAGAAAATTGTAAAGAGGAGGAATCCGAAACATGGCTCATTCACATTCAAAAAAGAACATCCGAGAAGGAGCGTCTACCCCGGAGGAGAACGATGAGGAGGTACGTGAGCTTGCTTCTAGCCATGTCGTTCAATGCATGCAGTGTGACTTGCAGTTTCAAGCCGATACAGTCATTCAGGAAGGGGAGGAGCGGTTAGTTGATCTGCACCTTCCTGAAGGTATCTTACCCATCCAACGTGAGATTGCTGAACAGATGTATGAACATGAGGGAGAAAAGACACTTATGGCACTACTCACACAACCTCTTCGAGAGGAACACAAGGAATTACTTCCCCACATTGAGGGGCTACGCACGGTGGCTGATACCATAGGCATGGCATCTTTGCCGTCGGTCTGGCAGAATCTTGATGAGCTTCTTGCCTTTCTGACACACCAGCTTATGCCCCATGCCCAGGCGGAAGAACGGGTTCTCTATCCAACAGTTGGCAAGGTAATAGGGGCCACAGAGGCAACGGCACCTATGAGTCATGATCACAGAGCGATTGAACGCCTGACCCATGAACTGGAAACGTTGCGGCAGCGTAGCTCTCCTGTTTCCCTCAGTATCTCTGAGGAACAGAGCTTACGTCGTATCCTTTATGGCCTCTATGCGCTGGTTAAGGAACACTTCGCCAAGGAGGAAGAAATCTATCTCCCCCTGCTGGATGCACGTTTGACTTCACAAGAGGCACAGCAGATGTTCCACGATCTAGAAATAGCGGCACGAGAGGCAAAGAGTCACATCGATTCTTAACGTTCCTGCGATTGGCACGAATCTCATCTTCAAGAGAGGAACAGAGGAGGAGAATAGCTGGCCTCTGGCGGTTCTGGACAAAATACAGCCTGCCCTCCAACCTCTTCTATTCCTCCTGCTCCGCCCACTCAATCATCGTGCATTCTGGACACTGTGCCTCAATAAACGAGAGCCACTGCATAATATCCTGCTCAGATGGAAACAGATGATCAGCGCCACCGGGCCAGACAGCCCAGATTTCGCCCCAGCGATCTGCAATAATGAGTGAAGGAAGCGTTAATCCCTGGTGAGCAATAACCTGTCCTGCCGGGTCACTTAAGAAGGGAAAGGGATGTCCAGATCGGGTAACCTGCTGAGCACTGGTGGCAGGTTCATCGGAACCAATCGCTATGATAGCTGTCTCTTCCTGGCGACAGGCGTCTCGCAGCGCCACCAGACGTTGGAGGAAAGTTTCACAGGCGAGACACCAGCAAGCTGCCAGGGGGCATCCTGTATGGACATCTTTCGAGCGATGTTTGCACAAGCACGACAGTCAGTCGGGCATTAAGCCACCGACAAATCAGGATAGGATCTGAGCCGCCTCCTGATATACTATCCTACCCTGCTGCAAATACTCGTTATTAATGGCGAATATACGGCATCAGCAGAAAAGATAGCTGGAAGCAATAAAAAAAGCGGTACCTATGAAGCTTTCATAGATACCGCTACACCCACAATTACTCACGCACCTGCTTCACCTGCTCTTGCCGAGTGGCCAGGGGCTGCAAACGCGCCAGGAGTAGTGGTCGCCATGCCAACCGATACGCCACCTGCGAGCCGGTAAAGACCAGCGAGGTATCTATCATGACCGCAATCAGGGCATCAGGCATGCCAGCCGCCAGTTCACCAGCCCAGGCACTGGTACATACACCTATTACCAGAGCTACCGCAAAGGTCACAAGGAATTTGAGCCAGCCCTGCCACTTCGTCTGTAACCCAAGCATCAAGACAGGTGGAATCACCATACCAACCAGAAAAGGGGCTACTTCGCGCAATAAATCCATCTTTTGCACAACCTTTCTAAATATGCTCAACCATATCAAGGTTAGAGCGGATATTGCCTGATTGTTTATTATATCACCTGCCAGCTTTGACCCACTCCAGAACCTTCGCCATATGCGATACTATTAACAAAACCCCTCAAGACAGGTAAGGAGATAACTTATGGAACAAGTAATCAATGCTCCCGCTAGTGAACTTCAACAATCAAACAATGGAAAAGGAGGCCTCAAAATCATTGGGGCCGGATTTGGCCGTACCGGCACACTCTCGCTCAAAGCTGCGCTTGAGTTGCTAGGCTTCGCCCCTTGCTATCACATGACCGAACTCTTCCAACATCCCGATCAAATAGCTTATTGGGAAGCCGCGACCAACGGTGAGCCGGTCGATTGGCACGGGCTTTTCGACCACTACCAGGCGACGGTCGATTGGCCCGCCTGCGCCTTCTATGCCCAGCTTATGGAAGCCTACCCGCAGGCCAGAGTACTGTTGAGCGTGCGCGACCCCGACCACTGGTACGAGAGCGTCATCAGCACCATCTACCAGACAAGTAGTATGCTCAAATCACCGCAAGGCAGGTTCCGTTTCTCTCTCTTCCGCATCTTATCGCCACAACGGGCGCGTATCGTGCGCATGATTAATACGCTAATCTGGCAAAACACCTTCGATAACCGCTTCGAGGACAAGGCACACGCGCTGGCGGTCTTTCAACAACATATCGAAGAGGTCAAACAGCATGTACCGGCAGATAAATTGCTTGTCTATAACGTCAAAGACGGCTGGGAGCCGCTTTGCGCCTTTCTAGGCGTCGAAGTCCCCACCAATATTCCCTTCCCTCACCTCAATGACCGCAACAACTTTGTTGGCAGAACACGCCGCCGACAAGAAAATCTACGCATGGTCGGCATTACACTGGGAGCGGCGTTCAGCCTCACAACGTTGCTCCTTCTCCTCACACGCCTATCAAAACTTAATCGCAAGTAATACTTCTACAACACACGAGAAGGAAACCCTATAAACAGAATATCCACGAAAGTCATGTTCGTGGATATTCTACTCTTACACAGTTTTACGCACACCCAACGAACCTAGCGCGCAGTGAGAGGTATCGTAGCAAAATTATGTATGCCCTTCGACAACACAGCATCATGCACTACATGATGTGTCTTACCTTTCAGACTCAGGCTTGAGGCTGTGGTAAGCATCGAGAGGTGGCAGACAGTACCCGTACTACAGGTAGAACCACCATCCGGCGCGTTGCCAACAGCAAAGACCGAGAACGCCGAACCGTTAGCAGTGAACGCGGTGGCAATGTAGTCACCAACCATAACGCCCTGGGTGGTTTCAGCCAGCCAGGAGAGCGACATTGGCCCCGCCAGCTTGCTGCCGCTCGTCCAATCTGCCCCGCCATCGGTTGAGGCCGTGTAGCCAACCTCAAGCTGGCAGGTGGAACTACTACAATTCGCCTGCGGATAGTAGTAGTAGGTCACGATCAGATGCGCGCTGTTACCAGCAGTCGTTTTGTCAATCCCAATCCCTGGAATAAAGTGATCAACACCGCTACCAACAGCATCTATCGGAATGCGTGTGACCGATGACCAACTGGTTCCATTGGTCGAAGTACTCATGACAATATCATTGGTGGAACAATTCTGCTCGAAACGGCAGTCTTGCCAGACCACATAGATTTCGCCACTACTATCTTCCATCGCCGAAATTAGCGGCAGAGAGCGCAAATTGCCTGCTACAGTATGTGTTTGAATATCCGCCACTGTTACTGTACTTCCCCAGGTCTGTCCGCCGTCGGTCGAAGTGAAGGCCAATATGGAGTTTGCATCAGCATTATCGATAGGGACAACCACCGTTCCATCGGGTTGTACAAGCGGCTGCCCACCCACACCTGTGGCGAAATCCTGCGTCGTCTGCGGATCACTCCAGGTCTGCCCTCCATCGGTCGAGGTACTCAGGTAGATCGTGTTGTTGCCACCAGGATTATCCCATTCGACATAACAATGCCCGTAATAGGGGCTGCTCGCGGTGCTATCGCACGTAATCCAATCTTTATCCAGGTTTTCCGACCCACCAGCCGCATGAATGAGAACCGGATTGCTCCAGGTCAGGCCACCATCCGTTGAAAGGTTGACGATAATCGCTGCTCCCGCTACTGATGAATTGGCGGTCAGAGCCAGTGAGGCAATCAGCCAGGTTTTGTGCATAGCATCATACGCAACTGTCGGGTCACTTACCCGGTCATAGTTACCAGCAGGCGTAGCAAATACGGTGGTACCGGGCAGAAACCCCTTTGTCCAGGACGAGCCATTATTGCTGGAGGTGGCCCAGCCGATATTTGAGCTACCTCCATCGCTAAAGCGCCCCACCTGAAAAGCCGAGACGATTGTCGAGCCTGCCGCGAAGGTATCCGGCTCAACCTCTGTCTGATGCTGACTGGTACTATTGGTATACGGGTCGCTGCTCACCTGCACCAGCGAGGTAGCTGCAAAAGTCAATTTCAGCGGGAAAAAACTTAGCACTAGGGAAACAATCAAAGCTAGCATGATGCGCATATGCCGGTTAGACCGGCTCAAGGCAAGCATCAAATATCTCCTTCTCTCTACGTTCCTTACATTTTTTACAGTCTAACCGCACTTCTCAGGAGATGTCGTAGCTCATTGCGGTACATCATACGCGCAGAGCAATCATCCAG
>Ga0123519_10010621_pt1 | contig 13680 bp, 8 predicted proteins | sample YelNatPaOPRAMG02_FD_87396 | JGI IMG/M metagenome (GOLD analysis project Ga0123519, IMG submission 87396) | Hot spring microbial communities from Yellowstone National Park - Yellowstone National Park OP-RAMG-02 (version 2) | ecosystem: Environmental > Aquatic > Thermal springs > Hot (42-90C) ...
GAGGCAAAGAAGTTTCTGGATAATCAGATAAGGCTAAACTATATTATGATGCGACTCCTCGGATATAAGGATATGCCAATAAACACACCCATAGAAAATTATGAGAATATGTTTCAATATGCTGGTATTATTTACGGGAAGTCACCTCTCTTCTTTGTAAAGTTGTATGAGTTGATCGGCAAAGAGAGATTCCGGTTTATTATGTCACAATGGGCAAAGGAGCGGGCATTTAAGGATACGAGATTGATAAGCCTTATAAATACCTTAAAGGCAAATGAGCCCGCTAAGGCTTCATCTATAGAGAGTCTCTATAAGAGATGGTTCGAGGGGAGATATGGAGACGAAGATATCGGAAAGGGTTCACTGAAGGATCTGCTTAAATTTCTGAATAATGGAAAGGATCTGGATATAGACTTCAATCTCGATAGACTAAAGGAATTCCTCGAAGATACATTCGATATGTTCAGAGAATACAGATAATTTTTCTGTCTTTTTATTAGCGAAGACTTTTGAGCAAAATTCTCCGTCTTGTAGAGAGATTTTCTCAATATATAAGTGGGGAATGGGTAAATGGGGAATTCCCCTATCATAGTAGGGTGTTAGATAAACTCTGATGGGGTGTTTTCATAGATCGATATTTTCTTGACACAACTTAAACTGTTTATTTTGATCAGATATGACATCTAAATATTTATGAGGGTGGTTCAATATATTTTGTATCTTCCAATATTTATGGTGGTACTTAAAGTGGGTTATGCATTTATAAGGACAGAGTGCAGGGTATATCCTTAGCTCATTCTCCCTGACCTGTCTGGAGATCTGCCCCCAAAAAAAACACGCAGGGTGCTGAAGTGGTAAAGGAGTGTATAGGAAAGTTCTTCTTTTTTTTTTTGAAATACACACCATAGAACTACAAGAATAGTTCAGAATAAAGGTTTAAAAATTATTGCTTTGAAAATATGCTCTTTAGCCAGCCAAAGAAGCCTTTTTTGTTATCCTTATTATTAATTATGTTTGGGGTTTCTGAGTTTTTGATCTCTTTTTGATATCTCTCATTTCCATCTGGTGTCTCTATCATTACCTTTATGAGGTCCTTTCTGTTTGTGTAGTTTATAAATCTTACGGGGAGGTTCTCTCCACTCTTTAAGTCTATGGCGGATATCTTGAATATTGACTCCGGGTCAACGGCAAATTTGACATTTATTCGTGCATTCCCCCTTGGAACTCTTGGGAGATTCGATATGGTCAACTCGCCAACCATCTCATTGGCTTCCAGAAATGGGGACTCCCCCTGATATATGGTAAGGTTGAGTTCTGATTGATAATCTATGGGATTCAGCAGTGTAATGGATCGCTCTGTGGGAAGCTGGGAGTTTCGTGGGATTACCTTCAGGTACTTCTTTCCATCGAGGGAGATACCTACGGACATAGGGAGTACATCTATCAGAAGGACATTTTCATTTCGGAGGATGGAGTCGGCAAGTAGAGCCGCACCTATTGCCACGGCCTCATCGGGGTGTACGCCCTTGTGGGGCTCTTTATGAAAGTATTCGGTAATCTTCTTCTTTACAAGGGGCATCCTGCTCTGCCCGCCAACCAGAAGTATCTCATCTATGCTCTTGATGTCTATATTCTTTGCAGAGAGCACCTCTTCACATACGATTATAGTCCTGTCCACAAGGTCTGATGTAAGTTCCTCGATCTTCTGCCTCGTCAGTTTCTGTTTTATATCTACAGCCTTTCCGTTTATCAGAGATACAAATGGTATATGAATCTCCTTCTCTGTTGCTGAAGAGAGTTCTATCTTGGCATTCTCGGCGGCAAAGAGTAGTCTCTGCATAATTATCATATCCTTTGAAAGGTCTACATTGTACTGTTTCTTGAACTCATCCACGATAAAGTTTACGATACGATTGTCAAAGTCCACTCCGCCCAGAAATGTGTCACCCCCCGTGGATAAGACCTCGAAGACATTGTCGTGTATGTCCATTATGGAGACATCGAAGGTACCGCCACCCAGGTCATAGACCATTATCCTCTTCTTCATTCCTTTGAAGAAGCCGAAGGCAATGGCAGCGGCTGTGGGCTCATTCAATATCCTCTCGACCTCGAGCCCCGCCAGTCTCCCCGCCTCCTTGACTGCCTGTCGCTGGGATTCATTGTAGTAGGCTGGGACAGTGATTACAGCCCTGTTTATCTCCTCCGCAAAGTAGCTCTCTGCTATCTCCTTCAACTCCTTCAGGATAAAGGCGGATATCTCTTCAAGGGTAAATATAGCATCTCCAAGTCTAACCACACAGTTTTCATTATCTCCCTCGAGGATTTCATAGGAGAACCTGCTCTTTATCTCCTGTACTATCTTTGATTTGTATTTCCTGCCAATCAATCTCTTTGCACCATATACTGTATTCTTCGGGTTTATGAGGAGTTGTTCTCTGGCAGGGTTACCCACCAGAAGCTTACCCTTTTCATTTATCGCGACGATTGATGGAACTGTCCTGTACCCCTGTCTCGATGGAATTACCACAGGTTTGTTGTTTACAACAGAGGATACACAGGAGAATGTGGTACCCAGGTCTATGCCTATTATCTTTCGGGATTTCTTGATACCTATTGTGGGGGTTCTGTCTTTCTCGTCAAGATCCCTCCCGTCTTTATATTCCTTTAAGGTCGCAGATCTCTCGAGTTCAGAGGCAACTATCTCCTCTATCGTACGCGCAGCCTCTGGTGGTATCTTTGTAAATTTGATGCCACATCCGTGCTCTTTTGGATCATCCTTTTCGGTCTTTCTCCAGACCACCACGCCCTCGCCCGAGAAGAGTACCTCTCCTGAGCCTCGAAGTATGTCGAATGAGATGGTCTGTCCAACCTCGGGGGGTGTGTGGGTGTGGATGAAGCAGCCGCCCGCCGAGATGTTTACAGCAAAGCTCTTCTGTACTCCCCCCACATCGTTGTTGATCCTGATAAGCAGAGGGAACTTTACTCTCTCACTCTGTCTTCGGTTAGAATAATTCATAGTTAGATCAGAAAACCCTTTTGTATCTTTATTATATCCATAATTCCCTTTTGGGCAAGAGAAAATAGTCTATCCATCTCCTCCTTTGATACAGGCCTCTTCTCAGAAGTGGACTGGAGTTCAACTATCTTACCGCTCTCGGTCATTACAAGGTTCATATCAAGCTCGGCCTCAGAGTCCTCCGCATAGTTCAAATCGAGGAGAGCCTCTCCGTTTACGATACCGACGGAGACAGCGGCAACGGGTTCTGAGACTGGGATTTTAGGGATGATACCCATATTGTGAAGCCTCTTTAGGGCATTATGCACGGCTATGAATGCCCCGGTAATAGAGCAAGTCCTCGTCCCGCCATCTGCCTGAAGAACATCGCAATCAATTATGAGGGAGCGGTCCTTCAATACGGTAAGGTCCGTTATCGCCCTTATGGACCTCCCGATCAGCCTCTGAATCTCAAATGTGCGACCCGATTTCAGTATCTGGTCCCTTGGTGTCCTCTTCTGATTCGCCCTCGGGAGCATATTGTATTCTGCCGTGATCCAGCCATAGTCCTTACCTGTAAGCCAGGCGGGTAACTTGTCTTCAAGTGAGACAGTGATATGAACCCTTGTATCCCCAAATGATATTATCAGAGATGACTCGGCGTATTTGTTTATATCTGTCTCTACCCTGATCTCTCTCAATTGGTCATATGCCCTACCGTCTATCCTCATATAGTACTCCTTGAAACACCTCTTATAAGTTGAACCTGATCCTGATTATGTCCCCATCCTGAATGACATAGTCCCTCCCCACAATCAGGAGCCTACCCTTCTTTGCCGCCCCCTCCTCACCCTTGCAATCAATGAAGTCATAATAGTGTATAACCTCCCCCTTTATGAACCCCTTTGCCATATCTGTGTGAATCTTCGCCGCTGCATCTATTATCTTTCCTCCCCTCAATATGGACCAAGCCCTTGTCTCTGTGCCGACGATAGTATAGAATGTATGCAGGTTCAGGATTTCATAACCTACCTTGATTATCCTCGAGAGGGCACTCTCCTCAAACCCTGCCTCCTTGAGTATCTGCTGTCTCTCCTTTTCATCGAACTCTATGAGGTCTGACTCGAGCTTGCAGGCGACCTTTACATATCTTGCCCCCTCTCTGCTTACAAAGTTTTCAAAGGAGGAGATGATGGAACTATTCTGGGATGTGTCGGAGATATTGAGCACATAAAACATCGGTTTCGCTGTGAGTAAGAAGTTCTTTCGGGCGTACTCCTTAACCTCCTTCTTCAGATTTGAATTTATTATGAGTTTACCTTCGTTCAGGGTCTTCTCTATCTCTGTGAGTATCTCCATCTCGATGGCCGCCTCCTTCTCTCCGCTCTTTGCCGCGTTCCTGATCTTATCTATCTTCCTTGAGACAGTCTCGAGGTCAGCAAGTATCAGCTCGGTATTTATGATCTCCGCATCCCTTACGGGGTCCACACTCGTATTCACATTTACAATCCTGTCATCCTCAAATCCCCGCACAATATGACATATGGCGTCTACTTCTCTGATATGGGAGAGAAACTTATTCCCCAATCCTTCCCCCTTAGAGGCGCCTTTTACAAGTCCGGCTATGTCCACGAATTCAAGGGTATTGTAAGTCACCTTCTCTGGTTTTACGATCTTTTTGATGTTCTCCAGCCTCTCATCGGGGACGGTGACGATCCCCACATTGGGCTCCACAGTACAGAAGGGGTAGTTCTCGGCCGGGACTACGCTCTTTGTGAGTGCATTAAAGAGTGTCGACTTCCCCACATTGGGTAAACCTACGATGCCGCAATTAAAACCCATAATACTCTCCTGAAACTATATCTACTCAATATCGGGTTATTTTGCAATAATAAATTGATTGGGATGTGTTGTTTTACAGTTCGGTATTATTATGTTTTGCGAAAGGTTTAAAATTCCCCTCTTGTGGAGGGGTGTCTGCCGAAGGCAGACGGGGTGTGTCAATCTCCTTCTAATAAAGGGCTGTTATAATAAATATTAGGTGCATAATTGCTCAGAATCGTCCATAGAGACAAACCTTACAGATTAACTTAACTCTATGACTTTTTCGAGAAATATAATTGCCACCTATAACTGAATCTTTATTTGGCGGTGCATACGAAAGGCTCACAAAAAATATAAGATAGATGGGTAATCTATCTCTGATAGATGGATATCTTTGAGACCGACCCTATTTACCGAATAAGATGGCTAAGTGAAAGATGGGATTGGATAATAGGGGGTAAAAGTGGCTAAGTGAATTTGGGAATGGGCCTTAATAAATATTTGACAAGATATGTGTATTAAATATATTATTGCTGTGACAGTTATCGGGAGTTGAGAGATGAGAAAAATTTTTATTTCAATGCTCTTTGTATTAATGCTGACAGGTTATGCATATGCAGCCGATGAGGCGGCATCCCCTGTACCGCCCAATCAGATCATCCTTGGTGTCGGGCAGACAAGGGCATTGACTGTCCCCGGTGCCACCAAGGTAGTGGAAGGTGACCCTTCGGTGGTCTCTGTCTCTGCGGTTGGTAATCAGATAATAATAAGGGCGGTTGGTCCCGGTGAGACGAATATCGTAGTATTCAAAGGGAATAAGCAGATCGACTATTCAATAAAGGTCACTCCATCCTCTCAGAAGGCGACCATAGTAGATGTCAAGAGATTACTCGGGGATAGAGAGGGTATAAAGATAAATCAGGCTGGGGAACAGATAATCCTCGAGGGTAACGCCATAACCACAGAGGACTATGACAGGGTGGTTCAGATCACCAAGTTGTACGGGAATGTAACCAATATGGTAAAATTGAATCCTAACGCCAAAAGGCTCTCTGCAAACGCCCTCATAGAGACGCTCAAGCGCAATGGTATAAAGGATGTCACTGCAAATGTTGTCGGGAATGTGGCATATCTCGAGGGATCGGTGGAGTCTCCGGAGGATATGAGGAAGATGGATCTGATAATCAGGGCAGTGGGTGAGCAGGTAGAGAATCTGGTTACAATAGGAATAAAGAGGATGGTGTTGCTGGAGGTGCAGTTTGTAGAGATCAAGAGAGGCTCATTTGACAAGATCGGCATAAAGTATCCGACAGATATAGGAGGGAATCTCCAGGGGATTGTGCAATATCAGGATATCAATGTGATAAAGGGTCAGGGAGAGTCATCCCGGCAGATCTCTACAACGGGTATTGCGACTGCCAGTGCTGACTTTGCCTTCGGGTTTCAGTTTAATGATGGCTATTCAAGGGTACTCGCCCAGCCAAAGCTCATATCGGCGAGTGGAGAGAAGGCATCTTTTCTCTCGGGAGGACAGATACCTATCCCCCTCATTACGAGGGATTCTGCGAGTGTGGAGTACAAGGACTTCGGGGTAAAACTCGAGATTACCCCTAATGCCGATTCCCTCGGGAATATCCAGACGAGTATAGATGCCGAGGTGAGCGATGTAGACAGGTCTCTCTCAATTATGCTCCCCAACTCAGGTGTATCAATACCCGGTTTCAAGACGAGGAAGGTATCTACAAAGGTGACAGTAAAACACGGCGAGACGATAATCCTCTCGGGTCTGTTCCACAATGACGAGTCAAAGGATGTGAGCAAACTCCCCCTTCTGGGGCATATACCCATAATAGGTGAGCTCTTCAAATCGAGGAATTTCCAGGAGAAGAAGACAGACCTTGCTATATTTGTGACACCGAAGATCGTGTCTCCAAACACTCCGAGGGTAAAGGAGTTGATAGATGACATAAAGGCGAGTTATAAGAGGGCAAAGAGTGAAGTAAAGTTTAATATATTTGACTGATCCACTCAGGGATGAGATATGTTCAGGATAAAGATTGTTGGTCCTGATAGAGAGAGGATTGAGGAGTTCAATAAGCCCTCCATATTTATAGGTAGGGCACAGGAGAATGACCTAATTCTGCCGGTTCCGAGCGTAAGTAAGAGGCATGCGCGGCTTCTTATCAAGGATGGTAGATATGTGCTGATGGATCTGGGGAGTACCAATGGGACATTTGTAAACGGGAGGCAGATAAATGGACCCGTTGTGGTGAAGCCTGGAGACAGGATCTCAATCGGCGAGTTTGAATTGAGTCTTATCCTGCCGCAGCAAAAGCCTGCAACACAGGAGTCCAAGCCCAAATCACCTTCACCTGTCGTAAGAGAGCAGCCTGTAATACCCCAGAGGCAAAGCCCCCCTCCCATAAGACAGGGTATGGAGGAGGAAGAGGTCGTATCTGAGTTTAAGAGGGAGGTTCATAAGAGATTGATAGAGGCGATGGACCTCAAGAGGCTTGATATAAACAAACTCGGGGAGGCAGAGCTGTATGAGAGGACAAGGGAGAAGATCAGGGAGATAGTGGAGACACTTCAGGCGGAGGGGAAGTTCCCATCGGGTGCCAGCAAGGAGCAGGTCATCTCAGAGATAGTAGATGAGGCACTCGGGCTCGGACCACTTGAGGAATTCATTGCCGATAAATCTATAACTGAGATAATGGTCAATGGTGCCCGACAGATTTATATTGAGCGTGATGGTAAGTTGTACCTCACGGGGAAGACCTTCTCCTCCGATCAGGCGGTTATGAGTGTTATAGAGCGCATCATAGCCCCCTTAGGGAGGAGGATAGATGAGTCGAGTCCACTCGTTGACGCCAGGCTCAAGGATGGCTCCCGAGTAAATGCTATTATTCCGCCCCTGGCTATAAAGGGTCCCACTATTACCATAAGAAAATTCAGGAAGGACAAGCTTACTATGGATGACCTCATAGCCTCAGGGACCATCAGCCCCGAGATGGTGGAGTTCCTGAAGGTCTGTGTCAAATTTAGAAGGAATATCCTCATCTCAGGAGGTACAGGTTCTGGAAAGACCACCACTCTCAATGCCCTAAGTGAGTTCATCCCAAATGAAGAGCGAATAATCACGGTAGAGGATGCCGCAGAGTTGCAGTTGAAACAGGAGCACTGGGTGCAACTGGAGTCGAGACCTCCTAATATCGAGGGTAAAGGGCAGATAACTATAAGGGATCTGGTGAGGAACTGCCTCCGAATGAGGCCAGACAGGATAATAGTTGGAGAGTGTAGAGGTGGGGAGGCCCTGGATATGTTACAGGCGATGAATACAGGTCACGATGGATCGCTTACTACAATTCACGCCAACTCCCCGAGGGATGCCCTCTCAAGACTTGAGACGATGGTGCTTATGTCAGGTCTGGATCTACCCGTCAGGGCGATTCGTGATCAGGTTGCCTCGGCAATAAACATTATAATTCATCAGTCCAGGTTCTCTGACGGCTCCCGTAAGGTGACCCACATATCTGAGATCACTGGTATGGAGGGTGACATTATAACGATGCAGGATATATTCCTCTTCAAGCAACACGGATATGACGAAAACGGGAGGGTTCTTGGAGAGTTCGTCCCGACAGGGTTTATACCCAAATTCTATGATGAGCTCAGACGGAGAGGTGTTGAAATCGACCTCTCCATATTTAAATAACCTCAAGGAAACAGTCTTATGGAAGAATTGCTGGTTACATATCCCGATGGTACCCATAAGAAATTCTCCCTCTCAAAGGGTGAGCTATTGATAGGGAGGGATTCTGACAATGATGTGGTTCTCCCATCCCCTGCAGTCTCAAGAAGACACGCCAGAATCTATATGTGGGACTCGCAGGTATTTATTGAGGACCTCGGCTCCTCCAACGGGATCTTCGTACAGGGTAAAAGGATCAATGAGGCGGCACTGGTCAAGCCCGGGATACCCATAAATATCGGTGAATTTACCCTGAATGTCATTTATGCAGATGAGGACGAGACAGATAAGAGGCCGCCACGATTCTACCTGAAGGGGAGGACACCGCCATTTAAGGATGAGATAATCCCCCTCGAAGAAGACGAGATATTCATAGGAAGGGTGGATGAGAATCACATTGTAATTACTCACAACTCCGTATCGAGAAGACACTCTGTGATAAAGATAGATACGAGTCAGGATGTCGTCAGGATTACGGACCTCGACTCCTCAAATGGGACTTATGTGGATGACAAGAGGATAAAGGATGCCATACTTCAGAACGGGAATATCGTGAGGTTCGGGGATGTAGAGTTTGAGTTTGTGGATACACAGGCACCAAAGGCTGTTACACCGAGTAGCAAAAAGATAGGGGGACTCACCTTCTCTCGTAATATGATAATCACAGTGGCTATTGTCTTTGGCCTGCTCTTTATACTGGTGGTTGCAGGCTCATTGAAGAAGAGGGCTGATCAGAAGAGGATGATATCAAAGGCTGAAAAGGTTGAGAAGGGGGGCAAGTCCTCCATTGATGAGAAGGTTAATGAGTATCTCAATAAGATAAGCCAGCAGGTCGAGAAGAGGGATATAATTGCCGCAAAGAAGAGCGTTAGCGAGCTTCTGGAACTCGACCCTATAAATGAAGAGGGATTAAAGTGGAAGGCAAGGCTCGAGAAAGAGAGTCATTATAAAGAGCTTCTTGAGACAGGGGATATGAAATACTCAATCGGGAGGGTGGAGGAGGCGAGGGAGATACTCGTCAGGATTCCGCAGGAGTCTATCTTTTACGAGAGTGCCGCCCAGAAACTCAAGGACATAAACTCCAAGATATTCAATCAGACATTCTCAGAACTAATAAAACTCAAGAGACAGAAGAAGTACAGAGAGGCTTATAACCTCGTCCCTAAACTGGCAAAGATAGACCCATCCTCCTCTGACCTCATAAATGAGATGAGGGAGCTCGAGAGGATAATGAAACAGAAGAAGATAAAGTTCAACCCCGTGGACCTATCCCAGTATGTGGATAAGACCTCGCAGACGGGTGGTATAAAGAAGGATGCATATTCCATCATCTATCCTCTATATAAAGACGAGGAGATAACGAGGGCGGTGGTGTTCTATTATATGGGGAATGCCGACAAGGCACTCCTCGAACTCTCGAACCTCTTGAAGAAGAAGGAGTATATGAAGCAGAAGGATAGGATTGAGGAGATACAGCTCCGCATATTCAAGATAAAGGGTAAGTACAGAGAGGGACAGAGTGCTATGCTTCAAGGGGATATTAAGTCTGCAGATGCCGCCTTCAGGGAGGTGTTAGAGAATGACTCCAAAGTAGTCCCTGCCGATCCGCCCTCAGCATTCAGAGAGGAGATTGAGAAGCAGTTGATCGAGGTCTACTTAAAACAGGGTTATCAGCACTTTGATAAGGGCCTTTATGAGGACTCCTTCGCCAGCTTCCTTTCTGCATTCAGGATAGACCCGAAGCATCCGGATGTCTTAAAGGCATTCTCCAGACTCGAGAAGGTGGCACAGGAGGAGTATGAGAATATCGTACTGAACAAGACTGATACGGCACAGATGATTAAGAGGCTCAACTTTATTAAATCCATCACCCTGCCCTCATCAGATATATACAGAATAGCCGACGAGAAGCTCAAGAGTCTCAAATAGTAATCTGGAGATTTATATGAGAGTTTCAGAGAGAGTAAACAACTTCACAAAATGGTATAGCAACATATTATATGAGAATGCCACCAGAGTACTGATAGGTTTCTTAATTATCACTCTGGTCTCAATCTATTTCACCTCAAAACTCAGACTCGTAAGTGACTTTGTAGACCTTCTGCCCGAGCATTTCAGGTCTGTATCAGATCTGAAGAAGATAATCGAGAGGGTGGGTGGTACGGGGAACCTATATATTGCTATTGAGTCTCCAGATGTAAAGGCATCTGAGAGATTCGCTGAGGATGTGGTAAGGCTCCTCAAAGAGAAGTACAGGGATAAATTCAGGTATATCGATTACAAGATTGACGAGATAAAGGAGTTCTACGAAAGAAACGCCGCCCTGTATATGAGCCTGGACGAACTCGAGGATATCTCCGATAGACTTCACCGAAAGGTAAATGCACTCAAGATGAAGAATAATCCCCTCTTTGTGGACATCTCAGGGAGTATAGAAGAGGATTCGAAGATCACCTTTGATGACATAGAGAAAAAATACAGGAGGAAGACGGAATCATACAATAAGTATATCGACGGCTACTATACAGGAGAGGATGGCAGACTCCTTGCCATAATCGCAAAACCCTTTGGCAAGTCTATGGATATGAATGAGTCGAAGAGGTTGCTTGCCCGGCTTGAAAACGATATCAGATCCCTAAAACCCGAGAGTTATCATAAGGACCTCAAATTTGCATTTACAGGGTCGTATAAGATAAACCTCGAAGAGTACGAGACCCTCAAGAAGGATATATTTGGAACTGCCCTTCTGTGTGTCACCCTTATAGGGCTCATTATATTTGTCTTTTTCAGAAACATCATCGCAGTGCTACTCCTTGCTATAAACATTACTGTAGCAGTCCTTATCACCTTTGCGATCACATACTTTGCTATCGGGTATGTGAATACTGTCACCGCATTTATGGGCGCCATCATCGCGGGCACAGGTATAAACTACGGTATTATTATGCTTGCCCGATTTTACGAAGAGCGGAGGCTTGGCAGGGATATAAGGGAGGCACTTGAGAATACAATAGAAGGGTCTATGATTGGCACAATCGGTGCCTCTACAACCACCGCCATTGCCTTCGGAATATTCCTTTTTGCTGAGGTAAGATCCTTCTCCCAGTTTGGTTTTATTGGACTTTTGGGGATATTTATGGCGTGGCTTCTGGCCTATTCATTTTTGCCGGCGATGCTGGTTTTGATTGAAAGTGTATTCCCCTCAAAAAAGGCGGGAGAGATATTCTCAAAGGACAGGGAGTTTAAGATATACAGGCTGATAGACAGAGTAAAGGTTCCATTTTTGATCCTCTGTCTTATCATTACCATAATCTCGATTGCCTTGCTTATAAGATTTATCCCGAACGCCCTCGAATACGATATGTCCAATCTCAGGACCAAGTCATCTCTTGAATCAGGCACCGCAGTTCTGGACCACCGCGTTAGCAAGATAATGGATACATCTCTTACTCCTTCGATCATCCTCTCCGAGTCTGTTGAGGAGGGGAAGTTGATATGCGACGCCCTGTATCAGAAGAAGAGGGAGCAGGGTGCCAATTACGGGATAAATGACTGCAAATCCATCCTCTCATATATCCCTGAGGATCAGGAGGAGAAGCTCGATATAATCAAGGATATGAGAAGACTCCTCAAGGAGGATACGATAAATCTTTTGAGTGAGGAGGACAAAAAAAAGGTACTGGAGTTTAAAAAGTATTTGAATCCGGACGAAGTAACCATTGAGAATCTCCCTGAACCAATTAGGAGGCAGTTTACAGACAGGAAGGGGGAGATAGGGAAGTTTGTGTATGTGACACCCGCAGCGGGGAAGAATCTCTGGAATGCCCAGAATCTCTTCAGATTCACAGATACGATAAGGGAGGTAAGACTTTCAAATGGGAAGGTGGTTACCTCAAGCGGCGATGCTGTAATCTTTGCAGACCTCCTGAGACTCATCGAAAAGGACGGTCCTATTACAACCCTCGCATCCCTCATAGGTGTGTTACTGGTTGTCATAATCCTCTTGAGAAGCCCAAGACATATATTCCTCGTCTCTACATCCCTGATTGTAGGGGTCTTCTGGATGTTGGGGATCATCGCCCTCCTGGATTTAAAACTCAACTTCTTCAACTTTGTAGTTCTCCCGATGACCTTCGGTGTTAGTGTGGACTATGCCTTCAATATAGTTCAGAGGTACAGGCAGGAAGGGTATGGAAGCCTCAATAAGGTGATCTCAAGGATTGGCGTTGCAGTCCTCTTATGTTCTCTCACAACTCAGATAGGCTATGGGGTCTTACTTACTGGGGATTCTCTGGCATTGAGAGGTTTTGGTAAGATGGCGCTCATCGGGGAGCTCACCTGCATATTCAACGCCCTGTTGGTTCTCCCTGCAATGATATTCTTATTCGAGAGAGTTTTCAAAGATGAGACTAAATGAGTTTATATCTCTGATTTTTGCAACCGGCTTCGGGGCGGGATATGTCCCTAAGGCACCGGGTACTGCGGGCTCACTTATGGCAATACCAATTTTTTGGGGACTTTCGTATTTGAACATATACATCTATCTCTTTACACTTGTGGTTATATTTGCCCTATCTATATATGTCTCTGATTTTGCAGGGAAATACTTCAACGATGTAGACGCCCCGAAGATCGTAATAGATGAGATACTGGGGATGTTTATTACATACATACCTCTATACTTCTTCTCTGTAGATGCAATAAATCTCGCAATTGGTTTTATCCTCTTCAGATTCTTCGATATTACAAAGCCCTTCCCCGTAAGTTCAGCAAATAAGATAAAGCGTCCCCTATTCGTCATACTCGACGATGTATTAGCCGCTATCTACGCTGCCATAGTACTGACACTGGCTCTTATATTGAGATATAAATAAGATAAATGGGTAAATGGATAAGTGGGAAATGAGTAAGTGAAAATTTCTCTACCTTAGATGAGTATTTAGAAAGGACCACCGACCACAGATTACTGACACGGAATATAAATGGATAAGTTGGAAAAGGGAAATGGGTAAGTAACTCCCATCTTTTAGAACGGCGTCTTGAAAAAACTCACCGACCACCGACACGGTTCACAGAAACCGACCCTGTACATAGGAGGGGTGCCTGACGA
>Ga0123519_10010622_pt1 | contig 13679 bp, 15 predicted proteins | sample YelNatPaOPRAMG02_FD_87396 | JGI IMG/M metagenome (GOLD analysis project Ga0123519, IMG submission 87396) | Hot spring microbial communities from Yellowstone National Park - Yellowstone National Park OP-RAMG-02 (version 2) | ecosystem: Environmental > Aquatic > Thermal springs > Hot (42-90C) ...
TAATTTTTATTAATCAAATTCGTGAAAATGTTATGCAATTGTTTGGTAATCCAAACATAACTCCAGGAGGTAAAGCTTTAAAATTTTATAGTAGTATCCGTTTAGAAGTAACGCGTCTGTCTGGTAAAGAAAATGTTTATAAAGACGATAACGATGTCGTTATAGGGAACAAGGTAAAAGTTAAAGTAACTAAAAATAAATGTGCTGCACCGTTTAGAGAATGTGAATTTGATTTATATTTTGATAAAGGGATTGATATAGTTAGTGAATTGATTCCTATAGCAGTTGAAAAAAAGATAGTAAAGTTAGAAGGTAAAACGTATAGTTTTGGTGATAAGAAATGGGTTGGATATGATAAATATGTTCAAGGGGTTAGGTCAGATCCAAAACTTCAAGAATCTTTAAAAGAGTTAATACTTAATGCGGATAAAAAAATTAGAACTTCAGAATTTTCAATCACATAAATGGACCGTTATTGAATTTGATAATAATTTTAATTGTATTGTAGGACCTTCAAGAGCAGGTAAATCAAGTATAGTCAGAGCGCTTTCCTTTTTGTTTTTTGATGAATGGTATGATGATTGGATACGAAAAGGAACAAATTCAGTTGTAGTTAGAGTATTACTTGATAACGGTTACCTTATTGAAAGAGAAAAAGGTTCATCTGTAAATAAAATTACTGTAACTACACCAGACGGTAAAACCCAAGTTTTTGAGAAGTTTGGAGTTGAAGCACCTCCTGAAGTTAAAAAAATTCTTTGTGTCACACCTGTTCAAGTAGACATTGACTATTCAATCAATTTAAACTTAGCAGATCAAGATTCTTTACCTTTTCTATTGAGTGATTCTTCTATAGCTAAAACAAAATTTTTAAACAGATTAACAGGAAGTCATATTATTGATATTGCTTTAAGAGAATTGAATAAAGACAAATTATTATTAACTGAAGATAACCGACAATGTGAAGAAGATCTTATACGACTTGAGAAAGAATTAGAAAAGTACAAGAATATAGAACAAACCAAACTTTTTTTCAATTCATTAAGTACGAAGTTTGAACAAACTGAGAAAATGTTATCCCGTTATTATGAATTAATTAATGTACAATCAAAATTAAACAATATTAGAGAAAGGAAACAAAAAATTACTACTTTTTTAGATTGGTATAATAAAGAATCTATAAAAGTTTTACAAATAGCACAACAGTATATTACTTATTCTAAACTTTTAGCATTACAACAATGTTTACAGCGGTTAGACCGTGTAAAACAACTTTTAGAGAAAACAATACACGAAGAAGAACAATTAATTAAACAATTTAAAGTTTGTCCGTTTTGTGGTAACGTATTAAAAGAAGGACAAAAGGTATGCGTTTAGTATTTACAACTGATTGGCATCTATGTAGTAAAAAACCTTTTAGACGAACTGATTCAGATTTCTTGGAAGTTCAATTAAAAAAGGTAGACGAAATTATCAATTATTGTATTGATACAAAAGTAGACGTTGTTATTCACGGCGGTGATGTTTTTGATGTACCTGTACCAGACTATTGGTTATTGAACGAAGTAGTACCTAGATTAAGAAAATTAAGAAGAGCGAAAATACCTTGTTATATTGTTTATGGTAGTCATGATATGTTTGGTTATAACATAAAATCTATTGGCAGAGATACAGGAGTAGGTACTTTATTACATGCAGGACTATTTAGAAGTTTAATAGGTCCTATGGAAATTTATGGAGTTCCTTTTCATGGAATACCTGCTATGCTTTATCACACAGTTGATGTTTATAAAAATATTACTAAAAAAACAATTATTGTTACACACAATATGGTAGTTCCTGAATTTTTACCTTTTGAACATGTTCTTTTTGACGATTTACGATTTTGTTTAGGTAATGTATTTTTATGCGGTCATTATCATAAAGTATTTTTTATTAAAAAGAAACAAAATGTATTTGTAAACACAGGTCCTTTAGTTAGAACAGATAAAAGAGAAGCAGATCATACACCTAACTTTATTTTGCTTGAATATGGAACTAAGTTGAAAATTTCGAGGGTTCCAATATCGTGTAAACCAGCATCATTTGATTTTAGTGAACGAACTGAGGGGTTACCAAATTTTATTGAAACTTTACAATTAACACATTTTAATTTTTTAGACTTATTTGATTTAACTCGTAAAGTAGCTCAACAAGAAGATATAACAGAACCTATATTGACAGAAGCGTTAGATAGATTACATAAAGCACAACAGGTTATATATGGCAATTAATATTAATGTCAAAAGTTTTATAGAAAAGTTTGAACAATTACAACAAAAGAAAGTAAGTTATCAAACAGAAAAACAATTACTGGAAGCAGAAGAGAAACGGTTATTACAAGAATTACAATTATCAAATATTAAAGATTTACAAAAAGAAATACAAAAACTTGAAGAACAATTAAACGAAAAAATTGCAGAATTAAACATACCAGAAGAATATAAAAATGAACTCACAACTGATAGATAAGTTTACACAACAAAAACAAACTTATTTAGAACTGAATAAACAGTTAGAAAAAAATCTTGGTTCTTTTGAAACTTTAAAAAAGTTAATACAGGAAAAGAAACAGAAAATAATAGCTAACACTGCTTTATTGGAAAAATATGTTCAAGTTGTTCGTTTATTACAGCTTGTAGCCGAGAAAGCTCAATGTCAAATAACTAAAGTAGAAAAGATATGTTCAGATGCGTTAAAAGATGTTTTACAAGATACAGATTTAGATTTTAAAATCAAAACCGAGAAAAAACGAAATTCTATAGAAACTTCTTTTTATATTTATGATCGAAAAATAGGAGATAACGTAAATCTTATGACAGGAGAAGCAGGCGGTACAAAGAACGTTATAGCTATCGGTTTACGATTAGTATTTGCAGAACTATGTAATCCTAAAGTTGAAGGTCCTATTATTTTAGATGAAGCAGGGGGAAACATTAGTACTGAGTACCAGGAAAGTTTTGGGAAATTCCTTAAAAAATTCAGTTCCTTAACAGGAAGACAAATTATACTTGTTAGTCATTGTATGCCTGTTATAGCCGAGGCTAACCGTAAAATTGCCGTATCTAAAAGGGGGAATGAAAGTTGCGTAACGATATTATAGTTTCAAACGGTACTTTATATCAGTTACTCAGAAAAAACTTTATCATATTGTTTTCTAGTTCCGGATTTATTAAAGGAGAAAGAAATGAGTAATCGAGGATATTCTTTTGAAAGTGAAATAGAAGAGTTTTTTCTTAAATTAGAAAATAAAACAAAACAAGATCCAATTATTGATTCTACAGGAAAGATCTGTAGAACTTTTAGGGTTCCTACTTCAGGAGCAATGGCTTCTTTTCCGGGAGACGTTATTACAAGTAACCTAAAGTTTAAACAGCAATTTATGATTGAATGTAAAGCACGATATGACACAACAAAAAAACTAGGTCAAGTTTTCAGGTTAGATATGAATTGGGTAACCAAAAATGAAGAAGAAGCTAGAAAAGCTGGTTATCTTCCTTTATTCTTTTTGTCTTTCAAACGGACAAAACAAAACAGAATTTGGGCAATTATTGACAATAAGGTTATACAACTGTTAAATATAAAAGTAACTGCGGTGTATAATTATTCTAGAAAAAAGAAAAGTATAATATTAGTAAAACGTCAATTAGATACAAATCCAACTTCTTATAAGTTAGGCAATAGATATTTAGTACCTTTTGAAATTATTACAGAAAAAATCAGAAAGTGGTCAAATACTTAACTTGAATCAGAAAGAAAAAATGAGGATAGTTGAGGTAAGGAAATTTTTAAACGAATATGTAGTTTATGTTAATTTAAGACGCGATATCCAAATTTTAAAAAAAGATAAACGTTTTCATGAACGTTCTATATACAAAATCTCTTCAAAAGTACTTGGTTACGAATTCTCTTTTAATTGTCCTCATCATACTTTAAAAGATGCAAAAAGATTTGTTAAAGAGATACTAGATGAAAAAAGAACTATTAGTCAAAAAGTTACATCCTGACGCTATATTACCTACTAAACCTTACTCAGACGATGCTGCGTGGGATTTATATAGTGTTGTAGACGCAGAAATACTTAGTAATTGTTTTGGTGAAATTGACATAGGAATTTCAATAGCAATACCTCAAGGTTATTTTGGGCAAATTTTAGCGAGAAGTAGTTTCAGGAAAAAGAACATATTTATTGCTCCTGGATGTTATGACAGTGGGTATAGAGGAAGACTTACTGTTTGGATTACTAATTTTCACTCTGACAATTTGGTTATAAAGAAAGGAGATAGAATAGCACAGTTAGTTATATTACCAGTTCCAGAAATTGAGATAAAAGAAGTACAAGAATTACCTATATCAGAAAGAGGCGAAAAAGGTCATGGAAGTAGTGGTAAATGAACTACTTAATTGTCAAAGATGTTCTTTATGTAAAACTCGTAAAAACGTAGTACCTGGAACCGGCAATCCGGAAGCAAAAGTTATTCTTTTAGGAGAAGCACCAGGTCAAGAAGAAGATATACAAGGTAAACCTTTTGTAGGTTCAGCAGGTAGATTATTAGATAAAGTATTAGCAGAAGCAGGTTTAAATAGAAATGATTTTTGGATTGATAATATAGTTCACTGTGTTACTCCAATGACTTTAATTGAGTGTAAAAACTGCGTTAAATTTGCAAAACATATAAAAGTAAACGATATCGTTAAAACACATACAGGAAACTTTCAAAAAGTTACACATGTTTTTAAAAGACATATTTCAGAAGATATATACTGTATTAAACCTTATTTTAACACATGGATTAATATTACTAAAGAACACCCATTTTTAACAAAACGTGGTTGGGTTGTTGCTAAAGATCTTAAAGAAAGCGACTGGTTATTTTATCCGAAAACACTACAAAACACTCAAATATCAAACTTAAAATTTTTACAAACACTAATAAGAACGTCTATTTCCAGAAAGAAATTACCTTCTTTTATCGAAAATTGTTCTGATAAAATTATAGATAGTTTTTTACAAAGGTATTTTTTAGGTGAAGGTTCAGTATATAAAAACCAGAAAACATTATCAACTACATCACTTGCTTTGAGTTTTCAATTACGTTCTTTACTTATAAATCGTAATTATGTACCTAACTTATCTGAATATTGTTACCAATATAAGAACCAGACAAAAATTATATATAACCTTTGCTATACTTTCAAAAAAGAAGATACTAAACGGTATATACAGACTAACAAAGGTTGTTGGTTTAAAATTGAAAAAATTTTTAAACGAAAATATACTGGATTTGTTTATAACTACGAAGTTGAAAAAGACAATACTTATATTGCTAATGGTATTGTTGTTCATAACTGTAGACCTGTAGCTCCTCCAGGTTCTGGTAAAGAAAATAGAACTCCTACTTCTGAAGAAGTTGAAGCTTGTGCTTCTTATTTTGAAGATATAATAAAACAAATGAAACCAAAGTTAATTGTAGGTTTAGGGAATATACCGCTTAAATATTTACTAGAAGACAGAACTATAAATATTTCTAAGAAACGCGGTCAGTTCTTTTGGAGTGATAAATATCAATGTTATATTACCGGAGTATTTCATCCGGCAGCTATATTACGTAGATATGAGTGGTATACTACAGCAGTAAATGATCTTGTAAGAATAAAGGAATTTTTAACAATTGGAGATGTTCCAAAAAAAGTACCTGTTAAATATACTTTAATAACAAGACCAAAAGATTTAGATATATTTTTACAAGATTTAGCTAATCAAAAAGAATTTGCGTTTGATATCGAATCAACTGATTTGAACTTTGTAACTGAAAAAATTATCTGTGTAGGATTTAGTTGGAAAGAATATGAAGGATTTACTGTTCCGTTTTTAACTGAAAAAGGCGAATCGTTTTGGGATGAAACAACGTTCAATATGATGATTGAAAGATTAAATAAAATTTTCCAGAGTTCCGTAGTAAAGATAGGACATAATCTTAAATTTGACTGTTTATTTTTGCGTAAATATGGAATACGTATTTCACTTCCAGTTTTTGACACTATGTTAGCTCATTATTTAATAGATGAAAATGCTAAAGGAATGAGAGGGTTAAAAGAACTAGCATGGACTTATACTGATATGGGTGGATATGAAAGAGGACTTGAGGAGTATCAAAAAACAAATAAATTAGGTAAACATATGTTAGGTATTCCTTACGATATTATGTTACAATATAACGCAGGAGACGCAGACTGTACATTCCGTTTATATAATAAATTTAAGTATATGTTAGAAGAAGACCAAAAATTATCAAAACTGTTTTACGTATTGACAATGCCGTTGGTATTAGTACTTCTCGAAACTGAATTTAGAGGAGTAAAAATAGATGTAACTTACTTGAAACAATTAGAACAAAAATTTGATAAACAATTAGAAAAAATAAAACAAGAAATTTTTACAAAGATAGGAAAAGAAATAAATTTGAATTCTCCTAGACAATTACAACAATTATTATTTAAGGATTTAAATTTAAAGAGTAAGAAACGAACTAAAACAGGTGAATCCACAGACGAGGAAGTTTTACAGACATTAGCCAGTCAACATGAAATACCTAAACTACTTTTAGATTATAGAAAGGTTCAAAAACTACAAAGTACTTACGTTAAAGGGTTAGAGTATGATGATAAATATAGAGTACACACAGATTACAGTTTAGCTACAACTACTACAGGTAGATTAGCTAGTTCAAATCCTAATCTCCAAAATATTCCTCACGAAAGCGAATTAAAAGATATATTTACTGCGGATGACGGTTATATGTTGTGTGAAATGGACTTTTCACAAGCAGAATTTAGATGTTGGGGACATTATTCACAAGATCAAAAAATGATTAATGATCTTAAACAAGGACTTGATATTCATAGGCTAGTTGCATCACGAGTTTTTAATATACCTTTTGAAAAAGTTGATAAAGAGTCTAGAAGGATAGCTAAAATGGTAGTATTTGGTTTAATGTACGGTAGAGGTGCTGCATCAGTTGCTGAAGAACATAAAATGAGTATTAAACAAGCATATAAAATTATAAATGAGTTTTTTAGCTTGTATCCGGTTGCAAAAAGGTGGATAGATTTTATAGTAGTAAAAGCAAAAACGGAAGGCGAGTTAGTTAACTTTTTTGGAAGAAAAAGAAGGTTTCCAATGTTTAATAGTCCTAATGAAGAAGTAAGAGCACATGCTGAAAATCAAGCAAAAAATTATTTAATGCAATCAACAGCTTCTGATATTACTTGTTGGACTTCTGTACGTTTATTCGATATATTAAAACCTTATGATACTTATTTAGTGTTGAATGTACATGATTGTTTGGTATACGAAACACCAGAACAACATATTGATACAGTAGCAAAGATTATAAAAAGAGAAGCAGAAAGGAGTATAAAAGGTTTTTTAGTACCAATGGTGGTCGAAATAAAAGTTGGAAAGAAATGGGGGAGTTTACAACCGTATGTATAAAAAACTTGATTTACCTATAATTGAAAGAAGGTTTAAAATTCCAAAAGACTTTAACATTTCAAATTTACCAGACGTACAATCTAGTACAGATTTACGCGGTATAGCGTTAAATAGAGTAGGAGTAGGCGATCTTAAATTTCCGCTAGTAATAAGACAAAGAGGCGGTGGTACTCAATTAGTACATGCTACTATCGATACTTTTGGTAGTTTGTTACATAGTGTTAAAGGTGTTAATATGTGTTATGATAATGAAACTGAAATTTTAACAAGAAAACGCGGGTGGGTTAAATTTAAAGATTTAACTATCCGAGACGAAGTAGCAACACTTAACTTACGATCAAGAACTTTTGAGTGGCAAAAAGTTATTAAAAAAAGTACATTTTCCTATATAGGTAAAATGTGTCAGTTTGATAATAGTGATATTAATTTAAAAGTTACACCTACACATAATTTAGTTGTATTAGATAAAGATAACAAACTAGTTTTGTTGAAAGCATGTGAAGTTATGACAAACAACACGTTTAAAACTATTAAAACCTGTAACTGGAACTCTTTCTCTCCTAGATACTTTGAAGTTTCATTATCTTCAACTTCTTTTTCAGAAAAACATACTTTAACATTTGAGATTATAGATTTTATGAAACTTTTAGGTTTTTATATCGCTAGAGGTTATTGTTCCAATAAAAACTCAGAACAGATAGTTTTTACAAGTTATAATGTAAAAACACTTAATGAGATAATATCAATTCTTAAGAAAGTTGGATTGAATCCTCAACTTACTGCTATACCTCACGATAAAAAATGTTTTAAGTTAAACGTCAATAGTAAAACATTATATAGTTTTTTCTGTAAGTTAGGTGAAGCCAGTAAAAGATATATTCCAGAGGAAATTAAAAATTTTGGTACTCAAGAATTACAAGTTTTATTACAGTATTATTATAAAGGCGACAATACGCGACATACAAACGTATTTTATACAACTTCTAAAAAGTTAGCAGATGATCTACAAGAAATTTATATTAAATGCGGTAAAAATGTACATATAAATACTAAACGTTTCACAAAAGGTTCTAAATCTAAATTGTTTTATGAAGGATGTATTTTATCTAAAGAAAATGTTTATTACAATTCAAAAAAGAATAAAAGTAAATGGGTTAATTATTTTGGTAACGTTTACTGTTGTGAAGTTCCTAACCATACTTTACTTGTTCGTCGAAAAGGAATACCGGTTTGGAGTGGTAATTCTAGGTTTGCAAGAGTATTGATGCAATGGCATAAAAGACCTTTATCAGGAACGAATTTTAAAGAACTACTTGAAGAAATAAAAAGAAAAACAAATTGCGGAGATGTTTATATTTCAGCGTCTTTTCCATATTGCGTTAAAAAAGTAGCTCCTATAAGTAAAGAAGTTTCTGTTCTTGCTTATGACTGTAAGTTTATAGGAAAGTTAACAAATAATAAATATGATTACTTTTTACAAGTAAAAGTTCCAGTTAATTTAACTTGTCCTTGCAGTAAAGAACTAAGTTTATATGATACTAAATCTTGTTTAGGTAAAGGTGCTCATAATCAAAGAGCAGAAATAACAGCACAAGTGAAAGTTATAACACCTCCTGGCCCTTGGTTTGAAACTCTAATCAAAATTTTAGAAAGTAGTGGTAGTTGTGACTTGTATACAGTACTCAAAAGAGAAGATGAAAAATTTGTAACAGAATGGGCTTATACACATCCAAAGTTTGTAGAAGATGCTGCAAGGGAAGCAGCTGTTAAATTACAAAAACTAAAAACTATTAAGTGGTTAAGAGTTAAAGTACAAAGTTTTGAATCTATACATCAACACTCTGCTTTTGCCTATGTGTCGAGAGTGTTAAAAGGAAAAACATGGAGGAAATCAGATGAAAAATTTTATTAAAATAAAGGAGTTTTTTCACAACGTTTGTTCGTTTTTCAAAAATTTATTTAGCGAACCAAAACCAATTTTTATTGCGTTTGACGGTCCGGAAAGAACAGGTAAAAGTACTCAAATTCGTTTATTAAAGAAATATCTCATTTCCAAAAACTATAAAGTTTGTGTCTTACATTCTTCTTTACTTGATAAAAGAGATGTTACTAAGTTTAAAATACACAGAGATGTTAAACTTTTAGCTTATATACCGGCATTGTGGCAGGCTACTTTAAAAGCATTAAATTTGGTTAAGAAAGGTTATGATTATGTAATTTTTGATAGACATATTTTAACGCATTTGGCTTATTCTTCCGCTTATCACAGTCCACAATTTAATTTATTAAATAAGTACTTTGCAAATTTATGTTTAAAAGTTTTTGGTAAAAATTTTTATACTATTTGTATAGTTAATCCAATCACAACTACTCGTGATTTTGAATTAGAAAAAGCTTTTATGCTTCACGCTTTAAATTTACCTAATACATATTGGATAGCAAATAAAGGTCAGTCTAAAGAAGAAATACATAAAATAGTTAAAGATATTTTAGGTTGGAGGTAGATTATTATGAAATATTCATTTGAAGTTCCTACTACAGCATTAGATGTTTTTTATGAAGATCAAGATTATTTATTCTGTATCGCACCTACTGCGTTATCTGATTATAATTATTTTAACTTTTATAAAGAAAAAGCAAAAGAAAAATATTTAGTGTTAGATAACGGAGCTTTTGAATTAGGTAAATCCATTTCAATTAAAGAACTAGTACAATTAGCCCAAGACTTAGGAGCACGCGAAATTGTATCTCCTGACGTAGTACACAACGCTGTACATACTGTAAATAAATCAATTGAATTGTTTAGGTATTTAGATGCAAAAGAATTACTAAATGATTTCGAAGTTATGGTAGTTCCTCAAGGTAAAACAAAAGAAGAAGTAATGTTATGTTTAAGTAAGTTAATGCGATTACCCGCAAGAGTTGTTGGTATAGCTGCACGTGTTCTTCCAGCCAATACTCCTTATCATTCAGAACAATTGAGATTTAGTTTTTTACAAGAGATAATTCAAAAGAAAATGTTAGGTAAAAGAGTAGTACATTTATTAGGTTTATGTGCTGTTCAATATATGAAGGCTTATAAGAAAGAACAACATACTTTCAAGATTCGTAGTATTGATACTTCATTTCCAATAGTTCTTGGTATGTTAGGTAAATCTTTTACTGAAACAAAACGTAAACCAACTTGTCCGTTATTATATGATGCTGTTTTGACTGAAGAAACAATAAAACGTATTAAATTCAATATTAATTACTTAAAAAACTATAAATAATGAATCCCGGTTTTGAGTTTTTAAAAAATAGAGGTTTTTCAAGTAAAACTATTAAAGAGTTTATGATTACTTATTTTGACGGTAAAAAATTATACGGTTTTCCAGAAACTTTACCCTTTATTGATAAAATTAAACTATTACTTCAACCTCACTTTAACGATTGCGTTATAATTCCAGTATTTGATTTATATTCAAGGTTAGTTTCTATATATGTTAGGCGGTTAAATGGTAAACCAAAATTTGATGCAACGTCTTTCAAAAAAGCACATACTTTGTACGGTTTTAATGTTGCCTATAAATATATTTTAGACAAGGATAGTGTATTTATTGTTGAAGGTGTTTTTGATTTCTTGATGGCTTGGCAGTTTGGAATTAAAAATATAGTTTCTCCATTAGGTTGTTTTTTTACGAATGAACAATTATGCATGTGTTTACGTTTTACAAAAAATTTTAACGTATTATTTGATCCAGATGAAAGAGGAAAAGGAGCAGCAAGGAAAGTTTGCGAATTAATTAAGGAGCATGACGGTACTTACAATAACATACTTTTAGATAGAGATCTTGACGAGTATCTCTTAAAATACGGAGTATCGTCTCTTTACAAACATGTCAAAAGCGTATCTAAAATTTAAACGGCTTCCAACTAGTGAAGATTTTAAAAACTTTAAGTGGTACATTGTATTTGTAGGTCAACTTAAAAATGTAGATACTCTAGAATATATTTGTAAAGAACGGAACATTCACGCTATAATATGGTCTCCTGTTTTTCAAGAATATCATCGTACTTCGTCCGGTTTAGTATTGGTTGATAAGTTACTTTATCCAGGCTATGTTTTTGTAGGGTTAGCCGATCCACAAAAATTCGAATTATTATCCTACGAGTTAAGTGAAGAACGTAAAGGATTTCTTTTAGGAAATTTTACTAATTATTTGACAAGAGAAGAATTAGAGATGATTGTACAGGAAGCAATTAAACATTCTGAAGCACCTAGTTTAGAAACATTTCATGTTCAGAAAGGAGATATCGTTATTATCAATTCAGGTCCTTTTACTGGAATGCAAGGAAAAGTGTTAGATGTTGATCAAAAAGGTAGAGTAAAGTTAAAAATTTTCTTCATGAACACTGAAGTCGATGCTATTGTACCTGGTGCTGATGTTTATAGTTTTGGACCATCCTTTTATGATTATTTCGATTAAACATATTCTAAAAGATCTACAAAACGAAGTACCATCTGTTACTGATATTCTACGCATTATTTACTGTTACTATTTATCTAAAAAAGAAAAAGATCATTACCATGTTTTACTACTTTTTTTACAAGGAAAACCTCAAAAAGATCTTGGAATATTGTTAAATGTACAACAATATAAGGTAAGTGAATATTTATCTAAATTATTGTCTAAAATACGTAAAATTTCTTATATATTCACTCATAAAACTGAATTTGAAAATTTTTTAAAGTACCTAAAAGAACATTTAACTAAGAAACAGTACAGAGTACTTTGTTATTTATTTGCAGGAAATAAACAAATTGCGGTAGCACGTAAATTAAAATGTTCTCCTACAGCTGTTTTTTATACATTACAACAAATCAGAAAAAAACTTCCTAAAACAGAATGTACTCTCCTACATAAATACCTTACTACCTTTCGAAATTAAATTTTCTGACATAACTTTATTTATTATATAGGGAGGTGGCTAAACATGAAATGGATAAAAAAGAAATCTAAGTCGGAAATTCCTTTAGAGATATCTTTCTCTGTTTTAGAAGAGATGTTCAAACCTGAATTTGGTTCAGCTGAGTTAGAGAAATTTATACCTAGTTTACAGGATTTTATGTCTCCCGACAAGGTTTTTGAAGAAGAAGAGAAATTAGAAGAAGCTATTACTGCACTAAAAGCTGGTCAGATGCCTCCTCAATTGTACAGTCTTGAAAAGGAACTTTTTCACGAATACAGAAAAGAACATCCTAAAGAGATTGAACAATATGGAGTAGACGAAGTGTTCAAAGCTTTTAGACAAAGATTTGTTGATTTATTAAAAGATTATCTTGCAGGTTATCTTACCGAAGAGGGAGAAATTTAATACTTAATAATTCATAAAAAAGAAACGAAAATGACCCGAAATTTCAGAAGTTCTATCTTAGAACTAAATCCTACAGTTCGTGCAGAACTTGAAGAACTAATAGAGAAAGGAACATCAGGATTATCAATTTACAACACTTTAAAGCAGAAGTATGAACCTCAAATCAAAGTTCCTACCGTACCTACTATTTTACGGTATGTAAAATATTACCAACTCAAAAAACGAGATACTCAAAAGAAACTTGTTGAAGAGAAATTAGCATGTGATTTCGGGGATGGAATTACTGAAATAGAAAATATTGTTGCTCGAGTTACTCAAAATGAAGAACCTACTTTCAATAAGATTAGGTTATTAGAAGGGTTGGTTGCAAAATGTCTCTGTAGGATAACTTCTTTAGAAAGTTCACTACAAGGTCAAAAAGCGAATCCTTCAATTGAAAACGCAATTGTTCGGTATGTTTCGGAAGTCAAAACATTAGCAGAAACTATTACTAAATTATCTGCCGAATCTCAACAATCTGAAACTGTTCTAATTCAAATGATTCGTAACGAGGCCAAAACGGTTCTCGAAGTTATACGTGAAATTATTTTAGATATTTGTCCTGAAAAGTACGATTTATTTAAGGAAAAACTAAGAAGGAAATTACAAGATAAAGGTCTTGAAGTAAGTACTCAAACTAAAGTTACTGAACTTTCAAAAGATACAGAACAAATTTTAAAAGAAGAAGTTACTGAACTTTCAAAAGATACAGAACAAATTTTAAAAGAAGAAGTTACTGAACTTTCAA
>Ga0123519_10010624_pt1 | contig 13678 bp, 11 predicted proteins | sample YelNatPaOPRAMG02_FD_87396 | JGI IMG/M metagenome (GOLD analysis project Ga0123519, IMG submission 87396) | Hot spring microbial communities from Yellowstone National Park - Yellowstone National Park OP-RAMG-02 (version 2) | ecosystem: Environmental > Aquatic > Thermal springs > Hot (42-90C) ...
CCAGGCCGCCCCTTTGCCTACCCGCCCCCCCACTGTCCTGCACGAACTCCAGCCTTTCCACGAACAAGGGATACTTGGACTCTAAGATCTCGACAGGTAGATTCTTGCCCCCACCACAGGAGGGATGCATGAGGTAGTTCTCTCCATCGGAGAGATGGTCCGCCCCCTGCCCTATTATGGAGGGGACTATGGTCCCCCAGTACTTTCCATCCCTTCTGACGCCAAAGAAACCATTGCCGATGACATCGGCCCCGGAACATGCAGGGATCCTTTCTGGAAGCACTGTATGCAGCGCCTTGTTCATGAGCTCTATTATCGTCTGGGCCACATTGCCACAAAGGAAACAAGGAACAGAGGGGGATGCGTTAAAGATCGAGCCATAAGGCGCAACTACCTCGATAGGCCTCGAAAAGCCCTCGTTTGGAGGTAGATCTGGACAGAACAGAGCCTTTACGGCGAACCTCACGGCGGAGACCGTCGTCACCCACAGGCTGTTCAACGTGCCGACCTGTTCGGGCGCTGAACCTGAAAGGTCAACGACGAGCCTATCTCCCGCCTTCATCACCTTGAGCCTCAGTGGCTCTCTTACGTCGTCCAGAAAGTCCTCCGCCTCCCATACCCCATCGGGCAGCCTCCTTATGGCCTCCCTGAGGGTACGTTCGCTATGGTCATAGATCTCTTCGATAGACGCTTCCACCAGCTCTTCGCCATACCTGTCCAAGAGTTCTGTGAGCTGGGCCTGCGCGGAGCGGCACGCCGCTATTTGGGCCTGCATGTCTCCGAAGACAAGGTCTGGGGCACGAGAGTTCGCTTTTACGATCCCCCACACCTCTTCGTTCAACCTCCCCCTCTTGTAGATCTTTAGGGGCGGAATGCGCAGGCCCTCCTCGAATATATCCCTTGCATCCGCAGGGTAGGAACCCTTTGCTCCGAGATCTATCCAGTGGGACTTGCCTGAGGCGAAGCCAAATAGTCTGCCCTTGTAGAATATAGGCACAAAGAGGATGCCGTCGCAGGTGTGGTTTCCCGTAATGGAAGGCAGATTGGATATGACAACATCTCCTTCTTCCAGGTTCTCTGTACCTACGATCTCCATGCAATTCTTTACGGCCGGTCCGAGGCTTCCCGCAAAGAGGGGGATGCCGTCGGACTGGGCGATAAGGCCCCCCTGTCTATCTATGAGTCCAAAGGAGCAGTCTCTTATCTCGTACATGTAGCTCGTCACACCACATCGGAATGCAACCTCTAGCATGCCATTTGCGATCGACAGGAGCCTTCCCCTTATGACGGAAAGGGTGATCGGGTCAAGGAATACCATGGTCGACCTCAGAGACAATTATAAGGTTCCCAAACTCGTCTACCTCGAGCATGTGTCCTTGAGGGACAAGGGTTGTGTGGAATGGCTCCTCGACTATAGCCGGCCCCCCTATTCTGTCGCCAAAAAGAAGGGTCCGTCGTTCGTAGACCGGGCACTCTACAGACTCTCTTCCCAAAAAGACCCTTCTTCTACCCTTCCTCTCTGGCGATCCCAGTCTGCTCCTTTGGAGTTGCTTAAGTGGCATCTCCTTGATCTTTCCCACCACCTTCACCTTCAAATTGACGATAAAGGGCACATCCTCTAATCTATGGCCGTACTTTGCCTCGTGCAGGGCGTGGAAGGATGCCTCGATATGCTCTTTCGCTCCTTTCGTCCTTCCTGCCCGAAAGGGCACCTCTACATAATGGGCCTGCCCTTCATAGCACATATCGAATGCCCTGTTCACGACTATTTCTTTCTCCTCGATCCCATCCCTCTTCGCCCTCTGGACCCCTTCATTTTCCATCTCTGCGAACATCTCCTCCATAAGTTCCATATCGGCCTCGTGGAGGGATCTGTAAAATGTCCTCGTGTAGCTGTACACGAGATCCATGGTGAGCATACCCCATGCTGAAAAGACTCCGGGGTTCTGCGGGACTATTACGCCCCTAGCGTTAAGCTCTCTTGCCATATGGCAGGCGAAGATACCTCCTGCGCCTCCAAAGGAGATAATGAAGAAGTCCCGGGGGTCGAAGCCCTGCCCTAGGAGAATCTCTCTCATGGCCATCATCATGTTGCTCCTCGCAACCTCAAGGATGCCGCTTGCGACCTCGTGGAGTCCTAAGCGGAGCTTAGCGGAAAGCCTCTCGAGGCCCTTTGCCGCCAGGTCCGCGTCCAGTTCCACTTCTCCCCCCAGGAAGTAGTGCGGATCTATTATCCCGTTTACGACGCAGGCATCGGTCACAGTGGGCTCCTCACCGCCAAGTCCATAACACATGGGGCCAGGAAAGGCACCGGCACTGCGCGGTCCCACCATGAGGAGCCCCCCGGGATCCACCCACGCTATACTCCCCCCTCCCGCACCTATCGACCTTATGTCCGGACCCCTGAGAAGCAGCGGGTAACCCAATGCCTCCGACTCTTGTTTCTCCACGCTGAGTCCGTCTTTTATGAGCGAGACATCGAACGTCGTCCCCCCTACATCCATTGTGATGAGGTTCCTTCTGCCCATAAGCTTAGAAAAAAGTATTGAGCCTGCCACTCCTCCCATTGGACCGGACTTCACCGATAGTATCGCCCTCTCCTTCACCTCTTCCACTCCTGCAATACCGTCGTGGCCTATTACGTAAATCCTACCGGCGAAGCCCCTCTGCCTCAACCCTTGAGCAAGCAGATCAAGGTATTCCACGACGGACTTCTTTATATAGGCATCGACGACCGTCGTAGACGTTCTCTCGAACTCTCTGAGCTCGAGGGAGATCCTATGACTCAGAGAGATGGGTACGCCGGGCCAAAGTTCCCTTATCATTCTGCCCACGGTCCGCTCGTTCTCAGGGTTCGCATAGGCGTGCAGAAGGCAGATGGCGACAGCCTCCACCCCTTTCCTTTTGAAGGTGCCAATGATCTTTACGACCTCTTCTTCTCTTACAGGCCTCAATATCTCGCCAAGATAGCTCGTTCTCTCGTCCAATCCAAGCCTCAGATGCCTTGGCACGAGGGGATCAGGCTTCTTCCAAAGATAATTATAGAGCTCTTTTCTGTTTCCCCTGCCCATCTCTAGCACATCCTCGAACCCCTTTGTCGTGATCAAACCTACCTTCGAGCCCTTCCTCTGGGCAATGGCGTTTATGCCCGCCGTCGTACCGTGGACGAAAAGCGTCGTCCCTCCAAGATCAACCCCTATCTTGTCTATCGCATCGAGCACCGCCTGACCGATGCTCCAGGGTGTGCTCCTTACCTTCTCCACCCTCGACTCAAAAGCGTCATCATCTACCCACACGATGTCAGTGAAGGTACCACCGACATCAACTCCAACCCTACTCATGACCCCTCCCCGACTCCCCTCCATAACGTAAGAAGGCACACGCCCTCTGTCAATGACTGAGATCATGGTCCTTCTATCCTAGCGTGAAACTCCTCCAAGGTCTGCAGAACACCACTCACAGTCTTGAGGCAAGCCTCGCTGCCTCTTCCATTGCCTCCCTTGCCGATCTGGGACTCACCGCGTCTCCAATCACAAATACCTCAGGGACCTTACCTTCGATCTCCTCTTTGAGGCCATGCTCTGACATACTTCCAAGGGCCAGAACCACAGAATCGAACCCTTTGAGGACCCCAATCTCTCCATCCCTCTCAAAGACGACTCCGTCTTCCAGTATCTCCCTTACCTCGGCGCGAGTCTCTATGCGGACACCATATGCTTTCAGCCTCAGGAGCAGAAACTCTCTTATCTGAAAAGGTATATCTATGGCTATGTCCCCGAGCCTTTCCACTATCGTCACTGCTCGTCCGTACTCACCAAGAAGGTCTGCGAGCTCACAGCCAATTCTGCCTTCACCGACGATCAGCACTTTGTCTCCCGGGAATCGCCTTCCTTCCAGTATGTCGTTGAAGAAGATTACACTCTTTCCGTCTATACCCTTAATCTCTGGCCTGCAGGGCCTTGCCCCTGTTGCGACGATCACCGCCTCCGGGGCGCAGGAGAGGATGTCCTCGGTGGTTGCCTCTCTCCCGAGCCTCATCTCCACACCGTTTGCCTCACACATGCGGGTAAGCCAAGATACTGCCTTGGAGATCTCCTGCTTAAAGGGTGGGACCGAGGCAAGCCGAAGCTGTCCCCCAGGCCTCTGGGCTTTCTCATAGAGGATCACGTGGTGCCCCCTCTTGGCTAGGATCCAGGAGCACTCGAGGCCAGCTGGCCCACCTCCAACGACTATCACCCTTTTCGGTCTCCTTGAAGGCCTTACTTCTAGCTCCATTTCTCTCCCTGAGAAGGGATTCATGGTGCACCTGATAGGCTCCTTGGAGACTGGCCCGGGCAGCTGCCTGTCCACAGGGCACGGAAGAGGAGACGGCGATACGGGCTGTAGCTTTGTGATGCCGCTAAAGGTCTGCCTTCCAGCATGGCCTATCTGTACCACCATCTTAGCCCCGAGGCTGTGAACGGCGTGGGTAAGCCTGGAAAAGCCTTCCACGAAGCTTTCGTCCCAAAGTCCTGGAGCACGGGGGCTCTCCTTCCCCCGGGGCTCTACGGCGGTAAACTCCACGATAAGCAGACCCCATCCTCCCTTGGCCCTTCTGACCCAGTACGCCAGGAACCTATCTGTTACCGCCCCATCTTCTCCGCAAAGGGTTGTGGCCATAGGTGGGACGACGAGACGGTTCTTGAGTTCTAAGGCGCCGACCCTAGTTGGCGAAAAGAGCTTCTCAAACCTCATCTCTATCCTCCCAAGAAGGCCCTTCTAACGGAGGGATTCAAGAGCACATCCTTTATCCTCCCCTCAAGCACCACTTTCCCTACTTCCATCACGTAGCATTTGTCAGATACCTCCGTCACCAGCCCTGCATTCTGCTCGACGAGCAGGATCGCTATGCCCTCCTTCCTTATCTCCCTTATAGTCTGGGCCAGCTGGTCGATTACAACTGGTGCCAGGCCAAGCGAAGGCTCATCCATCATGAGCAGCTTCGGCCTTGCCATGAGCGCCCTTCCAATAGCAAGCATCTGCTGTTCCCCTCCACTCAGGCTCCTTGCCTTCTGGTTGCATCTCTCCCTGAGCCGTGGAAAGAGCCCGAAGACCCTTTCTAGATCCTCCTCTATCCTTTTCTTGTCAGTCCTCAGGAAGGCCCCCAATCTTAGGTTCTCAACTACGGTCATGTAAGGGAAGAGCTTCTTGTCCTCGGGTACGTGCAGGATCCCCATCTTTACGATCCTCTGGACGGGTAGCCCGTTCAGCCTCTTGCCCATGAAGATGATCTCTCCCGAGCTTGCAGGGATAAGTCCAGAGATCGCCTTAAGAAGTGTGCTTTTGCCTGCCCCGTTTGCACCTATGATGCTCACGACGGTACCTGCTTCTACTGATACGGATAACCCTTTTATCACCTCGGCCGTACCATAATGGATGACAAGCCCTCTAATCTCGAGGAACATCCCTTCTCTCACCCAGATACGCCTTCATGACCTCCGGATTCTCCCTTATCTCTTCTGGTGCACCTTCCGCGATCTTCTTCCCGAAGTTCAGAACAACGACTCTCTCACAAAGCCCCATAGTTGCCCTCATGTTGTGTTCGATAAGCAGGATCGTGATCCCCCTCTCCCATATCTTCCTTAGAAGCTCTACTGTCTCCGAAACTTCCCTCGCATTCATCCCACTTAAGGGCTCGTCGAGCAGCAGCACCTTCGGTCGAGAGGCCAGGGCCATGGCAATACCCAGGACCCTTTTGTGACCGTGGGAAAGGCTTCTCGCAGGCAGATGGGCCATATTGGAAAGACCGACGAATTCAAGTAAGTCGAAGGCCCTCTCTTTGATGCTCTTCTCCTTCTTCCTGCTCGAAGGTACTCGAAAGATGCTTGCCATGAGGTAAGGCGCTGTCAGATTAGAGGCAACGAGGAGATTCTCAAGGACAGTAAACTCAGGGAAACAGAGGTTCCCCTGAAACGTCCTGACTATGCCCTTTCGCGCAAGCACATGCGGGCTTTTGCCCGTTATGTCCTCATCATGGAAGAGGATCTTTCCCCTTGAAGGTTTGAGGAATCCTGTGATGAGGTTGAATACCGTCGTCTTCCCAGCACCATTCGGTCCGATGAGCCCGACGATCTCGCCGTTTCTTACATGGAGGTCAAGGCCGTACACCGCCATAAGTCCACCGAACGACTTTGCCACACCGCGTAACTCAAGCATGCCCTCTTCCCAACCTTTCCGTCCACTTGAGTATGAGTCCAGACAGACCCTCAGGCAGAAAGTATACGATTGCGAGCAGGATACCCGCATAGACAAAGGGTGTAAAGGACTTGAGAGGCCTTAGCAGCTCGGGCAAAAGTGTGAGAAAGGCTGCGCCAACGATCGGGCCCAAGGGGCTCTTTTCTCCCCCCACGATCATATAGATGAGTATGTACACGGTGAAGAGAAATCCGAAGGCTTCAGGCGTGATCGCAGTGACATAGTGGCTATAGAAGGAGCCCATTATCCCTGCAAAGAACGAGCCTATGGCAAAGGAAAGCACTCTGTACAAGGTTGTGTCCACACCGAAGCTTTCGCAGAGTATATCTGCCTGTCTGATCGCCTTGAGTGTTAATCCAAAGCGAGAATCCTCGAGAAGATGGAGAACAAGAAGGGTCGCAAGCATAATTAGGGCAAGAAGGTAATAGAAGCCAGTTCGCGAGGAAAAATCGAGCACCTTGACGCCAAAGAGATGGACTGAGTCTGGTCTTGGAATATTGTATATACCGCCACTGCCACCTGTAAGACCTTCCCACTGCTGAGCAAGAAGGACTGTCATCTCGCTGAAGAAGATGGTCACGATGGAGAAGTATATGCCCCTTATCCTCATGAAAGGATACCCTACGAGCCACGCAAGAAAGAAGGCGAACAGGCCTGCCATAATGAAGGCGAGCCAGAAAGGGAAGGATGCCTTAAGGACGAGGAGCGCCGAAGTGTATGCTCCTACGGTCAACATACCTCCGTGGGCAAGGGACATCTGACCTGAAAGGAGGATGAGGCGGAGGCTCGCGGTAAGGATGACGTTCATCATGGTGAGAATCAGGATGTGGATGTGGTAAGCCCCTCGCAGGAAAAACGGCAAGAGGAGGACGAGGCAGCAGAAGAGGAGGAAGGGGATGTACCTCCTACTCATGGCCCGCTATGCCCTGGGGTCTGAAGATAAGGACGAGTATGATCGCCCCAAAGCCCACCATCCCTGCTATGTGCGTCGTCGTAAAGACGGGCAGAATACCATCTATGAGTCCAAGCAGAAGTCCTCCGATGACTGCCCCTCCCAGACTTCCGAGCCCTCCCAATATGATCACGGCCATCGCCTTCATGAGCGCAAAAGAACCCATCGTAGGGTAGATGGAGAAGAGAGAGCCCATAAGTATGCCGGCAAGAGCGGCAAGCGCACACCCTACGAACATGGCGAGGGCAGAGAGTGAGTCGATGTCTATGCCCAATAGGGAGGCCCCATCCTTCTCTTGGGAGGCTGCTAGCATAGCCTGTCCCACTTTCGTCCGTTTCACGAGCACAAAGAGCAGAAGCAGAAGACCGAATCCCACGATCAAGATGAAGACCCTCTTCCACGAAATGGCCACGCCAAAGAACCTCAGGACCCCAGAGATGGGGGACGTGTAGGTATGGGGATCGCCACCGGCCATCGAGAGAACCACATTTTGCAGAATGAGGATAAGTGCGAGCGAAATCGTGAATGCCCTGTCGGGACTACCTCTGAAGGGCCTGAAGCAGAGGCGCTCAAGGAGTACACCCACAAGGCCAACGGAAAACATTGAAATAAGGAGGGAGGGGAAGAAGTCGAGGCCCAATACCTTCGTCAAGCCATACACTATGTAGGCGCCCAGCATGTATATCTCTCCATGGCTTATCTGTACGATCCCCATGATGCTGAGCACGAGGGCAAGGCCTAGGGCAACGAGGATATAGATCCCGCTCAGTGCGAGTCCGTTTACGATGCTCTGGAGGAAGGGAGTGAGGTCCACCTCTTACTTCAGGGGCAGAAACTCAAATTCTATCCTCCCCTCCTTCACAAACCTGGAGAACGGGATGGGATCTCTCATAAGCCTGTTCTGCCCTATTAGGTCTTTCCCTGTGAACCTACCCTTGCCGTAAGGCATATCGATGCTCTCCATCTCCTCCAGTGCCTTCGCAATCCTTTCAGGATCGAGACTTTGAGCCTTCTCTATCCCCTGGACAATGATGAGCAGCGCCCTCAGGGTCTGGATGTGATCGTAGTTCAACGCTGTCTTTGTCTCTGTCTCGACGAGCCGTTTGAACTCCTTCACTATAGGAAGCATCTTTTCACTTGTAAGATCTGGAGCTGCCTGCATGATGTCGTGGGCATACTTCGGCTCAATGGCTGCCTTGAGCAAGTTTGTATCCCCGCAGGCCGAGACGAGCCAGATAGGCCCCTTGAATCCCATCTCCCTGGCCTGGTTTATAATCCCCCTCATCCACGGGATTATGGCGAATATACCTTCGATAGCGTCCGGTTTCGTCTGCAGAGCCTTTGTTAAGAGAGGATAGAAGTCCTCAGTGGGGATCTTATACGCCTCATGGAATACGACCTCCATCCCCTGCCTCCTTATTTCTTCAATTGTCCTCTCTGTTATCGCCTTCGCTCCTGGGTCATCGGGCCTTATGATGGCTATGCGCTTCGTCCCAGGATAGAGGGCCTTCAGTTTCATGTACACGTGCGGTACGTTCAGGTAGGACGCCTCTCCATTGAAGTTCAGGCGGTTTGGGGCGGCAAACAGGGATAGATCAGCGCAGTTCGGAGTGACTCTAAGCGCCTTTGCCTCCTCGCATATGGAAGAGATGGCCATATTAGAAGGGATGAACATGGGGGCTACGAAAAGCATCACGCCCTGCTGCAGAAGTTTGTTCACGGCAGAGACGGCACCTGGTGGGGAGGACTGATCGTCCCCTGTCACGATCTCGATCATGTAGTTCTTCCCTCCGACCTTGACACCACCCTTCTTGTTGATCAGTTCTGCCGCAGGCTTTGCTGCCTCTATCTCCGACTTGAAGACCGCTGCCATGGGACCGGTGACCGAGCTTATGAGCCCGATCTTTACGGTCTGAGCAGAAACGGAGTAAGGCAGAAACCAACTGAGGAGGGAAAACACGATGACACGGGTTAAGCATTCTTTCTTCATGGTAACCTCCTTCTTTTTGTTTCTTACACTTCAGACCCTCCGAGCTGAGTCGCGGCAAGAAGCACCTCTGCCACGTCGCGAACGTACATCCCTCTTCCAGGCCTGGCTTGGGCCAGAGAATCGAACCTCACAAGGCAGTAAGGACAGGCCGTCACCAAGTAGCGTGCGCCAGTCGCCAATGCCTCTTCAAACCTGCATTCCTCGACGCGCCTTTCCCTCTCTTCAGCCATCCACATCCGCGCTCCCCCACCTCCACAACAGAGGCTCCTTTGCCTGGTTCGACTCATCTCGACAAGGTCGATCCCGCTTAAAACCAAAACTCTTCTTGGTTCCTCGTATATCCCGTTCCTCCTACCTAAAATGCAAGGGTCGTGGAAGGTCGCCCTCATTGAGCTGGCACAGCTGCGAAGTCGTCTGCTTTCAAGGAGCTCACAAAGAAGTTCGCTATGATGCATGACCTCAATCCCATCGGCATACGCATCGCACTCCCTCTTGAGCACATCCATGCAGTGGGGGCAGATCGTCACGATTCTACCTCTACCATAACCGCTTAAGACCCTCACGTTCTCCTCTACCTTCCTCCGGAACCCAAAGACGTCTCCAACCTGTAGTAGGGGGTCACCGCAACAGACTCCATCTATCCTCTCCATCATTACTCCAGACAACAGGAGCAGTTCTTCGAAGGCACGTACCACCCTTCTTATCCTTTCGTCGAAAGTCCCGAAGCAGCCCGTCCAAAAGAGCAAGGACCTACCATCCAAAGGGGTTGCCCCTTTCTTTCATATGTGTTCGAACCTCACTCAACCATCGGGGGACGGAAATCCCTGCACGCAGAAGCTCTCTTCTTAGCTCCATTATGGGAAAGGACACGTCGATGCCAAGGGGGCACATACTCTTGCATGCCTGACATCCACTGCAGGCCCAAATCTCTTCTTGGCTTACCGTGTCTTCACCAGAGAATGTGTGCCTGAAGGAAAAAAGAAAGCTGCACGGTGAGAGCGGACCATTCTCTATGAAGGACGGGCAGAGGATGTTGCAAGCTCTGCATCCTATGCAGAAAAAGAGCTCCGCAAAGGGAGATCCAATGAGGCTTCTTACTCCACCATCCAGCAGGATGAGATACCGCCTCTGCTCAACCTCCCTAGGTAGGAGCTCGGGGATCAACCCGTTCTCTCTTCGTTTCTGGAAACCCGGAAGTAGGGCTTCAAGGCCGAAAATGGCCATGCACCACACCTGTAGCTCGCAATCTTCGGAGGTCTCGAGGATCTTGTCGAGTCCTGCAAGGAAGAACACTGCCTCCGCTTCCTGAAGTAAGTCCGAGATATTTCTGAAGTGTTGCAGAAGGTAGATATCTCCGTCTGAAGACAACGCGGCCACCCCGAGGAGCGCAATGTAAGGCTTAAACTGCCCCTGCGTCTCGAATCTCAACTCCTCCACCCCAAAGGAGTTCCAAGAGACGTCGGAGGGGATGGCCCGTCCGCTAGGGGCGGGTTCGTACATGCTTGGCTTGTACTGGCAATCGTAGGTGTGCACGACGTCGAATCCCTTTCGTTTGAGGCGCTCAGAGACGGCCCTTGCAGTTTGGGAATTGTTCAAAAAGACGTATCGAAGCTCTCCCGCCATCTGTAGAATGACCCCTGCCGCCTCTTCCAGAGTAGCCGCGAAGAGGATACCTTCAAACCCGTTGAGCCCTTTTACCTTCTCTAGGAGCTGGCCCAGTTTTTGAGCAGCATTTGTCCTTACGCGCTTCAGCTCTGAACGTATGTTATCTAAATCCAACCTCACCGCCTTACCTGAACTGAGCTTCCCGACGAGGCCGAACCTCTTCCTGGCAGACACTGGAGCCACTACCTTAACCCGCATATAGGGCCTCCGCCAAGTGCCCAAAACCTAGCCTCTCCAACTCCTCCTTCGTCGGTATACCCGTTTCAGCGTCATATCCTCTCAACCTGCAGTAGTCTTCTTGGATCCGGCGCAGTTCTTCTTTATCCGTTGGTCTTCCAGGGACAGGGAAGCTCGCAAGCCTTTCCATGGGCTTTCCAACATATGGGGTCTCTCCTATGGTCATATGGCACAACGCGTTATAGGCATCTGTGAGGACCCTGAGCCTGTGCGTAAACTCGAACAGTTGCTCGGCAGTGTAGTCCCTGCCTGTAGCGGCTCTTATCCACTCCCTGTAGTCTTCAAAGCTGAATTTCACGCCATAGTGCTCGAGATACGCCGATTTTACCTCGCAATGGCCAGTAAGATCGCCAAGTAAAAACTCGTTCTCCTTGTATACAACCATCTTTGCGTATCTGGGGTCGTACTTTGGTCGCCTCCAGAGCTCCCTGTCTCCGGTAATCCTTTCTGACGCCTCTGAGGCCCACTCGTCTAGAAGTTCCTTTACCTTCCTCGGAGGGATTTTGAGGATCTCTGCATAGGCAGGGATATTCCCGTATGCATCGGCAAAGCCAGGAACCCTTTCTACTTCTCCAACCCTGTACTTGGAGACCGGTCCGATATCGGGGGCGTACTCGACGACCCCATATGGGAACTGGTTGTCGTACTGATCGGCAAGCTGGAGGAGGACGCTCGGGTCCACTCCCTTCATCCTAGCAAGGGTCTCAGTGGCAGGCCCTATACCTGAGGAGAACATAGACCCAAAACCTTCCCTCCTTGCAACCTTTTCTATTATGGCCCTTATGGCATGCCTACTCCCTCTTTCCATGGGGATTCCCTCTGTGTCCTCGGGACCTATTACGCCTTCCTCGTACAACTCCATGAGGAAACCCCCTATGGACTCTATGATGAGACTGTCGAGCCCGTATCTATTGGAGAGCAACGTCTTCTCCCACCAGGTGTGTAAATCTCTTTGTCCGTACAACTGCCCGTATATGAGACCGAAGTAGTTCACGCAGTTCGCACCACCATTGCCTATCTCCGGTACAGAAAAGTTCTGGTGACATTGAATTGGACAGAAAGCACATCCCAGTGGCTTGACCATATACCTCTTTAGGAACGTTATCATCGGAGATGGCGGCACCTCCTCCGGCACATCTGCTCCATAGGCATACACATAGCCCTCGGCAATTTGTCTGGATATGCCCTCCGTATGGAGCATCCTTGCAAATGCGTAGGCCCTTCCCTGTGTTATCTCCCTGAAGAACCTCTCATAGGCCTTTAGAAGGGCCTCCGGTTCCTTTATCTTTAGCCCCCTTGTCCCTCTAACGGCAATTGCCTTCAGGTTCTTTGAACCCATCACCGCCCCGAGTCCCTTCCTCGAGGCTGTGTTGTTGATGTCGTGCATGATGAGCGCATAGACAACCAGGTTCTCCCCGGCAGGTCCGATGCAGGCAACCTGCACTTCCGGGTCGCCCTGCTCCTCTTTTATCCTCGCCTGCGTCTCCCACACATCGAGACCCCACAGATGGGCAGCATCCCTGAGCTCCACCCTTTCGTTCTCGATGGAGATGTACACGGGTCTTACGGCCTTGCCTCTTATGATCAGATGGTCGTAGCCGGCAAACTTGAGCTCTGATGGGAACTGACCACCCATGCCTACCCTTACGTAAGGATTGTTCGTCCTTTCAGGCGTCTTCGATGCGAACTCGCCTTTATTACCGAACAGCGTACCGGTCAAAGGTCCTGTGTTGAACATGAGTACATTGGACGGATCGAAAGGCCGCGTCTGAGGAGCAACTTCGGAGGTGAAGATAAAGCTCCCTAAGAGGGCGCCACCGAAGAGGCTCGACACATACTTCGAGGTGGGTTCCGTATCGACTCTCTCCCTTTCTAGATCGATCCTCAATATAGTCCCTGCGAAACTCATAACTGGCCTCCTAGTTCGAGGAACCTCTCCGATCTTTCGTTCGCCCTTCTCCTCCCCACCCTTTCCACCTCCACAAGCTCTATCGCCTTTGGGAAACAAAACTTCACGCACTGAGGTTCTCCCATAGAGGTGCACAAGTCGCACTTCGTAGCGACACGCCTTCTCGGATCGACCACAATCGCCCCAGCGGGGCAAGCAATCTCGCACAGCCTGCAACCCATGCATCTTTCAGTATCTACGAGGATGACACCCTCTTCATTTCTCGTGAGCGCACGGAACGGACAGGTACTCTCGCAGGGGGCAGTCTCGCACTGCAAGCAGTAGACTGGGATAGCCCGAAGGACTTGATTTTCAATCTTCCGCACGACTTTTATCCTTGACCTGGTCGGGTCGGCCTCCCCCTCGTTCACGAGGCTACAGACCGCTTCACAGACGCGGCAACCCACGCACCTTTCAGCATACAGTACGACCCTCTTCATGACAACCCCCTTTCTCAGCTTTGCTAGCAACTTCTCAAAGGAAACTTATGCCACGATACTCCTCTCTGTCTATGATCCTGATCATAGAATCCCACCTTGTTCAGAGGGTCCTCCTCCGTCCAACCCCACACTTGCAGGCGTTATACCTCCTGACCTGAGCTTCTTGCCCCGCGTCTTCCACGCAGGAAATGAAACGTCGAGACTATCTGTTC
>Ga0123519_10010625_pt1 | contig 13677 bp, 10 predicted proteins | sample YelNatPaOPRAMG02_FD_87396 | JGI IMG/M metagenome (GOLD analysis project Ga0123519, IMG submission 87396) | Hot spring microbial communities from Yellowstone National Park - Yellowstone National Park OP-RAMG-02 (version 2) | ecosystem: Environmental > Aquatic > Thermal springs > Hot (42-90C) ...
TCTTTGCCATTTCTGGATTCACATGAATAAAATTATGGTCCCCGCTGGCAAAGGCATAAATATAAGTCTGATGGCTCATTATCTTCTTTTTCACCTCAAAAATACTCTTGCCCGGAACTGGCTCTGGCTCCTTCTTATCATCCTTCTTGCCACTGCCCCCTCCCCGAACAAAAAATCCATAAGTAGCCTCAGTCACCAGTTCATTCTTCTCATCCTTGGTGCTAATAACAAATTGACATAGCTCACCACTACCCTTATCTATAATATCCACCACCTTGGCTCGGCTCTTGAGCTTCATCCCGAACTTTACCGGTTTATGGAATTTAATGTCCTGCTCCCCATGAACCATCATCATCACATTCATCCCTAACTCTTTATCAAAAATTACATCCGGCACGCAAATCCCACCATAAACCACCGCAAACATCGGCGGCGCCATAATCCCCCCGGGTCTACTTTCCTCCCAGTAATAAGGATTGTCATAATCATTGGTCGCTAAGGCATAAAAAGTAAAATCCTTGGGATTAACCTCATACTCCCGAACCTGATACTCCCTGCCTATCACCGCTTTGTTCATACCCATTTTTTACTCCTCCTTTCTTAAAGCTTAATTTTTGAACTCGCCTTTAACCCCAAAATTTAAAACTCGCCCCCCCTTTAAATGTTGCTTATAGCTTTTCTTGAGCGTTTTGTCAAGAAGAATTGATAACTTTTTTCCAGAATAATAACATCGTAGCCTTATTAAAAATTCTAATCCTTTATATCTCCAGAATAATAGCTGATTTTAGTCCCAGGCTGAACCGCATCTGAAAGGAACTTGCTTCGGAGCTCCCAGGCTCTACCAAATCCATAAAGCCCTAATCCTCCTATCTCCTCCCAAATTTTAGTTTTTCCTATCACCTGCTCCAGCTCTGAAATCACCTCTTTGATAAACTCCTTCTGCTCCTGGCTTTTTGCCAAATATAAACAGCCTTTAAGAACCGAGCGATAAACCGGAAAACTCCTTGCCAGAAATTCCGCCCTCTTCCTCAATCTCTTATTCTGAGAATTGTGCATATTTAAATATCCAATCACCTCATCCCGAATCATCCGAACTATGCTCGGTCCCAACCGATAAAAATCCTCCAGATAGGCACGCTCCTGAACCTTTTCCGCCTCCCAGAGCTTAAACTCCGGATGAATAAACCACGGCTGTTTAAACGCATGCCATTCCTCAAGCGGTATGTTCAAAAGCAATCTCCTCTCCTCCTTTAACCGCTCATAAAAAGGCGTGCCCGGCACCGGCGAATAAAAAGCAAACTGACTAAACGCAGGCGAACAAGCTAAATGGTCTTCTATATCCTCCCATATATTAGTTTTATTATGATAGGCAAATAAAAGGATAGAGCTTAAAATCACCTTGATTCCTACTTTCCTCAGATTATCTATCAACTCCTTCATATTCACATCCCGATTCTTAAGATAAGGAGCAAACTTGCTTTCTCTCCCAATCCAGATATTGTATATGCCCATCTCCGCAAGCTTTTCCGGCTCCCATCTTGCCACTAAATCCGCACTGGCAAAAATAAATAAATTCACCTGAAGCCCACTCTTTACCATAATCTCCCTTAATCCCTCTGCCCGCTCCTCATCCACCAAAAAATTATCATCCCCCAAAATCCCAAAAGAATCGGTCTTATATATCTTTTTTAACCGAACTATCTCATTAAAAATCTCCTCCCCGGTCTTAAGAAATTTTATATGCCGTTTCCCAAAAAAATGGCTCGGAGAACAAAAATCACACCCATAAGGACAGCCTAAACTGGCAATAATACAGGGCCGATAATCCCCCCAGAAAAAAGGCACCCCCAAAGTCCATCTGGTTTTGCCATAAACCAAGGGCTGGCGGAACTTAAACTCCGGACTCTCTCCCAGAAGCTCCCGCATAAAGCTAATGCCCTCCCCTCGGCAAATATAATCAACATCTAAAACCTTCTCTACATTTTCAATCATCGCACAAAAACCACCAATGATAATTTTGCTCTTTGGACTATGTCTTCTGGTCTCCTCCACCATCCTCTTAACCTTATTAAAATTCGGAATAATAGCGCCAATGCCCACATAATCATAGCCCTTTTGAACCTCTTGAATGAACCGAGCCAGAGTAGGAAAATCCAAGACCAGGCTGGGCGTTTCTATATTATTGGCTATTGCGTGCAAGCCAAAGGTGTTATATTCAATCCTGGGGCTGAACACCCCTTGATACTTGGTGATTTGATTATGAAACAGCTCTATCTTGGAATCTATCCGGCTATAAAGGGTATCTGCCTCGCCAAAAGGCTTAAAAGCAGAACTGAAAAGAATCCGGGGTCTATTTTTTGCCATCTTCTTACCAATTATAATAACTGATTCTGGTCTTGGGCTGTATCGTGTCTGAAAAAAACCGGGTGCGAAACTCCCGAAGCCTCCCAAATCCATAAAGACCCAACCCGCTAATTTTCTCCCAAATTCTGGTCTTTCCGATTGCCTGCTCCAATAGAGAAATCACCTCTTTGATAAACTCCTTCTGCTCCTTTCTTCTCACCAGATATAAACATCCTCTCAATATCGCCCGATACAATGGAAAATCCTTGGCATAAAATTCTGCCCGCTCCCGTAAATACTGATTAGATGATTGGCGCATATTCAAATATCCAATCACCTCATCCCGAATCAACCGAACTATACTCGGTCCCAACCTATAAAAATCCTCTAAATAAGCTCTATCCTGAACCGCTTTTGCTTCTTCCAAGCTAAATTCCGGATGAATATACCAGGGCTTTCCAAAAATGTGCCAATCCTCTAACGGAATACTGAATAGTATCCTCCCCTCCTCTTTCATCCGCTCATAAAGCGGTGTCCCGGGCAAGGGCGCATAAAAAGCAAACTGGCTAAAAGCAGGCGAACAAGCCAAATGGTCCTCTATATCCTCCCAGATATTGGCTTTGGTGTGAAAGTCAAACAAAAGGATGGAACTTAAAATTACTTTTATGCCTACTCTCCGAAGCTCCTCTACTAGAGCTTTTAAATCCAAATCCTTATTCTTGGGATAAGGAGCAAACCCGCTCTCCCTTCCTATCCAGACCGTGCTCACTCCCATCTCCACAAGCCTCTCCGCTCCAAACTTCTTGACCAAATCCGCACTGGCAAATAAAAATAACTTCACCTGCAAACCACTCTCAACCATAATCTTCCTTAATTCCTCTGCCCGAGCCTCATCCGCTAAAAAATTATCATCCCCTCCCAAGCCAAAACTCGTGGTCTTAAACCTTTTACCCAATTTCACTATCTCATCAAATATCTCTTTTCCGGTTTTCAATAACTTGATATGGCGTTTCCCAAAAAAATGGCTCGGCGAGCAAAAATCACATCCGTAAGGACAGCCCAAACCAACCGCGATAAAGGGATGATAATCAAAGCCCGATAATGGCACCCCTAAAAGCTCCCGAGTATAAGAAAAAATCTCCGGCTGACGAAATTTATACTCCGGGCTTTGTCCCAGAAGCTCCCGCATAAAACTGATGCCCTCCCCCTTGCAAACATAATCCACATCCAGCATCTTTTCTATATTTTCTATCATTGTGCAAAAACCACCGATGATAATTTTGCTCCTTGGGCTATGCCTCCGAACCTCCTCAGCCATCCTTTTCACTTTATTAAAATTCTGGACAATTGAGCCAATCCCTACATAGTCATAGCCTTTCTTAACTTCTTCTATGAACCGAGGCAAGCTGGGATAATCTAAAACCACTGCTTTAGACTCTATGTTTTTGGCAATAATATGAAGCCCAAATGTGTTATAATTTATCCGCGGGCTGAATACCCCTTGATACTTGGTGATTTGATTATGAAACAGCTCTATCTTGGAATCCGACCGACTATATAAATCATCCACCGCAAACGGCTTAAAAACCGAACTTAATAAAACTTTCACTTTTGAACCCATTTTTTTCAGAGAGATTTTAATTCAGTTTAACTAAAAAGCAAAACCTCCTCAATTTTGAATTTGAAAATCCGAAATCTGCCCCGCCTGTTGCGGAATGAAATTTGAGATTTGTCCCGCCTGAGGCGGGATGAGATATGAAATTTGAAATTGATAATCTCTATGTCCTCACCCCTACTTCAAACCCTTCTCTTATGCTTTGAACCTCTTTTTCCCTATGTTAATCTAATAACTAATGAAAAGGATTGATGAAAATATCTTGTTGGTGCCTAAGGAAGAGGGGATGCGGGTAGAGGCTAAAATCATTGCCCAAGAAGGAATCCAGATAGAAGAAGGCGCACTTCGTCAGCTCAAAGACGCTTGCAGACTTCCCGGCGTGGTTAATGTCTGGGGTATGCCAGATATTCATCAGGGATATGGCGTGCCGATTGGATGTGTAGTCGGGTTAGATGGCTATGTGGTGCCAGCCGCGGTCGGTTATGATATAAATTGCGGAATGAGGCTATTAACCACTCCGGTCCCCATCAAAGACCTGAACCTCCAGGCGCTTGCCCATTTAATTCATACCTATATCCCGCTTGGAGAAGGAAAGAGCAATATCAAGCTCAATAAAGATGATTTTGAGCTAATTTTAGAGCAGGGCGTCCGCGGTTTGTTTCAGGTGAAAAAAACCAACCACAAGGTCTGGGAATTCTGGGACGATGACCAGGAAAAAGAGACATTAAATAGAATTGAAGACTCCGGCTCTATGCCCGGTGATGTTCGGGCGGTTAGTAAGACCGCATTTGAGCGAGGCATAGACCAGCTTGGCACTTTGGGAGGTGGAAACCATTTTATAGAAATCCAGGAAGTCCAGAAAGTATATGATGAAAACTTGGCTCAAAAGTTCGGAATTTTTCAGGGACAATTGGTGGTGATGATTCATTCTGGCTCCAGAGGTTTTGGTCATCAGGTGGGGGATGATTATATGAGGCTGGCAAGAAAATGGGATGACGCCCATAATGGAGCTCAGCCCAATAACCAGCTCTGCTTTTTGCCCCTAAATACTAAAGAGGGACAGGATTATCTTTCTGCTATGCACGCTTCTGCTAATTTCGCATTTGCCAACCGAGCCCTGATGGCGGTTTTGGTTAAACGCGCTATTCGGGAAATGCTTGGGGATATTGCCATTAACCTGATTTATGATGTCCCTCATAACATTGCCAAGCTGGAACAGCATCAGGCACGAATGCTCTTAGTCCACAGAAAAGGCGCAACCAGAGCCTTTGGACCAAAAAGAATGGCAGGAACTATTTTTTCCCAGACCGGTCAGCCAGTTTTAATTCCCGGCTCAATGGGCACCGCAAGTTATTTTCTGACCGGAACTGATGAAAGCGATTTGACCTTAGCCAGCGTGAACCACGGCGCTGGTCGGCTAATGAGCAGAACCCAGGCAAAGGGAAAGAAAAAACGCGCGGGCGCAATCAGCGATGACCAATTTGCGCAAAGTATGAGAGGAATTTATTTAATTTGCGAGGATAGAAGAGCTATCAAAGAGGAAGCGCCTCAGGCATATAAGGATATAGATGAATTGATTGAAAGCGTGATTGGTGCTAAACTCGCTAATCCCATTGCCAGACTCATTCCCAAAGCAGTGCTAAAAGGATAGTTCTCAAAAGAATGGACAAAAGCCAGCAATCCAAGATAATTTATAATAAAGGATTCAGTAATGACGGTTGAGGAAATTAAAAAAGGGATGGGGAACAGGGTATACCCCTTTTAGTTTTTTGTCCAGATTTTAGGTTAAAAGTTCATATAAAATAAAAAAGTCAGAATAACTATATCTGAGCCTCACCTTTTCCTCTTCATCATTTCTTTAACCTCTTTCAATCCCTTTTCCCCATTATCTTGTTCCTTACCAGGGGGAGACCATGTTTATTCCCTCTTCCTTTGTTCTTATTATTGGAGGCTTGAGCTTTATTCCCCTCCTTGATAAGATAAAACTAATGAGCGTCAGAAGAAAAGTCTTAATTCTTGACCCTGAGCCTTTTATTCAGGAGCTTCTTAAAATCAAGTTAGAGGCAGAGGGGCTTCAGGTTATCATCGCGGAGAATGAGCGAGAGGCGAAAAAGGCTTTGCTTTTAAAGCCAGAGTTATTGATTCTGGATATTCTTCACCCCAAGCTCAATGCCTATAAGTTTGTTCAGAGTTTGAAAAGCCATCCAAAATTAGCAAAAACCAAGGTGATAATTCTCACTTTTAAGAAAAAAGACCCAGAGACCTTTTTTCTTTACAATGTCTGGACCGAGGCATATTTTGAGAAACCTTTTGTTCCAGACCAGCTGGTCTCCAAACTTAGGTCTATTTTAAAACCAGAGAGAACCAAAGATGGTTAAAATCACGGAGCTAAAAGACCGAGGGGAATTGATTGGCAGGCTTGAGGAGGAGAGCCTTTTAGAGGTGATTGAGCATATTGTCCAGATAAAATCTCCGATTTATTTCTGGATAAGATACTTTGGGGAAGAGGGGCATTTCTATTTCCGGGAAGGGAAGATGGTTTATGCTGAGAGTCGGAGTCTCAGAGCTAAGCAATCCGCTTATCATCTTTTAGCCTTCCGAGGTGGTATCTTCCGCATTAGCCGAGCTGGGATTCCGGGAACTGAAAATGTGGACATCTCCTGGACCGACTTCAAAAATAATTTCTTAGAGGAGATAAACAAGCTGGTTCTAAATTTTATACCAGATTTAGAGGGAAAATTAGCGCTTTGCTTAACTGATTTCCGTTTCAAGGAGATATTTTCTCATTTTGAGCCCGGAGCAAAAGAAATTTATGATTTATTACAAAAAATTTTTAAAGCCGGGCTTGGAGCTAACTATAAATCTTTGGTGAGAGGGGTTTCTGAGGAGTTAGTTGAAGAAAAGGGAGAGGTTTTTGTCGCGGTAAATTACATTCCGGAGTTGAGGTATTTTCTTGCCCTGGCTGGGGAACGCGGGGAAAAAGAGATTGTTTTAGAATGGGTCAAATATCAATTTGTGCCCAAGCTCAAAGAAGCGGTGAGCATAGCTTTAAGGCGGAGCGATAGGTTGATTCGTAAGGCAGGGGTGCTGGCAGTGATTCCAGAAAAAGTCCTTTCCGAAGAAATTAGCTCCTCGCTAAGCTCAGCTGGGTTTAAGCTCTGGCTTTGTCAAGATGGGTTTGAGGCGCTGGTTCGGACCGAGGATTATGCTCCGGATGTAATCATCCTTTTTTCTGAATTGGCTCGGATGAGCGCAAGCGAGATTTATCAGCGTTTGAAGCAAAAAGAGCGGTCTCAACATATTCCAATCATCTGCTTGGTTGAGCCAGAAAAGCGCAAACAAGCACAAAGCCAGAGGTGCGGAGACCTGTATCTGGATTTACCTTTTTCTGGTAAAAAACTGGTCAAGCTGGTTGAGAATCTATTAGAATTAAAATAAAATTGAATAAAAGGACAAATAAGCAACCAGAGAAAATACATATCTTTTAACTTTGGGAAAGAAGGAGGATAAATGAGAAAAGGTTTATATATTATTGCTTTGTTAGGGTGTTTGGGATTGGTCTTTAACTGCACCCGACCTAAGTCAGAGCCAGACGCAAACAGAATAAGTCCTCAAGCGCAATATAAAGAAATCAAACCCTTAGAATATGATATCCCTCAGGAATTAAATTCTGCCTTACCAGGATTACTCAACGATAAAATCCGGGTCTGGAAAGAGATTTCTCCTACCATCAATCTGGTCGCAGAGATAAAAGACTATTCATTAGGAAAAGCAATCAATTACTCTGCAGAGGCTTTTCTGGTTTTGCTGGCTCATCCGGAATTTCAGGAGGGGATAGAATTTTGGATTATCCAGGTTCAGCCTTCCAAAGGCGGAGAGGTCTTGGTCTGGGGGGTAAAACCAGAGGAGGTGAAAAAATATAAAGAAGACGGACAACTGAAATCATTTTTTTCAGAATCAGAATATGTTTTAATCAATGACCAGATTATAGAAAAAGGAGAGCCCAGGATTAAGCATTTTAACCTGGCTCAACCAGAATAGGAAGATGAATTTTAAGAGAATAATTTTTGGGACGCTGGGGTTGATGCTCGGGGTTTTATCCCTAACCAGAAATTTCGCCCAATCACCACAATATCTCCCGGCGCGGGATTATTCCAAAATCAGCTATGAATTGGGTCCCTATTACAAAGACCCCATAAATAAATTTGCTATCCGCTACCCCAAAGGCTGGCTGATTGATAATACCGGCCCAGTCTTTAATGTAAAGTTCATTGACCCATATTATGAGGCGTTTATCTTTGTTCGGGTGATTCCTATCTCAGAGCCTATGCCCATCAGCTACAGCTTTAAAGACCGAATTGAAAGCTTGATTAAAGAGCTCCTCAAACAATTTCCCGGCGCTGGTTTAAGGTATTGCAATTTTGAGAAGTTTCAGGAGGACACCGCACTTCGCACTCAAATTTTATTCAATGCTGGCGCAAATCGGGTCTTGGTCCACACCCTTTTTATTTACGATATTGACCGAATCATAGTTCTGAGCTGGGTCTCTGAAGAGCGTTTATTTCATACCTTTCGTCCCTGGACCGAAAGCGCAATTGGTAGTTTAATTCTTAATCCTCAATGAAAAATGTCAAAAATTCTTTTCCTTCAAAACAATTGGCTTGAGCATCTCGGTCCCTTATACCTTTCTGCTTTTCTCAAGGAAAAAGGAATAGATAGTTATATTTTGATTACTCACTCACCCCAAAAATTGGTCAAAAAATTAAACCAGCTAAAACCAGACTTATTAGCCATCTCCTTAACCAGCGCAGGTCATAGCTTGGTTCTAAACCTGCTTCAAAAGGCAAAACCAGATTTAAAAATTCCAATCGTTTTAGGTGGACCCCATCCTACCTTTTTCCCAGAAGTGCTTGCTCATCCCGCAGTAGATTTCATCATTAGAGGAGAAGCTGAACAAAGCCTCTATTTATTAGTCAAGGCGCTTCAGGAAAAAGAAGATATTAAAAATGTCCCTGGGCTGGGATATAAGGAAAACGAACAATTAAAATTTAATCAGATTGCGCCTTTAATTGAAAACCTGGATGAGCTCCCTTTCCCAAATAGAGCGCTTTATTTTAACTACCGCTTTTATCGCCGGCTGAAAATGAGGAGGGTTATCACCTGCCGAGGCTGTCCTTATAGTTGCAGATATTGCTACAATGCCCAGCTTCGGGAGCTATATCAAGGTTTGGGAAAATACTTAAGGCAAAGAAGCGTAGAAAATGTTATCAGCGAGCTTAAATCTCTCGTGCCAATTACCAAGACTATAAATATCGTGGATGATAGCTTTGGTTTGAATAAAAATTTCCGAGAGGAATTCCTGGAACGATACCCCAAAGAAGTGGGCTTGCCTTTTATCGTTAATCTTAGACCCGAGCAGATAGATTTTAATCTTGCAAAAAAACTTAGACGGGCAGGATGTTATTGTGCACAAGTCGGCATTGAAACTGGAAACGATGAATTGCGGGAGCAATTGCTGGGTAGACAAATAAAAAAAGACCAAATCCGCCAAGCGGTGCAATATCTTAAGCAACAGGGGATTAAGGTATTAACCTATAATATGCTGGGCTTGCCCGGAGAAACTATTAAACAGGGATTTGAGACCATCAAATTAAATCAAGAGCTAAATATAGATTTTCCCAGGTTCAGCCTGTTTCAGCCTTATCCCGGAACCGAAATAGCTGAACTTTTAGTCCAAAAAGGAATGGTGAAAAGAGAAGAACTATTAAAAAATCTCTCCCCCAGCTATTTCCACAAAAGCCCGCTTCTAAGCCCAGAAATAAATGCCCTCTCCAATCTTCAAAAAATTTATGCCCTGGCTATAAAACTACCTAAATTAGAAAAAATCTTCAAAAAACTGATCCAATTGAAACCCAATCCCGTCTTTGACCTGATTTTCCTCATCTCCATCGCACTCCAATATCAAAAAGCCACCAATCATACCCTCCCGGAAACTTTTGAACTCGGATTCAGAAATCTGGCGCTTTATTTTGAGTAATTTCCTACCCCAAATTACTCCCTCAACCTCCATCCAAACCTTGACAAAATCAGGAAAATTGTTATCATATTTTTGGCTTCCTCGGTAGCTCAGTTGGCAGAGCGGGTGGCTGTTAACCACTTGGCCGGGGGTTCGAGTCCCTCCCGAGGAGCCAGATTTTATGATGGCTTTCACGGTTTATATTATTCAAAGCCAGTCCTCAGGTAGATATTATTGTGGACAAACCAGTGATTTAGAGCAAAGGTTAAAACCGCATTATCCCCCGCCAGCTCTACAAAAACTCTTTACAATTCTTAAATTGTCTATATAATTATTATTCAAGTAGTTACCAGGCAGGAGGGTGATTTTGGATAAAGACCAGTTAAAGGAAAAGCTTTTGGATTTCTGGGAGGAACTGAAGGATTTTTCTGCTCGGGTCTGGGAGGAAATGGTGGACCGGGCGCTGGATTTATGGGATAGTTATAAAAGGCTTAAGCCGGCTTATCAGATTGGGATTGCGGGCGGGGTTGGAGTGGTGGTGCTGATTTTAATTTTGGTGCCGATAGTTTATACTCCGAAACTACCGGTCTCTGCGACTCAGAACACTACTGGCATTGCAGGTGGGAACTGGATTGCTATTCAAAATCTATCTGATAAAACCTTAAAGAATTTGACCCTGATTCTGGACCAGCAATATATTTATCAGCTTGAGCAATTAGCTCCTAATGAGATTACCAAAATTTTCAATCGGGATTTTCATTATTTAGAGGGGAAGAACAGAATAGGTGAGGTGGTGGGAAAAGAACTGGTGGGAGAGAATTTAGTGATTATTTCTCCGCAGGGGGAGGCAGAATTTAGGCTGGTGGAGAAAAAGAAAGGGTTTTTGCAAAGGTGATGAATGATTGCTTTATCAGTGGAGCGATGCAGTTCTTGCAATAAGCCCAAGACCCCGGGGACAATTTTTTATTTAGTGAAAATAAGTTTGACCGCGGATGTGGATTTAGAGTTGGAGGAGCTTTCTAAAGAAGAGCTGGAAAGAGAAATCCAAAGGGAATTTGCGCTTGCGTTAAGGAGGGATGAGGCGGAGCTTAATAACGAGGTTTATCAGGAGATTTATTATTATTTATGTTCGCGCTGTCGGGATAATTTTATAAAAGACCCTTTTGGAAAGTTAAAAGCCCGGGGAGAAACTAATGATTGATATTGAAAAGACCCATAAGGAGATGACCCGCTGGATAAACCTTACCACAGGTTTAGGCGTATCAGTGATGGCTTTTTACGCAGTGGTAGTTGTTCCCTCGCTCAAAGTTATTGTTTATTCGGTTATCTTTTCCGCTCTGGTGGGGCTGGGCTCTATTATTCCTTTAATTATCCTTCATTATCGGATGATGTTCAGATGGCTCAAGCGGGTTGACAATTATTTGAAAGGAGAGAAGGAATCCGGTCCTGAGGTTTTAGCGCTTTTGCTCAAGTTTCCTTGGTATCAACCTCTTTTAGGTTTTCTGATTTGGGTGTTAGGCGGATTTATAGCGGTGATGGCAATTCTGATTCCCAGTGGTGGAAAATTTGCCATTGCGGACCAGCTTACCCTCTGGTTAGGGATTATCTTGGGCGCAGTGGTCATCTGGATTTTTCAGTTTTATCGCTTTCGGGTGATTTTAGCTCCTCTCGCCCAGGAGGTAGTAAAAAAAGACCCGCAAATTTTTGAAACTACCTTCAAGCAAGTGTCAAAATTTTCTCTGCAGTCCAGCCTGCTGATTACGGTCGGGCTTCTTTTGGTCGTGTCTTTAGTATTTGCTATGCTCGCAGGCTACAACCAAGCCGCTTATAATCTTCAGGAATGGTTGGGAAGACAGTTTTTGACCGAGGTGGAATCACTCACCCAGCGAATTCAAGGTTTAGACCTCACTAATCCTGATGATTTGGAGCGGGCTCGGAGACTTATTAGCTCTGCAGATTCTTCTGAACAAAGAAAGATTTTTTTAATAGATAATACTAATCCCAAAATTGACCTTTTAAGCCAAAAACCGCATCGGCTTTCTCCTCTGGTTCTCAATATGATTAGAAAAGTCTCTGCGAAAAGCCCACAAAGACAAGGCTATGCTTATAATAATTATGACCTAGACATCATCGCGTTCAAGGAGTTAAGATTCAAGACCACCCCTAAAGACCATAACTCCTTTTACTTGATTATCGGTCATCCTTGGAAGAATTATCGTTCCCATCTGCATCGCCTGGTCTTATTCTCCATTATAATGTTTATTCTTTTTGGGGGATTAGCCGCACTGGTCGCGATTAGCGTGGCTCGGGATATTTCCAGACCGGTCTTGAGCTTAAATCAAGCGACCCAGCAGGTAGCAAAAGGGGACCTAAAGGAGGGGGTAAATTATATCTCCAATGATGAACTTGGGGATTTGGCGCTTAATTTCAGGGAGATGGGTGAGAGCCTTAAATTGATTATTAGAAAAATTAACCAGGCAGTATCTAATTTAGAGCAGTCAATGCAGAGTATTGCTCAAGCCAGCGAGGCAGTAAATCAGGGCAGTCACGCCCAGGAGCAGGCAGTGGAAGAGGTGTTCACCGCAATGATTCAGATGAATACCGCGATTCAAGGAATTAGCGAGAATGTGGACACTTTAAGCTCTTCTGCCCAAGAAAGCTCAAGCTCCATCTTTGAGATGAACGCTTCAATGAAGAGAATCTTTGAAAGCATTGAATCATTAGACCGCTCAATCAATGAAACCTCCAGTTCTATCAATGAGATGACCGCAGCGATTAATCAGGTAGCAGATAATGTAAATAACCTAAGCGAGATTGCGGAACTAACCGCCAGTTCTATGACTCAGATGAACCAAGCCATTAACCAGATAGAGAAATTAGCCAATGAGACCGCTCGGTTAAGCGATGCGGTGATTACTGATGCGGAGGAAGGCACTAAGGCGGTGGACCTGACCAGACAGGGGATTCATCAGATTGCCCAGGTGGTGAGCCACGCCGAGGAAGTGATAACCAAGTTAGGGAAAAGGACCTTGGAGATTGGAAAAATTGTCCAGGTGATTGAAGAGGTGGCGAGCCAGACCAATCTTTTGGCGCTGAATGCCGCGATTATTGCTGCGCAGGCAGGGGAGCAAGGAAGAGGATTTGCAGTGGTGGCAGATGAGATAAAACAGTTAGCGGAACGGACCGCGGGCTCCACTCGGGAAATCACCCAGGTGATTACTGGGGTGCAGAAGGAAGCTAATGAGGCGGTGAAAGCGATTCAGGAGGGCACGCAATCAGTTGGGGAGGGGGTTCAATTAAGTGAGCAGGCGAGAAATGCGCTGGATAAAATTTTAGAGAGCGCAAGAAAATCTACTGAGAGCATCAAAGAGATAGCTCGGACCACGGTTGAGCAAGCTAGCTCCAGCCAGCAGATTAGTAAGGCAATGGGACAGGTTGCAGAAATGGTCAATCAGATTTCCATTGCCACCAATGAGCAGAGTAAGGGAGGAACTTTGATTCTCAAAGCGACCGAGCGGATGAAGGATGCGAGCAAGTTAGTGAGAAGGGCGACTGAGGAGCAGGTGGAGGGGGCTCGGCTGGTGAGCAAATCTATTGAAAATATCACGGATATGCTTTACAACATCAATTCCTCGCAGAAGGAGCAGAAGAAAGCAGTGGAACAGGTATTAAGGCAGATGGAGCGGATTCGTCAGATTAGTCA
>Ga0123519_10010627_pt1 | contig 13676 bp, 17 predicted proteins | sample YelNatPaOPRAMG02_FD_87396 | JGI IMG/M metagenome (GOLD analysis project Ga0123519, IMG submission 87396) | Hot spring microbial communities from Yellowstone National Park - Yellowstone National Park OP-RAMG-02 (version 2) | ecosystem: Environmental > Aquatic > Thermal springs > Hot (42-90C) ...
AAAGAGGGCGATGCGGTGGGACAAAAGGTTAGGGAGGAGAGAGAAGACGAGCAAAAACTTGACGATGCTTGCCCCTAACGTCCAAAATTCCCGGAGATTTGGACGATTATTGCTTAAGACGATGAGCGGCACTGCAAGAAGGGAGATGCCTACAACATAAAGGGGAATGATTGAAGGGTATACCTGCCATGTTTCCGTCATCGCTTTACATCCCCGGAGGAATTATACGGGCGATGATCTTCGTTACGAGGAAACTATTCCCCAAGCCGAGGAGAATGAGGGAAAAGGAGAGAATCAGGGTAGGTACGAGAAGGATTAGGGGTTCTTTTTCCTGTAACAAGGTATCATCGTTCTCTTCATTCCCTTTTATGAGATAAACCCGCTCCCAGATGCGGGTAAAGTAAACGGCGTTAAGCAGGCTACTTATGAGAATTACGGCGAGCATGACCCAGTTAGATTTTTCTACCGCTCCAAGGGAGAGGTACCATTTACTAAAGAAACCCGCCATTGGAGGAATCCCAATCATGGAAAGGGCGGCAACACTGAAGGCGGCCATGCCTCCGGGATATTTTTTTCTTAAACGTGCATCAAACCGGGGGATTTCAGAGTGTCCCGACCCGTTTCTTAAATTTCCCGCGACCAGAAAAAGAGCCCCTTTCATGAAGGCATGGTTGAGAATGTGTAAAACGGCACCGATGTATCCCATGGGGTTAGCAAGGGAGAGACCTATACCGATATAACCTATCTGGGCGACGCTGGAGTAGGCAAGCATCCGCTTCATCTCTTTCTGAGCGATGGCGAGGAGCGAGCCGTAGAGGACCCCGGCGGCTGCCATGTAGCCGATGACATCCAAGAGAGGGATGGTATCCACCGTAATTTTAATACCGAAGACAAAAAAGAGTAGGCGGATAAGGACGTAGGCCGCCACCTTCGTGCCTATTGGAGCAATAAGGGCCGAAGTGGTAGAGGGGGCATAGGTGTAAGCATCGGGAAGCCAGCCGTGGAGGGGGAAGAGGGCCATTTTTAAAGCCATACCCGTAACCATCAAGGCCAAAGCCGCGATGAGGGCGGGATTTACGGGAATAACAGCGATGATTCTTTTCAGGTCGGCCATGTTGAGGGAACCGGTAACGATATAGAGGAATCCCACCCCCAGGAGGTAAAAGGAGGCGCCTAAGGTACCGAGAATGAGGTAACGGAAGGAGGCAACCACCGCCGCTCTTTCACCTACCGCAATGAGGCCGTAACCGGCAAGGGAAAATATCTCGAGAAAAACATAGAGATTAAACACATCACCGGTAATGATAATGCCGTTTGCTCCACAGAGGAAAAGTAAAATGAGGGCGTAGTAGGGAACGGTGCGGTGGGGAACCTCCCTTTCGAGGATTCCTCCGGCGTGGATGAGGACGAAGAAGGCCACCGTGTTGATTACACAGGCAATAAAGGCGGAAAGAGGGTCAAGGAGGTATTCAATGCCCACAGGCGGCAGCCAGCCGCCAAAATGGTAGGTTATCCTTTCCCCCTGCCAGACGCGGGCGATGTTGTAAAAAGAGAGGATAACCATGGTGAAAGACACAAGCAGGGTGAAGGGATGGGCGAGTGCCTTTTTCTTGAAAGCAATGAGGGGTAAAGCAATGGCAGAACCCAGGCTGATAAGGGGAATAAGGGCCGGCGAATTATGGGAAATCACTTCTCCCCCATTCTCTGCAGAAGGATTCCCTCATCTAAGGTTTTAAAGCGGCGGTAGATGAGGATAGCTAAGGCAAAGGCCACCCCACTTGTGGCCACCCCCACGACGATGGCAGTAAGCATCAAACAATGCTGTAAGGGACTTATGTAATGGATGGGGTTAGGTATCCCTAACCTTTCATCGAGGACAGGCACCGTTGCCCCACCTTTTACAGCACTCGCTATAAAGAACATAATAACGGCAACCTGCAGAATGGTCATACCGATGAGTTTTTTTACGAGGTTTTTCTTTAGAACCATGCCGTAAATGCCTAAGGTAAGAAGGATTGCAACGGATATATAGGCGAAATTACTCATTATTATGCTCCAAAAGGTCGTCGTAAATGGAAACCAAAATCGCCGCCACGGCTATACCCACTCCGATTTCTACCAGAAGGATGCCCAAATAGCGCAGTTTCTCTGGGGTAAGACCAAAGGGGAGATAGGCGTAATTCAAAAATTCACCGCCCCATAGCAGGGCAAGGAAACCCACGCCGAAATAGATGAGGACGCCGAGGGAACCCAGAGGGGTGCCTAAGATGCGTTTAAACTGCCGTTCGCCTAATTTAATGCCCGCCGTGAGACGCATCAGGAGAATGGCGGCAGAAAGCAACGTGCCTCCCTGGAATCCGCCACCGGGGCTCAGATGGCCGTGAAAGATGACGTAAAAGGCAAAAAGCATGATATAGGGGGCCACCATCTTGCTTACCATGAGGATGATAATGTTTCGTCTAAAACGGCGCATCTCACCTCTCTTTCTTTCTCAAAAGAAGGTAACAGATAAGCCCTGCCGTGAGAATCACCGTCTCTTCGCCTAAAGTGTCGTAACCTCTATAATCGGCCAGGATGGCGGTAACCATATTTGGGGTTGCCGTGTCACGAAAGGCATTGCGGATGTAATAGGCCGAGGCACCGGGGGAACCGACTGCACTTTGATCACGGTGCATAGGGGCTAAACTGTCTCCCCTAAGCGGAAGCGTGGCTGAAACGTAGATAAGAAGACCGCAAAAAATTAAAAGAAAAAAAGCAATTATAACTTTAATCGGAACTCCTCCTGGTCGTTTGATAGATAAGGGCCACAAAGAAAATCCCCGTTACACCGGCACCTACCACGGCTTCGGTAAACCCCACATCGACGGCACCCATAACTGCGTAGATCAGGGCCGAAAGAAAACTGAAGGCGTTCAAAGTAACGACGGCCGTAAGGAGGTCTTTCACCTCAAGGGAAATGATGGCCATGATAATAAGGAAAAGGAAAAGGGTAATTTCTATGGCGATGTGCATTTTTCTTCCTCCTTTTTATCCCCGGTAAAATAGGGCATAAGGCCCGAGTAGTAGGCGGCGTTGGTCAGAGCATGGGTAGCCGTAGGATTCGTGAGAAAGACAAAGATAAGGATAAGAAGGATTTTTGCACTGTTTAGGCTCAATCCTTCATAAAAGATGAAGCCCAAAAGAACGAGCATGATTCCCAAAGTGTCACTCTTTCCCGTGGCATGGTTACGGGAGTAGAAATCGGGAAGCCTAATAAGCCCCAAAGAGCCTACGAGGAGGAAAAAGCCGCCTAAGAGGGAGAAAAGTATGCTAAGGACATTGGCTATCATCTTTTACCTTACGCACATGCAAAAATTTGGCAATGGCGATAGTACCGATAAAGTTCAGTACCGCATAGGCAAGGGTTATATCGATAAACATATCCAAACGGTTGTAAAGGATACCGAAGGCAAGGATAAGGACCATCGTTTTGGTGCCGATGGCCCCCACACCCAACATGCGATCAAAGATGGTCGGCCCCTTGATGACCCTGATAAGGGGGATGAAGATAATGACCGTAAGGATCAGGGTAAAATAAAGGAAAAAGCTATCCATCTTCCTCTACCCCTCTTATTATTTTTAACTTACCCACAATCTGGCGCGGTTTTTTTTCGTAGAGCTTGGCCACCTGCAGGGGTAACGAATCATCGGCGATACCCGAGTATGAAACATCCATGAGGGCATGGACGAGGAATTCTCCCTCCTTGATGTCGAGGGTGATGGTGCCCGGTGTAAGGGTGATGGAGTTGCCCAGAATTACCTGGGCGGATGTATTTTTGAGGGCTGTGTGAAACCTGATAAGGGCGGGGCAGAGGGGACAGCGGGGATGGAGAACGACCATTGCTACCTGGAGACTGGCGATGACGATCTGCCCAATGAGCCAGGGTATGTAGAGTAGAAGGCGAAAAATATTGAGGCGCAATGTTTCTTCATGCTTTTCCAGAAGGTAAAGACGTTCCCTCAAGGAGTAGTTAATGACGAGGGTAAGAAAAACGGAAATAATACCGAAGGATATATGGGTGGAGTCGAAATGGCCGCTTAAAAGCAGCCAGAAGACGAAAAGCAGTGTTCCCTGAATAATCGTGTTTCTCAGAAGTATCTGTTTCATTCTTGTTTTTTTGTCTGTACATTTAAATATCGCAGAATCGGTATCCGCCTATATTTTAAAATTTCCTTTTTTTCAAGCTAATTCTTAAAATTGCTTGCAGTCGGGGACAAAACAGGCTATTTAAGGCCCATTAAATTGCCGAAAAAGGAGAGAAAAGATGGCTGAGGTTCTGATTGCAGCGCTGAAACGCATAGAGAAATACAAGGAGACGGCACCCTATTTTAACGAGTTATTTGACATCTTGGGGGAGATTCTCATCCTGAGAGAGGAATATCGGGATAAGATGGGAAAGATTACTTTCCCCATAGAGGAAAGATTAATTCCCCAGAAACTTGCCGGTGGACTACCCTTGCTCGATTTGGCGGCAGGTGGTTTTGATCTAACCTTGCCTGAGGAGTATTTCCTGCGTTTGATAGAAATAGCGAAGAAGAAGTTCCCCGAAGAGATGGAAATGTATAAAAGGGAGATCAATTACGAGGAACTCCTCTTTAGTACCTTTTCGCGAGATGAGAGAGATGGGGAGGAAGACGAGGAAATGTTGGAAGACATGGAGGATTCTTTTGATCTGTTGGGGATGTTGGCTGAAGAAAGTTTGAGGCCGGCCTTAGAACATTTCGCCACTCGCTTTCGTGATGCCATCCAAAAATACGGCTGGCAGGAAGGGTACTGTCCCATCTGTGGTAAGGAACCGAAGATCGGGAAAATCACCGGTGCTGAAGGGAAGCGTTTCCTCTTTTGTAACCAGTGCGGTTTCGAATGGAACTATGACCGCATCAAATGCCCTTTCTGCGGGAATGAGGAGCAACATTCCCTCGCCTACTTTACCATCGAGGGGGAAGAAAAGTATCGCGTTGATGTCTGCAATGAGTGTAACCGTTACGTGAAAATCGTAGATGTACGAAAGTTTCCCGAGGAGCCCAGCCTCGATGTGGAAGACATTGCCACCCTCCATTTAGATATCCTGGCGGCTGAAGAGGGATATGAATGAAGAGACGATCGAGAAGGTCATTGCTCTTTTGCAGAAAGAGCTCCATCGGGGAGAATTACCCATCGTTTCTCATCTGGCGGAAGAAAGGCGAGATGCCTTTATAATCCTCATCTCTACCCTCCTCAGCCTAAGGACGAAGGACGAGGTGACGAGAGAGGCCACGCAAAGGCTCCTAAATCTTGCAAAAACACCCCAGGAGATGGTCGCCCTGCCTGAAGAAACCATAGCCAAGACCATCTATCCCGTGGGGTTCTATAAGAACAAGGCGAAAACCATCAAAGAGGTATGTCGCCACCTCATAGCCCGTCATGGGGGCCACGTGCCTGACAGTCTCGGGGAGCTTCTTGCCCTCAAGGGGGTGGGGCGGAAAACGGCCAATTTGGTTCTAACCCTCGGTTTCGGTAAGGATGGTATCTGTGTCGATACCCACGTTCACCGCATCTCCAACAGGTTGGGTCTGGTTGATACAAAAACACCGGAACAAACTGAATTTGCCCTCAGGGAAAAGCTGCCCCGCCGTTACTGGCGAATCTATAACACACTTATGGTTACCTTCGGCCGTAGGGTATGTCTCCCCCTTTCACCTTTCTGCAGTCGTTGCCCCATAAGAAATTACTGTGAGCGAAGGTCTGTGGCAAGAAGTCGATAAGTGTCCTATCCCTTTCCCCAGAAACGGGACAGGTGATAAACTTTTTGCCTTTCCTTTTCCTTTGTGATAGCTTTTTTAAAGCTGCTACGAGGAGGTGGCGATGAGAACGGGTATTGTGCGGGACGAGAGGTATATGAACCACGGAACGGGGTTTGGCCATCCCGAATCACCTAAGCGCCTCGAGGTGATTTATCGGATGCTTTCCGAACCGGATTTAGCGGACAAGTTTATCGATATTCCACCCCGTTTAGCTTCCGTGGAAGAACTGAGCATGGTCCATCGTTTAGGCTATATCGATATGTTGGCCCAGACGGCGGGGCGACCCTATACTTCCCTTGACCCTGATACAGCTACCACGGCAGAATCATTTGAGGTGGCGAGATTGGCCGTTGGGGGACTACTAAATGCCATCGATGCCGTTTTAGAGAAGCGGGTGGATAACGCCTTTGCGTTGGTGCGACCGCCGGGACACCATGCGGAGGCTGCTGAAGCTATGGGTTTCTGTCTCTTTAATAATGTGGCCCTGGGAGCGATGCATGCCATAAAGAAACGTAACTTGGAGAGAGTCCTCATTGTGGACTGGGACCTTCATCATGGGAACGGAACCCAGCATGCCTTTTACGAAAGCAACCAGGTGCTTTATTTTTCTACCCACCAGTATCCCTACTATCCCGGGACAGGTTCGTTAGAGGAGGTGGGACGTGGTGCCGGTGAAGGTTACACGATAAACGTTCCCCTCCGCCCCGGTGCCGATGATTATCAGTATCTGAGGATCTTTCGGGATATCTTAAAACCCGTGGCCCTCCATTTTCGCCCGGAACTTGTCCTCGTTTCTGCTGGTTTCGATATTTATAAAGACGATCCCTTGGGCGGAATGGAGGTAACTCCCACAGGGTTTGGTTGGCTTACGAAGGTCCTCATGGAAATTGCCGCCCACTCCTGTGAGGGGCGTTTGGTCATGACCTTGGAGGGTGGTTATCACCTCGAGGGGCAGAAGGAAGGGGTAAGGAAGGTACTGCTTTCGATGCTTAGTGAGGACAAGGACGTTCTTCCGCCCGAGGCCCCACAGGAGGACCCCCTTCTTAAGAAGGTAATTGCAAAAATAGGAGTCTACTGGCCCGTCTTTTGAGATTGAAGGAGGAGACTGTGAAGATAGGAAAGGAAGAGGTGAAATATATTGCCCATTTGGCACGACTCGAATTCGATGATGTGGAGGTGGAAAAATTTACCACCCAGCTAAACGATATCCTGCTTTACATGGAAAAATTAAACGAAGTGGATACGAAGGATGTACCGCCCATGAGCCATGCCATCAGATTAGAGAACGCCTTTCGGGAGGACGTGGTTCAGCCTTCGTTGCCTCCGGAGGATTCCCTGGCCAACGCCCCGAAAAGGCAGGATGGTTTTTTTCTCGTTCCCAAGGTACTGGAGTAGTTATTCATGAATCTTTATAGCCTAACCATCCACGAACTTAAGGCAAAGATAGCCGCAGGTGATGTTACGGCCAAGAGGATAGTCGAAGAATTTTATCGGCGTATCGAGGAGGTGGAGGGAAAGGTCCATGCCTTCATCACCTTAATGAAGGAAGAAGCGCTATCCCAGGCGGAGAAAATAGATGGAGAGATTAAACAGGGGAAGCTCAAGGAACTTTCCGGCATCCCCTTAGCACTTAAAGACATCCTCTGTACCAGAGGGGTAAAAACCACCTGCGGCTCCAAAATGCTTGCCGATTTTGTTCCTCCCTATGACGCTACGGTCGTGGAAAAATTGCGGGAAGCCGGGGCCGTTTTTTTAGGCAAAACGAATATGGACGAGTTTGCCATGGGTTCCTCCAACGAAACCTCCTACTTCGGAATCACAAAAAATCCCTGGGACCTCTCCCGCACTCCCGGTGGCTCCAGTGGTGGTTCGGCGGCTGCCGTCGCCGCCGATGAGTGCGCTGCGGCCCTCGGTTCCGATACGGGCGGCTCCATACGACAGCCAGCAGCCCTGTGTGGTGTAGTGGGGATGAAGCCTACCTACGGTCGGGTTTCCCGCTATGGTCTTGTGGCCTTTGCCTCCTCCCTGGATCAGGTGGGACCCTTTACGAAGGATGTGGAGGATTGTGCTCTTCTCCTTGAGGTAATCTCGGGCTATGATCCGAAGGAATCTACCTCGGTACCCGTGCCTGTTCCCCGCTACAGGGAATTCTTGGGTCGGGATATTGCCGGATGGCAGGTAGGTGTGCCGAAGGAGTATTTCGGTGCCGGCTTGGACAAGGACGTGGAAGAGGCAATCCAAAGGGCCATGGTTACCCTCGAAGGTTTGGGGGTAAAGTTGGTCCCCCTTTCCCTCCCCCACACGGAATACTGTATCGCCGTCTATTACATCATTGCCCCGGCCGAGGCCAGTTCCAACCTCGCCCGCTATGATGGGGTGAAGTATGGTTTCCGTGCCGGAGAAAGCCGTGACCTGCTCCAGATGTACAAAAGAACCCGTTCCGCGGGCTTTGGAGCAGAGGTAAAGAGACGCATTATGCTCGGTACCTATGTACTTTCCGCCGGTTACTACGATGCCTATTACAAGAAGGCTTCCCAGGTAAGGATGCTTATCAAGCGTGATTTCGATGCCGCCTTTGAAAAGTGTCCCGTTCTCCTTACCCCTACCTCACCCACACCGGCCTTCAAGATTGGAGAAAAAACCGATGACCCCTTAAAAATGTATCTATCTGATATTTTTACTATATCTGCCAATCTTGCGGGAATCCCCGGCATTTCCATACCCTGCGGCTATACGAAAGAAGGATTGCCCGTGGGACTTCAGTTTCTTGCCCCTCCCTTCGAGGAGGGGAGGCTGCTCCAGATTGCCTATGCCTACGAGAAGGCATCACCCATCCCGAAAAGGAGACCGAAACTCTGATGGAATACGAAGCAGTAATCGGGCTCGAGGTCCACGCCCAACTTCTTACAGAAGCCAAAATCTTCTGCGGTTGTTCGACGAAATTCGGAGCAGCCCCCAACAGCCATACCTGTCCCGTATGCCTTGGTATGCCGGGTGTTTTGCCCGTATTGAACCGGAAAGTGGTGGAGTACGCCATGAAAATGGCCCTTGCCTGTAACTGTAGGATCAATCCTACCTGTCTCTTTGCCCGGAAAAATTATTTCTATCCCGACCTGCCGAAGGGTTATCAGATATCCCAGTACGGTGAACCCCTGGCTGAAGACGGTTGGGTCGAAATCGAAATTGATGGCAGCCGTAAAAGGGTAGGGATTATCCGTATCCATATGGAGGAAGATGCAGGAAAGCTCCTCCATGACGAAATAAATCCTGTAAGCATGGTGGATTTGAATCGCACGGGGGTGCCTCTACTGGAGATTGTGAGCGCTCCCGACATAAGAACGCCGGAGGAGGCGTCAGCTTACCTGAAGCGGCTCCACGAAATCCTCGTCTATCTGGAGATTTGTGATGGCAATATGGAAGAGGGGAGTTTCCGTTGCGATGCCAACGTCTCTCTGAGACCAAAGGGGGAGCACACCTTCGGGACGAGGACGGAGCTCAAAAACATGAATTCCTTTAGGAATGTCCAGCGCGCCCTGGAATACGAGATAAAAAGGCAGCGCTATATTTTGGAGGAAGGGGGCACGGTGGACCAGGAAACGAGACTCTGGGACGATGCGAAGGGAGTCACCACCCCCATGCGCGGTAAAGAAGAGGCCCACGATTACCGTTACTTCCCCGATCCCGATCTGGTGCCTTTGGTCATCGATGAGGTCTGGCGAGAAGAGGTTAGGAAAAGCTTGCCCGAGCTTCCCCTCGAGAAGAGGGAACGCTTTCTTAGGGATTATGCCATAACCCCCTACGATGCCCAGGTGTTAACCCAGGCCAAGGCCTTGGCAGATTATTTCGAGGAGGTGGCAAAGCTTTCGGGGAGACCGAAGCAGGCGGCAAACTGGATCATGGGGGACCTCCTTGGTTTGCTGAAGGAGGATAAGCGGGACATTAAATCCTGCCCTGTCTGTCCTGCTGCCCTGGCGGAAATGATTCAACTGATCGAGGTGGGAACCATAAGCGGCAAGATGGCCAAGGAAATTTTGGCCGCGATGTATGAAACAGGCGAGATGCCGCGGACCATAATTGAAAAGAAAGGACTCTCTCAAATCACTGACGAGGAGTATCTTAGGCAGGTGGTGGCCGAAGTCGTATCGTTCCACCCCCGGGAGAGGGAGCAGTATTTAAGCGGCAAAGAGAAAGTCTTCGGTTTCTTCGTGGGTCAGGTGATGAAGAAAACGGAAGGAAAGGCCAATCCCCGGTTAGTGGGCGAACTCTTAAAGGAAATCCTTTCGCAGAAATGATAAAACCCATTTACTGGCAGGATGGGGCCGTGATTATCCTTGATCAGCGTGCCCTTCCCCATGAGGAGCGTTATCTAACCTTAAGGACCTATGGCGAGGTCATCGCGGCCATAGAGAACCTTTCCGTCCGTGGAGCACCTGCTTTGGGGGTGGCTGCCGCCTTAGGAATCGCTTTGGGGGCCCGTAATCTTGCTCTATCCTCTCGAGAGGAATTTAAAGAAGTTTGCCTACGCATTGCCGATGAATTTGCCGCTACCCGCCCCACGGCCCGTAATCTTTTCTGGGCCGTTGAGCGGATGAAGAGCATTTTAAACACCTCTACGGCCCCCCTGGAAGAAATGAAGATGGCCCTCCAGGAAGAAGCCCTCCGCATTTTGCGGGAAGATATAGAGATAAACATGAGTTTGGGAGAGGTGGGCAAGGTTCTCATCGGTGACGGTTTCCGCCTTCTCACCCATTGTAATGCCGGTGCTTTGGCGACGGCGGGATATGGAACGGCCTTGGGAGTTATTCGTTCTGCCTGGCGGGAGGGAAAAAGAATTCTCGTGTATGTAGATGAAACGAGACCCGTCCTACAGGGGGCGCGGCTTACCGCCTGGGAATTACAGAGGGAGGGCATACCTTTCTATGTGATTACCGATAACATGGCCGGTTTTTTTATCGCCCGGGGGGAAATAGATTGCATCCTGGTTGGGGCCGACCGGATTGCAGCAAACGGGGATGTGGCAAATAAAATCGGAACCTACATCCTTGCGATACTTGCCCGGGAAAGGGGTATCCCCTTTTATGTGGCAGCCCCCCTTACTACCTTTGACCCGTCCCTGAAGGATGGTCGGTCAATCCCCATCGAGGAGAGGGACGAAAGAGAGGTTTTGCAGATGGGCGGGATAAACCTCGCTCCGGAAGGTGCGAAGGCGAAAAACCCCGCTTTCGATGTCACCCCTCACCATCTAATTTCGGCCATCATTACGGAAAGGGGTATTTTGCGGCCGCCCTTTTCGGAGGCCATTGCCCGTCTCTTCCAGAATTGAGGCACCTTGTGACAGAAGTTACCATATATACCGACGGCGCCTGTTTGGGTAATCCGGGCCCTGGTGGTTACGGTGTGGTTATGCTTGCCTCAGGCAAAAGAAAGGAGATTTCTGGCGGTTTTCGCCTTACTACCAACAACCGCATGGAGATCATGGCCGTAATTGTTGCCCTTTCGGCTCTGAAGAGAAGTTGCCGGGTGACCCTCTATAGTGATTCCCAGTATCTCGTAAACGCCCTCTCCCGCGGCTGGGTATATAAGTGGCGGGCGCAGGGCTGGAAGAGAAACAGAAAAGAGAAGGCCCAAAACGTGGATCTCTGGGAGGAACTCCTTGCCCTCCTTGACCGTCATCAGGTGGAATTTCGATGGTTAAAAGGGCACGATGAAAATCCCGAAAACGAACGGTGTGATTTTCTGGCCCGCCAGGCGGCCGAACAGCCGAACCTGCCGCCCGATGTAGGCTACGAGGCCGGGCACTTTTAACTTTCTTCGTCCTTTCCTCCGGTGAGGGAAAGCACCTTTTCTGCCGCGTGAGAGGGTAACTCTTCTACCTCTTTCAGTTTCCGTTCGATTATCCTTGTTTTTGTTTGGGCTTCATCAATCGTTTTTGAAGCCTCGGTGAGCTTCTTTTGTACCTTATCCAAGAGGTCTCCGAATTTACTCCATTCCGTTTTGATGGCGGCCAGCAACTGCCATACCTCACTGGTCCTCTTTTGAATGGCCAGCGTTTTAAAGCCCATCTGGAGACTGGTAAGTAGTGCCCAGAGGGTCGTAGGTCCGGCGAGCATAATGCGCTTTTCCTGCTGGAGGTATTCGGCAAGCCCCGGCCTTTTCATCGCTTCGGCAAAGAGACCCTCGGTTGGCAGAAACAGTATGGCAAAGTCGGTGGTAACAGGGGGATTCAAGTATTTTCGGGCAATATCCTCGGCATACTTTTTGAGATTGTGCTCTATCTGTTTACCTGCTGCTTCCATTTTTTCTATTTCGCCCTTCTCCTGGGCCGCGAGGAGTTGGTAGTAATCCTCTAAGGGGAACTTGGCATCGATGGGCAAGTACAGGGTTGCGCCCTCTTCCGGTCCTGGAAGGATAACGGCATACTCCACATTTTCTCTGGTTCCTTCTTTGAGGACGACGTTTCTGGCAAACTGTTCCGGGGTCAAAACCGTCTCGAGCATGGCCCCCAACTGAACCTCTCCCCAGATGCCCCGAGTCTTTACATTGGTTAGGACCTTCTTTAAATCACCTACCCCTGCGGCCAGCCTCTGCATTTCACCCAACCCCCGATAGACCTGCTCCAGACGTTCGCTTACCAGACGGAAAGACTCGCCTAACTTTGTTTCTAAAGTACCCTGAAGCTTCTCATCGACGGTTAACCTTATCCTTTCGAGCTGCGCCAGGTTATTTTCCTCGATGGCCTTTAGTCGTTGTTCCAGGGCCTCTCTTAACATGTCTAACTTTTTATCGGTGGTCTGGATGAGTATACCCACCTGCTGGTTTAGGGTATCGTAGGCCGTTTTCATACTTTGGGCCAGTTCCTCCCGGGAAAGGCGAAAGGAGAGGGAAGATTCTTGGCGGTTTTGGGCAAATTCTTCCCGGAGGCTCCACTCGATTTCCCTTACCTTTTCAAGGAGCAAGGTATACTGTTCCGAGGATCGGGTATCCCGATGGGTGAAATGGTATAGCTGGAGGCCGAAAATGACGATAAGGAAAAAAAGGGAAGCGAGAAGGAGTATCTCCACCATCTAATTTTTCCCTTTTGGAAGGAGGGAGGTAAGATCCATGAGGGAGGGCAATTTAGTCAGTGTTTCATGACAGGTAAGATCAAAGTGGAGGGGGGTTATGGTAATCATGCCCTCCTTCAGGGCACGGGTATCGCAGTCCGGGTCCTCCTCCGGGCAGAGGGGTGAGCCGTTTAGCCAGTAGTACACATTTTCCCGGGGGTCCGTTCTCTGATCAAAAAATTCTACCGGTCGGGCAAGCCCCTGTTTTTTGACCACTACCCCCTTGATCTCTTCTGGAGGTAAGGCGGGGATATTGACATTGATGACGACGCCTGTGAGTTTCGTGGTGAGGATAAGGGAAGCCATCTGCCGGGCGAACTTGGCGGCAAAAGAGAAGTCGAAGTCTCGATTAGTATCCAGAGAAACGGCGAGAGAGGGGATACCGAGAATCACTCCTTCCGTGGCGGCCGAAACGGTTCCCGAATAAAGGACGTTGATACCCACATTTGCCCCCTTGTTAATGCCCGAAACCACGAGGTCCACCGGTCCTCCGGCCAACTCCTTAATCCCGATTTTCACACAATCGGCGGGGGTGCCAGAGACGGCGTATCCCAAAAATCTCCCGTTCTTGAAGGCTTTCCTAACCATCAGCGGTCGGAAGATGGTAATGGCATGCCCCACGGCACTCTGCTCCACTTCTGGCGCCACAATGAGGCATTCGGCATCCTGGGATAGTTCCTCGTATAGGGCACTCAACCCCTTGGCGTAGATACCATCATCGTTGGTAAGCAGATAACGCATTGTCCCTTC
>Ga0123519_10010628_pt1 | contig 13673 bp, 9 predicted proteins | sample YelNatPaOPRAMG02_FD_87396 | JGI IMG/M metagenome (GOLD analysis project Ga0123519, IMG submission 87396) | Hot spring microbial communities from Yellowstone National Park - Yellowstone National Park OP-RAMG-02 (version 2) | ecosystem: Environmental > Aquatic > Thermal springs > Hot (42-90C) ...
ATGCTGCCCTGACAGCCTGCGACCGATGACAGTGGGGATGACCCTCCCCTTTAGAGAGGGATGACTATATGCTTGACTTCGGTCTTCGCCAGCGGGCCTACCGCTGTTCGACAATGAGAGCCACCAATTTTTGTGACATTCATATATGTCGTAGGCGCATGACAGAACATCCAGGCATATTGCCATCCCCCTAACAAGTCTTCGTTACGCGGGGGGGTCGTCATCCCTGTTGGTAGGTTTTTTTGCATCGTCTAAGCGGTGCGGGAGGTGCTCCATGGAAGCAAGCAACTTTGTGATTGTAGTGGCAGCCTCCCTGTTCGGTGTTGTGCTGGGTGCTCTTGTTTCTTGGTTCTTGGCAAAGAAGAAGGCTCAAGCAGAGGTTCAGGAACTGGTTAGGCTCAAGGAAGCGGAGCTATCAGAAACGCAGAAGGCGCTTGTTCGTGAGGCAGAAGAAGCGAAGAACCAGGCTAGGGCTGCAGATGCCAAACTTCGCAATATCGAAAGGGAGCTCAAGAATGTAAGGGCTGAGATACAGAAGAGAGAAGAAAAGGTAGCAAAACGAGAGGAACTCGTTGACAAGAAGGCAGAATCGCTCGCCGAGAGGGAATCGGAACTGTCGAGGCGTGAGAAGCGCATCGGTGATGCGGAAAAGGCGCTGTCAGAAAAGGCACGGGAAGCAGAAGCGATGTTGCAGGAGGCGCAACGAAATCTTCAGCGATTAGCGGGGATGACTGAAGAGCAGGCGAAGAAGATGCTTTATGACAGGCTTATCGAACAGGTGAAGATGGAGTGCGCCAAGGAAATAAAGCAGCTCGAAGAAAAGGCGAAGGAAGAGGCTGAAGACAGGGCGAAGCGGATCATTAGCATTGCGATAGGAAGATATGCAGGCGAGGTTGCAAGCGATAGGGCGACATCCTCTGTGGTTGTTTTGCCATCCGAAGAGATGAAGGGGCGAATCATCGGTAGAGAAGGGCGAAACATAAAGTTGTTCGAATCTATTACAGGGGTTGATGTGATCGTGGACGATTCGCCTGACACCGTTACTGTGTCATGCTTCAATCCAGTTCGGCGAGAGGTGGGAAGGTTGGCGCTTGAATGGTTGGTCGCTGATGGGCGCATCCACCCTGCGAGGATAGAGGAACTTGTAAAGAAGGCGAGGGACGAGGTGAATCAGCAGATAAAGAAGGCGGGCGAGGAGGCGCTGTTCAAACTTGGCATCGGGCAGATGCACCCAGAACTGGTGAAGCTTATAGGGACAATGAGGTTTCGGAGCAGTTACGGGCAGAATGTGTGGGCTCATAGCATCGAGGTAGGGTTTCTGGCGGGCTTGCTTGCTGCGGAGCTCGATTTGCCAATAAAGGAGGCTAGAAGGGCTGGGCTGTTGCACGACATTGGGAAGGCTATTGACCATGAGGTGGAAGGTCCACATGCCTTGATCGGTGCAAACTTCGCTAGAAAGTATGGGGAGTCGGCGGAGATTGTCCACGCCATAGCAGCACATCACGAAGAGGAAAAGCCCATGACATTGCTTGCGCACCTTGTGATTGCTGCGGACGCCATCTCGGGTGCCCGTCCTGGCGCAAGGCGTGAAAGCCTCGAAAACTATGTGAAAAGGCTTCAAGACCTGGAAAATATTGCGACTTCGTTCCCTGGGGTGGAGCGGGCGTTTGCGATTCAGGCTGGTAGAGAGGTGAGGGTCATCGTGAAGGATAAGGAAGTGAACGACGAACAGGCAAGACTGCTGGCTAGAGAGATCGCCCAGAAGATTCAGGAAAAGGCAACATATCCAGGGCAGATAACGGTTTGCGTCATAAGGGAAACCAGGGCAATCGAAACAGCAAGATGAATAAGGGCTGTTATGGAGCAGGCAGATAAAGCGTTAGAAATCCTTCTTAGAAACACTGTGCATATCGAGACAGTCGAAGACCTGAAAAGGAAGATTGTGCTTGGACGCCCTCTTGTGATAAAGGCTGGATTCGACCCGACCGCACCAGATTTGCATCTTGGACACACGGTGCTGTTGAACAAGATGAAGGATTTTCAGGATTTGGGACACAGGGTCGTGTTTGTTGTGGGTGATTTTACAGCGATGATAGGCGACCCAAGTGGGAGGAACGAGGCAAGAAGACCGCTTAGCAAGGATGAGATCTTGAAGAATGCAGAGACTTACAAGGAACAGGTGTTCAAGGTGCTGGATGCGGGGCGGACAGAGATCAGGTTCAACTCGGAATGGCTGGGAGCACTAGGGGCTGAAGGGGTGATAAGGCTTTGTGCAAAATACACGGTCAGCAGGATGCTCGAGCGGGACGACTTCAAGAAGCGATTTCACGAGGGGATTCCGTTGTTCATCCATGAGCTTTTGTATCCCTTGTTGCAGGCTTATGACAGCGTGGCGCTAAAGGCAGATGTGGAACTTGGGGGGTCTGACCAGCTTTTCAACCTGCTTGTTGGAAGGGCGATCCAGAAGGATTATGGGCAGGAACCCCAGGTGGTGATGACTGTGCCTTTGCTGGAAGGCACAGATGCGAAGATGGTGGATGGGCGTCTGGTCGGGGTAAAGATGTCGAAGTCGCTTGGCAACTATGTGGGCGTGGCTGAGTCTCCATTGACGCAGTTTTTGAAACTTATGGCAATATCGGATGACTTGATGTGGCGGTATCTTGAGGTGTTGCTGGGGTGGGATAAAGGAGAGATTGAGAAGGTGAAGGATGCTTGTGCGAGGGGGGAAAAGAATCCAAGGGATGTGAAGGAAAGAATGGCATTCGAAATCGTGAAACGATTCCACGGCGAGGAAGGGGCGCTTAGGGCAGTGGAGGAAGGCAACAGGTGGCTCAGGGGAAGGGTGCGGGAAGAAGGGGTTCAGGAGTGCGTGGTGAGTGCCCCAAAGGATGGCATCATGCTGTTTTTGGCATTGAAAGAAGCAGGCCTGGTAAAGAGCACATCCGAGGCTAGAAGAAAGGCGGAGGAAGGTGCTATCTATCTGGACGGGGAAAAGGTGCAGGGGGAAGAGGTGAGGAAACTATTGCCAGGCGATGTGCACACAGTCAGGGTAGGGCGTAAAATCCTCGCTAGAATCAAGGTTGTGGGCTGAGTTTGCGTTTGGGATGTAAAGAAAATGCAGATTTGCTCGAAATGCATTACCCCTGCGACCTGGCCAGGCATCACCTTCGACACCGATGGGGTTTGTTCGCTCTGCAGGGCGTTCGAACGAAGATTCGGCGCAGTTCTGAAGGACCCTGAATGGGGGAAACGGGCTTGCGAGAGGCTTGACCGCATACTCGAATGGGCTAAAAGGAAAAAAGGCGGGGCTTATGATGTATTGGTGCCTGTAAGTGGTGGCAAGGATAGTCTCAATGTGCTCTACGAACTTTGTGTCGAAAAGAAGATGTCTGTCCTTGCATACACCTACGACAATGGCTTGATGTCGGAGCAGGCTCTTAGGAACCTTGAAACCGCGACAAGGGCACTAGGTGTGAGCCATGTCATGGTGCGTCACGCCTTTCAGCTAGACCTTGTGCGACACTTCCTGAAAAAGACAGGCAACATATGTGGGGCGTGTTTTGTGCCAATGGTTTTTAGCGCTTACGAGGTCGCAAGAAGGTTTGGTATCGAACAAACTTAAAGGGGTGCCACAAAGCCTTGATGCACTCGCTAAAAGGCTGTTCCGCTTAACTCTATCGTAAGCACTTTTTAGCGCGATGAGCATTGCAGTGGATGGCAAAATGCCAAAGGTGATGCCATGCGAAGACTGACACTGGTCTTGACCTTGGGGCGCTTTGTGTCTAAACTAGAGATGAGTGTGCCCTGAGGGTGGAAGATGAGAAAGATTCTTGAGGTCTTGGAGGAACTTCCTCAGGAGATGCGATTTCCTCTTGTGAAGGCGTTCGAGGTGCTGAAAGAGGAGGTCGCGGATACTGTTACAAAAGCGGATTTTGAGAAACTTATGGCGGTTGTGCGAGATCTTGTGCAGGCGAATCAGAGGGCTGAGGAGAGGCTTGCGAGGCTAGAATCTGCGATGTTGAAGGCTGAAGAAAGGCTTGCGAAGTTGGAAGTTGCGATGGTGAATGCTGAAGAGAGGCTAGCGAAGTTAGAAGTTGCGATGGTGAATGCCGAAGAAAGGCTTGCGAGACTAGAAGTGGCAATGGTGAAGGCTGAGGAGCGCCTCACAAAACTGGAGGTTGCGATGGTCAAGGCAGAAGAGAGACTCACGAGGCTCGAGAAGGCGGTTGAAGGGCTTACTGAGGCGCAGAAGAGGACAGAAGAACAACTTAGGAAACTTGCGGAAGCCCAGGACCGCATTTGGGATGAGTTAGGTGGACTTGCCCATACCGTTGGCTATCGTCTTGAAGACGAAGCAATGAAGAGCCTTCCCGCTATTTTGAAACAGGATTTTAATGTCCAGGTAATAGGTAAGCTAAAGAGGACTTATATCGAAGTCGGGAAGGGCAGGTTCGAAGAAGTAAATATCTGGGGCACGGCAAAAAGAGATGGAGAAGAATATGTAGTGATAGGGGAGGCAAAGTCGCAACTTAGAAAGGGTGCTGTTGACACCTTTTTAGAAAAGGCGGAGCGGCTGGCAACAGTTGTGCCGAAGAAACAGATACGGATCCTTGTCACCTATCAGGCGCACCCAGACACAGAAAAATATGCTCGGGACAAAGGGATATTACTGTTCTTCTCTTACGAACTGTGAGTTGTGTATCAGAAAGTGTCGGTTACTTTCATGACCATTGGTATTGAAAACTCGCAAGAATCTGCTAGTCTTTCCTTGTTTCGGGCTTTTGGAGGCGAACATGCAAGACTTTGTCGAGATTGGGTTAGATTTGATAAAAAGGTGTTCTACTGACCTCTCACCCGATGTGGAAAAGAGACTTCGGGAATGGAGGGACAGGGAGGAGGCGTCTAGCACTGCCAGAAATGTTCTCGATGTCATTCTAAAGAACATCGAGATAGCAAGGCATGAAGGAACGCCTATCTGTCAGGATACTGGGCTTGTCGCATTCTATTTGACCCTGCCACGGGGTATGAATGCGGAAGGGATAAAGGGAGATTTGGTGGAAGCCGTGAAAAAGGCGACTGCACTTGGGCTTCTTAGACCGAATGCAGTTGACCCCGTGACTGGGAAAAATAGCGGGGATAACACTGGCGGTGGTCTTCCTTACTTTTCTGTCGAATACTACGATGGCGACGAAATCGTGATTGAGTTGATGCAAAAGGGTGGCGGTTGCGAGAACTGCGGGGCGCAATATAGGTTGCCAGACCAGAGGCTGAAGGCTGGGAGGGACTTGGATGGTGTAGAAAAATGTGTGCTTGATGCGGTATTTCAGGCTCAGGGATTCGGTTGTGCTCCTGGAGTAGTGGGGGTATGTATTGGTGGCGATAGGGCGCATTCCTATTTGCATGCCAAAAAGCAACTTCTCAGAAGCCTTGATGACAAGAACGAAGACCCAGTGCTTGCAGAGCTCGAGGAAAGACTTTACGAAAAACTGAATCGCCTAAAGATCGGACCAATGGGCTTTGGCGGGAATACTACGGTTTTAGGGGTGAAGGTGGGGAAACTTTATCGCCACCCAGCCTCTTTCTTTGTTTCGATAAGTTATTGTTGCTGGGCTGACAGGAAGCGTAAGGCTATCATAAAGGGTTCGGATGTTCAGATCTATTGAGGAGGTTTGTCATGGCAATAGAAGTCCGTTTGCCAACAGATGAAAACTTTATTCGGTCATTGAAGGTCGGCGACGAGGTCTTGATAACGGGGACACTCGTGACTGCTAGAGATATGGCACATAAGTTCATGGTCGAGAAAAGACCTGAGTTTTTGAAAGATATCCTCAGGGGAACTGCGATATATCACTGCGGACCAGTAGTTCGGAAGGAGCAAAGTGGCGAATACAGGATCATCGCTGCTGGACCGACCACATCTAGCAGGGAGGAGCCTTACGAGGCTACTGTTATCGAACAATACAGGATCGCCGGGGTGATAGGAAAAGGTGGTATGGGCGATAAGACGAGCGAGGCACTGAAGAAGTTTGGCGCTGTTTATTTCCATGCTGTTGGAGGGGCTGGTTCACTTCTGGCAAAGTGCGTGAAGAAGGTTAAGGATGTGCTTATGCTCGAAGAGTTTGGGTCGCCAGAGGCATTCTGGGTTCTGGAGGTTGAGAACTTCCCTGCGGTCGTGACCATGGATGCCCATGGGGGGAGCCTCCATCGGCAGGTGCTCAAAGAAACCGAGGCAAGGCTGAAAGAAATCCTTGAGTCTTTCGGAACGCGATAGCTTGCTTGTTACCCCATCGGTAAGAGAACCCGGTACAAGCAACCTAGCGCACTTCAGACGATTGAAACCGCCTCGAATGTTAGTCATGCGAATCCCAAGTGATCCAGAATTCGGCTGTTTTCGTTGATTTCCTCGAAACAGACATTTTGGACATGTTGGCTAAATTTCGTTGTCTGTTCCCGAACTACCCAGGCGAGAGGTAACAACATGGTGCTACCCAGGCTTTGAAGCGGCAGATAATCGTCCTCGGGAATGGGACTCTTACTTACACTGGCATTTGGGGTCGCACCTCTTACAGCCCGGGGGCAAAGGCTTGCCATCGCATTCTTCCCCGTCGTCTAGGCGGAAGCCATCGCAATCACCGTCTTGCCCGCACACACTTCCACCAGGACCACAGGCTCCCCCAGGATGTATTGCAGGATTGGTATCATTGCAATCGCCAGAACACAGGGCACGATAGAAGCCATTGGCACTACACCAGCATTGTCCGCTTCCAGACAGGCCATAGCCATCGTTGTCCCAATCGTAATAGTATGTCCTGCAACCAACCGCATTCTCTTGATTTTCATCTGTTGTGTGGTCGCAGTCATCGTCTTTTCCATTGTTGCATACCTCTGTTTGCCCAGGATTCACCTTTGGGTCGCTATCATCGCAGTCCCCTCCCATCGAGGCACGATATGAGCCAGTAGGAGCGCAAAGACACCTCGAGTTTCCCGTCGCGCCATAAAAGTCCCCGTCAACATCCAAGTAATAAATTGTGCAATCAACTGCTCCTGGCTCGTCTGTTTGCCCGTCGCAATCATCATCCATGCCGTTACACTTTTCGTTTGCACCAGGGTTGACACTAGCGTCATTATCGTTGCAATCTCCTGCCACAAGGGCAGTAAACTTGGTTTGTGGGTCAGGTCCGCACAAGCACCTGGCAAGCAAGATTCCAAAGCCATCACCGTCATTGTCATAGTAGTGATTGGCGCAACCAAGTGCCCCTTCCTCGTCAGTCAATCCGTCGCAGTCGTCATCAACGCCATTGCAAACCTCAGATGTGCTGTCTGTGGTGTCGGTGCACACTACCTTGCTTCCATCCTGAGCGCATATGAACACGCCTTCCAAACAAGAATCAGCGTCTGTCCCGTCACACAACTGTCCTTTGAGGGGGAAGTCCTCGTCTGTAAGTCCATCGCAATCATCGTCTATGTCGTTGCAAAGTTCCACATTGTTTCCAGTCATGTCATTGCATTCAATCCCACTCCCGTCCGCCTTGCATACCCATTGTCCTTCCAAACAATAATCCGTGTCAGCCCCATCGCATAAAGAACCAAGTTGAGGCCAATCCTCGTCTGTCTGCCCATCGCAGTCCTCATCCCGCCCATTGCACCTTTCCCTTGCTCCAGGACTTACTTCTGGATCGCTGTCGTCGCAGTCTCCATCCGTGGTTGTAGTGTAATCACCCGAACCCGAACACAAACATCTTGTTTTCCCTTGAACGCCGTAGCCATCATGGTCACCATCATAGTAGTAAACCATGTATCCGTCACTTCCGCACTGACCACTCGTCCTTTCCTCGTCCGTCTCTCCATCGCAGTTGTCGTCTTTTGCATTGCATCTTTCAACTGAACCTGGGAAAACTTTTGGGTCATTGTCATCGCAGTCACCACCCATTAGCGCCCTATATTCCCCTTGTGGACCAGACAAGCACATCGTGTCGCTTGTGACCCCGAATCCATCGTTGTCGTGGTCTCTGAAGTAAGTAGTGCAACCCGAGCATCCTGCTTCGTCCGTTTCACCGTCACAATCGTCATCCTTAGAGTTCAGGCAAATCTCGGACATGCCAGGATTTACCTGCGCATCACTGTCGTCGCAATCGCCACCACGCAATGCCTTATAGTTTGCATCTGAGGCGCACAGACATCTTGAACTGCCACTCACACCATAACTGTCCCCATCTTCATCAAGGAAGAACTCTTTGTATCCATCCTTATTGCACTCCCCACTGATGCGTTCCTCGTCTGTTTCGCCGTTGCAGTTATCATCTTTGGTATTGCATTTTTCGACCGCACCAGGGTTTATCGTTGGGTCACTGTCGTTGCAATCACCTGAAAACGGGGCTGTGAACTTCGCCTGGATGTCTGGGGCGCATAGGCACCTAGGTGGCGAAACGCCAAAACCGTCTCCATCGTTATCGTAATAATAGTTCACACAACCAACGGCGCCCTCCTCGTCCGTAAGACCGTCGCAGTCGTCGTCAACTCTGTTGCAAGTTTCAATACTGTCGCCACTTCTGTCTGTGCAGATAATCCCTGTGCCGTTCACCAGGCATATCCAGATGCCTTCAAAACACAAGTCATTGTCATCGCCGTCGCATGGTTGTCCTTTCAACTGCCAATCTTCGTCAACAAGTCCATCACAGTCGTCGTCTATGTCGTTGCATCGTTCAGGGGCATTAGGATGCACAGTGGCAATCATGTCGTTGCAGTCGCCGCTAACCGACACATAGTTTTTGGGCGGGATGCAGGCTTCTATTGAAACTCCAGACCCGTAGCCATCACCGTCCAGGTCTTGATAGAAGGTCTGGGGCAAACCTTCGTCCACTTGACCATTGCAGTTATTGTCTTTTCCATCACATATTTCGCGGTTCGTGGGGAAGCGGTCTGCATCCATGTCATCGCAATCCCCCGATTCTTTTGCTGTGTAAGGCGGGTCAGGGGCGCACAAATCCTTATAATCCCCCGCTACACCAAAACCATCCTTATCGAAGTCTTTGAAATATCTCTGAACAAGACCTTCGTCCACTAAGCCATTGCAGTTGTTGTCTTTGTAGTCGCATACCTCTAAGTTAGAAGGAAAACGCTGGGGGTCATTATCATCGCAATCGCCTGAGAGCATGGCAGTATATGGCGCTTCAGGGGCACAAAGCAACCTGGAGTCTCCAGCGACCCCATACCCATCACGGTCAGAATCCCTGAAGTATGTCACAAGCACGCCCTCGTCCACCTGCCCGTTGCAGTTGTTATCCACACGGTCGCACACCTCGATAGCAGAAGGGTTTATGCTCGAATCATTATCTGCACAATCGCCCGTAAGTATGGCACGATAGATGCCTGTTGGCTCGCAATAACAGCGAGAAGACTGATTCTGTGCGCCATACCCATCTTCGTCTGCATCTGGATAAAAGTTCTGACAACCGAATGTGCCGATTGGGTCAATAGCGCCATCACAGTTGTCGTCTATCTGATTGCAGATCTCGAGCGCCCCTGGCTTCACATCAGGGTTCTGGTCGTCACAGTCACCAGCGACCAGTGCGGTGTAAGGGTATGAAGGTTCTGCAAGACACTGAGCATCGGCTTCAGTGCCGTAGGTGTCCTGGTCTTCGTCCCTGTAATAAGTCGTGCATCCACCGCACACTTCTTCGTCTGTCATCCCGTCGCAGTCATCGTCAACTTTGTTACATACCTCGGGCTCTGGGGTCTTCCCAACGCATACAGTCTTTCCTTCCTGGCATTCTGTGTGACCACCTGTGCAAGTGCCGTATTCATTGGTTATATCGCATGGGACGGACTCGATTTCTTCGTCGGTTGCTCCATCGCAGTCGTCATCTAGTCCATTACATTCTTCAGGGCGGGCTGGGTGTGCCGAGCAATCGCTCCTCCCACTTTCTGTGCAGAAATACTCCCCGAGGCAAACTCCAATCTCATTGGCAACTTCACATGTCCCAGTCACTCCCTCGTTTGTAAACCTTTTCGTGCACTCGCAAGGTCCAGAAACACATGCAAAAACAGCCTCTCCCCTCGTGCCCTTCATTTCTGCGCACTGTTCATTGTCCATGCACCTGCCTTCTTCGCATTTCTTCAGACAAACGAACCATCCATCATCACTGACGCATACCATCGGGGTAAGCGAAAACTGACCTATGCATTCCTCGTTTGACTTGCACGGTCGGCATTGCCTTGGCGCTGGGTCCACGCATATCGAGACCGTATCAGGCTGTGTAGCTGCTGATACACATTTGTATCCAGGCGGGCACTCGTTTTCCGATGTGCAACGAGCTGCACAACGATAGCCTTCTGTGGTTTCGATGCAAAACCCTGAAAAACAATCTTTTCCGTCCTCACAAGGCGAGCCTGGCATGCCAGGCTCTATCGTGTCAGACACATCCACTTCGGGTGAGGCAGTATCCAAAACAAGTTCTTCTTGCTCTGGGGTTTCTTTTGGATAGGCGTCACTTTGGTCCCGTATCTCTTCGTGGACGCCTTCCGTCACAACTTCGCCTTCTTGCACTGCATCATCTAAGGACTGGTTACCCCCTGGCGTTGCACCCCCAGGACAACCGCACATAAAGGAGATTATCGCCAGTGACGCCACGAAACACCGTTTCTTAGTCATGACTATCTCCACACCAAGACACAACTGTTTTGGCAAACAGGTTTTTCCCTTCAAAGTTTCTGGGACTGTTCAAGTTTCTAGAGCCCGCGTTCTCGCTTCCACTTTGTTCCTGAAGACCAGGACAGGAAGCAAGCGGAATGCCAAAACACGGCTAAGTCTGTTATAATACGGTCGGCTTTGTTGGTGCGAACAAGAAGAAGGAGATGCGATGGAGAAAGAACAAAGCGGTTATGATTTCAGAAGTATCGAGAAAAAGTGGCAAACATACTGGCTTGAAAACAAAGTTTTCAAGGCAGAAGACCTTTCGCCAAAACCAAAGTTCTACATCCTCGATATGTTTCCATACCCTTCGGGTGCAGGGCTTCATGTGGGACACCCAGAAGGCTACACCGCGACAGACATCATTGCAAGATACAAGTGGATGAAAGGCTACAATGTGCTCCATCCGATGGGGTGGGACGCATTCGGGCTTCCCGCTGAACAGCACGCCCTGCAGACTGGGATTCATCCTGAAATAACGACCAGGAAGAATATCGAGGTTTTCAAGCGCCAGATCATGTCTTTGGGGCTTGCCTACGATTGGGACAGAGAGATTTCAACATGCGACCCGTCCTATTACAAATGGACACAATGGATTTTCTTACAGATGTTCAAGAGGGGGCTTGCGTATCAGGCTATGGTCGAGGTGAACTATTGTCCTGCGCTTGGGTGTGTGCTTGCAGACGAAGAGGTGATTGACGGGAAATCAGAGCGTGGGGGGTTCCCAGTCGAAAGAAGACCTATGCGCCAGTGGATGCTCAGGATAACTGCGTATGCGGATAGATTGCTCAGGGATTTGGATTTGCTAGATTGGCCAGAAAGCATAAAAGAGATGCAGAGGAACTGGATCGGGCGGTCAGAAGGGGCTGACATAGACTTCGAGATCTTTGAACTGGGCGAAAAACTTACCGTATTCACAACAAGACCTGACACACTATTTGGTGCAACATTTGTGGTTCTTGCACCAGAACATCCACTCCTTGAAAAGATAGTCACCGCTGAGCAAAAGGCTGAGGTGGATGAGTATGTAAAAAAGGCAAAGAGGCTTACCGAGGAAGAGCGCAAGGCAAAAGAAAAAGAGAAGACTGGGGTGTTCACTGGCGGGTATGCGATAAATCCTGCGAATGGCGAGAAGATCCCCATTTATGTGGCTGACTATGTGCTTATGAGTTACGGGACGGGCGCAATCATGGCGGTTCCAGCACACGACCAGCGAGACTTCGAGTTTGCGAAAAGGTTTGGTCTGCCTATCGTCGAGGTCATATCCCCTGATGGGCTGGAAGGGCATGTGACTGAAGGCGCTTATGAAGGCGAAGGGATAGTAATAAACTCGGGCAAGTATAATGGAATGAAATCGTCTGAAATGAAAAAGGCGATTGTGGAAGACCTTCAAAGGAAAGGGGTTGCAAAGCCACAGGTGCGATACAAACTGCGGGACTGGGTTTTTTCAAGGCAAAGATATTGGGGCGAACCTTTCCCGCTTGTGCATCTGAACGATGGGACTGTCCTGCCTTTGCCAGAAGAAGATTTGCCCCTTACCCTCCCGTGGATGGAAAAATACAGACCGTCTGGCACAGGGGAATCGCCTCTTGCGAACCTGAAAGATTGGGTGGAATACAAAGACCCAAAGACTGGCGAGGTGATAGGAAAGAGGGAGACTCACACCATGCCACAATGGGCAGGGTCTTGCTGGTATTATCTGCGCTACATAGACCCGCACAACGAGAAGACGATTGTTGACCCTGAAAAGGAAAAATACTGGATGCCTGTTGACCTTTACATAGGTGGTGCAGAACATGCAGTCCTGCACTTGCTTTATGCCCGCTTCTGGCACAAGTTCCTTTATGATATTGGCGTTGTTTCGACCCCAGAGCCTTTCATGAAACTTGTAAATCAAGGGCTTATCCTTGGCGAAGACGGGCAAAAGATGTCCAAATCGAGGGGGAATGTGATAAACCCTGACCAGATTGTGGCACAATATGGTGCGGATGCCCTGCGTGTCTATGAGATGTTCATGGGTCCGCTGGAAAGCGTGAAGCCATGGAGCACTCAGGGACTTGTGGGGGTAAAACGCTTTCTTGACAGGGTTTACAGGCTTTTCGAGGGTGAGATAGTTGACGAGCCAGCGCCTATGGCGCTTCTAAAAGCCCTGCACAAAACAATAAAAAAGGTTACAGAGGACATCGAGCGCATAAGGTTCAACACAGCGATTGCCCAGATGATGACATTGGTCAACGAAATGTTCAAATACGACCGCTGTTACAGACAGGTGCTTGAGCCTTTTGTAAAGATACTTGCGCCATTTGCCCCGCATCTGGGCGAGGAACTGTGGTCAAAACTTGGGCATGAGCCTTCCATATTCAAGACTTCGTGGCCAGAGGCGGATTTGGCTTTGGCAGCAGACGAAGAGGTGAAGATAGTGATTCAGGTGAACGGGAAACTAAGGGGCGATTGTGTCCTGCCTGTTGATACAGATGAAGAAGAGGTAAAGGCTAAAGCGCTTTCGCACCCAAATGTGAAAAGATACATAGAAGGCAAAGAGATAGTAAAGGTTTTGGTCGTGCCAAACAGGATTGTAAGTATTGTAACCAAAGGGTAGCAAAGGAGGAGGTTTTGCCATGCTTTTAGACATGCATGTGGTCGTTTCAAAGAGCGACGATGATGCGAAACTGGAAGTTTTGGTGCTGAAACTTTTGAGGCAAGGTTTTGAAGGGGCTTGTTTTGTGGGCGATTGTGAAATCCCCCCTGTGGAAAAAATAAATGAGCTGGTGTCATCAAGAAATCTTGCTTTGAAGCCATTCTTTGGCATCAAGTTGAATGTTGGCAAAGGGAAGATTATCTTCGTGCCACGGGATATGGCAACTTTGAACGAAGACACCATGAAGAAATACTTGCCCACATCATCGGTGGACGAGGTTTGCGACCCATGCGAGAGGGTGGGGGGGGCGCGAGTTGCCACGCAGCCTTATGATAGAAGGGGTGG
>Ga0123519_10010637_pt1:0-12500 | contig 13666 bp, 11 predicted proteins | sample YelNatPaOPRAMG02_FD_87396 | JGI IMG/M metagenome (GOLD analysis project Ga0123519, IMG submission 87396) | Hot spring microbial communities from Yellowstone National Park - Yellowstone National Park OP-RAMG-02 (version 2) | ecosystem: Environmental > Aquatic > Thermal springs > Hot...
ACCCCCTGCCAAGCGTCCCGCCGCGCCGCGCGCAGCCGGGCAGCAGTCATCGGCGGGTATTGTACCGGCTCGCGCCTTCCTGTCAAGGCGAGGCTGCGCTCCGGGGCACGTACACCCAGTAGACGGAGGCCCGTTCCGCCAATCGATACCGCTGTTTGATGGCGACCAGCATCTCGTCGAGCCACCGGTCGGAGACGCGGTCGACCCCGGGGCGCGTGATGTTCAGCTCGTCGACATCGAAACGCAAGACGATCAGAGAGAACCGGCCGCGGCGGATGTCATCTACGACCGGGGTCGGGTCGATGATGCCGGCCCGCGCGAGCTGCGTGAACTCGAAGGGTTCCAGAGGCGTCTCCTTTCCCGCGCGCTCGATGAGTCCGACGTCCTCCGCGAGCACGGGCCCCGGTGCGCGCGCGATGGCCGCCTCCACCGCGCGCGCGGCCGCGGGCGGGGTCAGGGGGCGCAGGAGGCTGATGGAGTAGGGCATGTTCAGGCCGGTGCGCACGAGCTGGAGGGCGATGGCCCCGCCGACCAGGAGCGCGGTCGGCCGGGCCAGCGCCGGCCGCCGGGCGGCCTCGCCCCAGAGGACGCCCGTCATCATGGCGCCGACGGCGAGGGGTTCGAGGAGGTAGTTGTGCGAGGAGCCGATGCGGCCCATGGTGCTGGCGACCGCGCAGGCGGCCAGGAAGTAGACGAACAGGCCGCGGTGCGGCGCGCGCACCAGGCACCAGACTGCCCCGAGTGCGGCCAGGAGGAAATAGACGGGCCACTCGCGGAGCGCGACGCCGAGGACCGTCCACACCTGGTGCCAGGTCCAGGAGGCGCCGAGCGAGGTGCGGGTGTGCCAAGAGAGCTGACGGTAGAGGCCGCCGCGCGTCACGAGCAGGGCGCCGGCGACCAGGACGACGATGGCGCCGAACTGCGCGAGGGCCGTCTTGATTGCGACCCTCCAACCGCGCCTCATGGCAAGGTCGGCCAGCGCGCCCACCGCGCCAGCGACGGTGGTGCGCCGCGTGAAGACGGCGAGGGCAAAGGCCGCCACGCCCGCGGCGGGACGCTCTCGCTGGAAGAGGTAGAAGCCTGTGACGCCCAGCGCGAGCGCGAGCATGTCGACGCGCATGAGGGTGGACCAGACCAGGAACTGCGGGATCGCCAGGACGAGGCCGCCGGCGAGAAACGACGCGAACCGCTGCCGGGTCCGGTCCCAGACGATGAGTCCCGCGAGGACCGCGATGGCGAGCGCGGAGGCGAGGGAGATGAGCCGGCCCGGGAGGAAGCTGGGGCCGGCGATTCGCGCGCCGAGGGCGCAGAGGAGGTAGTAGAAGGGCATGTAGCTGGCGATCACATAGGGATAGCCAGTGAGGTTGGGGTACAGCGGCTGCCCGTGGGCGACGCGGAGGGCGATCTGAAGAATGGGCCCCTCACCGTAGTCGAGCTGGTACGGGAACGTGGCCATGGTCCAGGAGTAATAGAGGAAGAACAGCCCTTGGAGGGAGAGCAGGGCCCCGACGGCCGCGCTGACCGCGGTGACAAGGCCCCCGCGCGGCGGTGCGGCCGGCTTCGCCACAGGCTTCCCCGTGCGCCGGGTCATATGTCGGGGCCGCCCCGCGGCGCGCGCGTCACAGGATCAGCTCCCTCCGGCGGCCGGGAGCACGCGCACGCGCCGGCCCTCGATCCTGAGCCGGCCCTGGGCGAAGAGCTGGATCGCCTCGGGATAGAGCTGGTGCTCGACGGGCAGGATCCTTGCGGCGAGGGTCTCGGGCGTGTCATCCTCGTGGACAGGCACCGCGCGCTGGGCGACGATGGGGCCGGCGTCTGGCTGGGCCCAGACGAAGTGGACAGTGCAGCCGGACACCTTGCAGCCGTAGTCGAGGACGGCCTGGTGGACATGGTGGCCCCACATGCCCTCACCGCCAAATGACGGAAGAAGGGCGGGGTGAATGTTGAGCATGCGGCCGGCATAGGCGTCGACGAGTTCGCGCGTCATGATGCGCAGGTAGCCGGCGAGGCAGACGAGGCCGACGTCATGCGCGCGCAGGCGCTGAAGCACTGCGCGGTCGAAGGCCTCTCGGGTGGGGTAGCGCTTCTTGTCGCGGCGATCGATCCACTCGGCGGGGATGCCGGCGCGCCGCGCGCGCTCCAGGGCACCGCACTCGACGTCGCTGATGACCACGACCACGTCGCCGTCGATGCGGCCGGCGGCACAGCTATCGATGATGGCTTGGAGATTGGTCCCCCCGCCCGAGGCGAGCACGCCGATCCGGAGCCGCGATGCCATGCCGTCTCTCCTGCGCAGTCTGTCTGTCGCGATTCTACCCCGCGCGGGGCGCGACCTTCCCGCACGGGGCGGGGTCGGCGAGGGGAGGGAGGCGGCTGGGCAAACCGGAAGCGGTCGGCTCAGCGGCTGCGGCGCGGGGCGAAGACGAGCCGGGGCCGGGAGGGACGGTCGGAGGGCTGGCGCGCCTGGGCGTCGTCCGCGCGGAGAGCGGGCCAATCGCGCCTGTGTGCGGGCTGGTCGACGCTCGCGAGGGGACGGATTCCGGGCCCGTCCCAGACCAGCAGCGCGTTCGCGGCCTCGTCCCAACCGAGGGAGGCCTGGAGCGCGGTGGCGGTGGCTCGCAGGGGGATCATGGGATGGCCTGCGGCGAGCTGGGGAGCCGCGTCGAGGCGGACGAGCTGTCCGTTGATGATCGCCTCCGGATTGCCTGGCGAGAAGAGCACGCGTTGGTCGCCACGGCGGATGACCACGTAGCTGGCGCCAGGACCAATGTCGAGGGTGGCGCCCATCGCGGACAGCAGCGGGCCGGCCGGGACGAGCCAGTCGGCGCCGACGCGCGTCGGGCCAAGGGCGAAGGGCACTGTCCGACCGTTGACGCTGACGCGCAGGCGGGACCCGATGATGGGCGCTGGGACGCCGGCCGGCCGCTGGAGCGCGGCGTCGATGGCATCCACGTCGGCAATGCGATCGAGGCCGTAGTCGGCGAGCTGCCGCAAGACGTCGGAGCGGGTCACCTCGCCGAGCTGGTATGGGTCCGGATAGTGGGCCAGGTAGACGACGCCCTCCCCGGGTCGGGTTCCAACCACGGCGCCGTAGTAGACGATCTTCACGGGGGTGCCGATCTTCACCATCTCGTACAGCTCGTGCGCATGCTCGGGATACATCCTCAGACAGCCGTGGGAGACGTAGCGGCCGACGGAGGAGGGGGCATTGGTGGCATGGATGCCGTAACCGGGCGCGGAGAGGCCCATCCACCGGTCGCCGAGGGGGTTATCGGGGCCCGGGGGGACGGGCTTCTCCTCGACCGCCCATTTTGGCGGGAACCAGGTGGGGTTCTTGCGCATGTTGACGACCTGGAAATCGCCGGTAGGGGTCTCCCAGCCGCGCATGCCGATGGCGACGGGGAAGCAGCGAACGGGGCGCCCGTCGCGGTAGAGGTAGAGGTTGCGCTCCGTGAGGTTGACGACGATGCCGTCGGCGGTGGGGACGGGGGCGATGTGAAGGGTGGGGATCAGGAGCAACTCATCGCCGGCGAGCAAATCCCCGATGTTCGCGTTGTGCAGGGCGGAGGCGCTGACGCCGAAGCGACGGGCTATGTCGTAGAGGTTCTCCTTGCCCTTGCGCGCGTAGAGAGTGCGCTCGCCGAAGACGACGGGGAGGCGCGCGAGCGCGCGCTCGATCTCCGCCTGGGCCAGGGCGGAAGGCGCCGTCCCGGCGAGGATGAGCGCGAGGACGACTGAGATGCGAAGCGCGCGTGTGGACATCCGCGTTTCAGGCCACTGTATTCCACAGTTGGGCGACCGGGGCGCGGGACGCGAGGGCCCCGGGTGTGCCTGCCGTCGCCGCGCGGCGCGGCGGGAGCCCAAGGAGGTCGCGGGGCCGCCACGCGCGGCCGGGCCCGAACGGCCATCCCCCGCGTCGGCGTTGACCCGGCCCCGGGGCCCTGCCAGTGCAGCCGCGGGGGCGCGATATCGGGCTTGGCGCATGGAGGGATGTGTGATGGTGATTCACGGCAAGAGGGTGGCGATCCTGGTGCATCTCGCGGAGGAAGGCGGGGCGCGCTGACCGCGGACCGGGGGACGGCCAAGAGGTGTGGGCTCGGGCGTGCCGAATGTCGCCGAACGCGGCGCCGGACGCAGGAGTGCCGGGGGAGGATGCGTCCCACAGGCGCCCCGGGGAGCGCGCGATGGTCGAGATCCGGCGTCGATTGCCTCAGGTTGGAGTGGCCGCCGCGATGGCGACGGCTCTGTGGGGACTGGCGGTGGCGGCCGGCCTCAGCGGGAATGGCGCGCGGGAGGCGTGTCTGGCCAACCTGCAGCGGCTGGCCCAGGTCACGCTGATGTACACGGCCGACAATGGCGGCCGCTTCCCGCCGCACCAGGAACCCATGGAGCCGTACCCGTGCCAGTGGGGGGCGGACAACTCGAACCCCTACCTCCAGTGGCCGGTGGTCCTGTCGGGGTACCTGCCGGACCGGAAGGCGTACCTGTGCCCTGGGCTCGAGGGCGTGCGGGTCGGCTCCGGCGTGCTGACACGCCCGAACTGGATTGCCTCCGAGCGCATCACTACCCGGTCGTGGCCGGATGGGCCGTGCGGGTCGGTGTGGCCACCGGGGTGGGGGGGCGCGATCACGGACAGTGCGACCCAGGGGCGGTGCACTGATCCGGAGCGGTTCACGGCCACCGTGGGCGCGGCGATCGCGTCGCTGGGGGGCCGGCCGGTGGCGGAGGTGGAGAGCCCGGAACACCACGTGATGTGGGCCGACTCGTCCCGCTTCTGGCTGAGCCTTGGTTCGGTTTTGTACGCGAACATCTGCCGGGTGGACTGCGCGGACCTCAAGGGCCGGGCGGACTGGTACAACTGCCCGTGGTCGCAGGCATGCGGCGCGGGCGGGGACTTCCCGACGGACGCGCGGGCCCAGCGCGCGGCAACGCGGCACGAGGGAGGCAGCAATCTCGCGTTCGTGGATGGGCACGCGGCGTGGCTGTCGGTGCCGGAGATGATCGCCGCGTACAAGGACAGGCGACTGCTCGGGGTGGAGCCAGCCCCGCCGGCCGAGAGCCGGCCCTGGTACCTGAAGTAGGGCGCGCGGAGGGAAACCCGGGGGGCGCGGCGTATTGAATATCAGCGCGCCTGCCAGGAACAACTCTGGCGGCGCGCTTCGGCGGTTGTATGGACCTTTCTCCCGAACAGCAACTCGAGCTGATCCGCAGGCACACAGTGGACCTGCTGCCGGAGGATGAGCTGCTGGCGAAGCTCCGCTCCGGCCGGCCATTGCGCGTCAAGCTGGGAGTGGACGCGAGCGGGCCGGACATCCACCTGGGGCACGCGGTGGTGCTGCGGAAGCTGCGGCTCTTCCAGGACCTTGGGCACATCGCGGTGATGATCGTGGGCGACTTCACCGGCATGATTGGCGATCCGTCGGGGCGGTCGGAGACCCGCCGGCAGCTCACGCGGGAACAGGTCGAGCGGAACATCGCGAACTACAAGCAACAGGTGTTCAAGATCCTGGACCCCGAGAGGACGGAGTTTCGATATAACAGCGAGTGGACGGATAAGCTGACGGCGGAGCAGGTCATGAGGCTGGCGGCGACCCAGACGGTGGCCCAGCTGCTGGCGCGAGACGATTTCGCGAAGCGCTATCGGGCGCAGCAGCCGATCGGCCTGCACGAACTGCTGTATCCCATCTTCCAGGGCTATGACTCGATCGCGATCCGAGCGGACGTGGAGATCGGGGGCGTGGACCAGGTGTTCAACTTCCTGGTTGCGCGGGAGATGCAGCGCGCGAACCCGATCGGGGAGCCGCAGGAGCCGCAGTGCATCGTGACGTTTCCGCTGCTGGTGGGAACCGATGGCGTGGAGAAGATGGGCAAGTCGCTGAACAACTACATCGGGATCATGGAACCGCCGGAGGAGATGTTCGGGAAGGTGATGTCGCTGCCGGACGAGCTGATAGAGCAGTATTTCGCGTTGTGCACCGACGTCCCCGAGGCCGAAGTGGAGCAGATGAAAGCGCAGATGCGCGCGGGGGAGCTGAACCCGAGGGACGCGAAGCGGCGGCTGGGCCGGGAGATCGTAGCCCTGTACCACGGCGCGGAGGCCGCGCGGGAGGCCGACGAGACGTTCATGCGCCTGTTCTCCACACAGCACCGCCAGAGCAGAGATGACTACGAGGCCGTCGCGGCCGAGGTGCCGATCCCGGGCGTGCTGCGCGGGAAACCGGTCTGGATAGCAACTGCGCTGGCGGACCTGGGGTTGGCATCCAGCCGCAGCGAAGCACGCCGCCTGATCGCGGGAGGCGGGGTATATGTCGACGAACACCGCGTCAGTGACCCGCAGCAGGAGGTGGAGCTGAAGCCCGGGATGCTGGTGCGTGTGGGGAAGCGGCGCATCGCGCGGCTCACGTAGCAGGCCGGCTCGCCGGCCGAGCCGGGCATTTGTGGTCTAGGCAAGCTGGATCGGGGGTGGGAGTTCGCGCCACACGTCGCGGTGGCGCTCGAATTGCTGGCGCACCTGCTGCCTCGTGGCCGTTCCCGTGGTGCCGATCTGTTGGACGGTGATCGAGGCGACGACATTGCCCACAATCCCGGCCTCCTCCAGGGTTGCGCCGGCGCAGAGAGCGGAGACGATGCCGGCGGTCGCGCTGTCGCCCGCGCCGACGATGTCGAGGGGTCCCTCGAGCCGGGTGGTGGGGATGAGCTGCGCGCGACGGGGGGTGACGAGGGCCATGCCTCGGTCGCCCAGGGTCAGGTAGACGGGCCGGCCGGTGCGCGCCGAGAGGGCCGCCGCGCAGGGGATGGCGCCCTCCGCGTCGTGCGCGGGCTCACCGGGATGCACGGCGGCGCAGGCCTCCTGGCGGTTCGGCTTGACAACCAGGCCCCGGTACTCGCCGATTCGCACGCGGGAATCGCCGAACCAGACCACCTGCGGGTGCTCGCGGGCGAGCGCGGCGAGAGCGTCGCGCATTTCCGCCGTGATGACGCCGCACTCCGGCTCCTGCACCTGGTCCTGGGCGATGACGGCCCTGACATGGGGGGCGGCCTCGCGAACGGCCCGCACCAGCGCGTGCGCGAGGTCGGGCGGCGTGGGGCGCCGATTCTTGGTGTCCAGCCGCTCCAGCTCGCGCAGGCGACCGTCGGGCAGCAGGAGCAGGGGTTTGCAGTAGGTGGGGGTGAACCGATCCGCGCGGACCACGAGGCCCTGGGTCTCCGCGCCGAGGGCGCGCAGGCCCCGAAGGAGATCGAATCCCTCGCCATCGTCGCCGACGAAGCCGATGCAGACCACGCGGCGGACTCCGAGGGCGCAGAGGTTAGCGACGATGGTTCCCGCGGCGCCCGGCTGACAGCGGATGCCCACGACTTGCCGGGCCTCCAGGCCCGTCTCGAGGGAGGTCTCGGCGAGCGCGGGGTCGATCTCCAGGTACTTGTCGAGGAAGAAGTCGCCGACGACGGCCACCGCGGCCTGCTCCATGCCGGCGAGGATCTCGTCGAGACGGGAGAGGGTCACCGGCTGCCTCCCAGGCGGGCGACGACAGCGCGATGGAGGGCGGGGATCGTGATGCGGTGGTCGCCGCGGAAGTAGAAGCTCTCTCCGCCGTCGGCGACGGTTCGCACGAGGATGGTCTTCAGCGGCCGGTAGTAGTAGCGGGGGTCGGTCTTCGGGGGCTCGCGGTGGACGTCGCCGCCGAGGTCGAGCAGGTCGAAGACGGCGGTGGTGATGTGCTTGATGTCGCGGCCCTGCTGGCGCTCGACGTTGCGGGCCATGGAGAGCGCTTTCAGGTAGACCTCCGGCCCCATGACGGCGCTGCCCAGGCAGAGGAAGACGCCGCCCTCCAGCCGTCTGATCTGCTCGGCGAATATGAGGAAGTCGCGGTAGGAGGCCGCGCCGGCGGCAGCGGCGTCGAAGTTGGGGTGCTCGTGGATGATGTCGTATCCGATGCCGATGTGAACGGTCGCGGGAACCCCAAGCGTGTAAGCGGCGGCCAGGATGCTGGCCTCCCGGTGGGGCAGTGCGCGGGCGACGATCGCCGCGCCGACCGCCTCTCCGAAGCCCTGGTGCTGGGCGGCCTCGCGCACGATCTGGTTGATCTGCCCGGTCTCCAGCCACAGGCCGAACTCGCCGGTCTTGATGTAGCGCGCGACGCTCTCGGTGGTGGCGCCAATCAGCGCCAGCTCGTAGTCGTGGATGACGCAGGCGCCGTTCATGCCCAGGCAGGTGAGCGCGCCGCGGCGCATCAGGTCGATGATGAAGCGGGACAGCCCTTGCTTGATGACGTGCGCGCCCATCAGCGCCACCACGGCCGCGCCGGCGTCGTGGGCGGCGGCGATCCGGTCGGCGAGGGGGCCGAGGTCGGGGTGATCGAAGGGCGGCGCCTCGGCGTCGAGGGGAAGGACGTCGTCGATCGTCATGTCGTGGTCGCGCTCCGCGAGCGGCCGGAGCTTCAGCTTGGCCGTGTCGAAAGCGTCGTGCGTCATGGCTGATCCACCTCTCCGAATAAGTAGGCCGTGAGGCGCGCATGCTCCCGGAAGTCCGGGACGATGAGGTCGGCCCCGGCGCGGATGAGGCGCTGGCGTTTCCACTCATTGACGCCCTGCCTACGGACCTCGTCGGAGGCGACGCCCACCGCGATGCCGCCCACTTGCTTGGTGTTCTCGATCTCCACGAACCCGTCGCCGACGCCAAGAAACTCCGGGCCAGAGAGGGCGTGTTCGTCGATGATCTGCGCGATGAGCCTGGCCTTGGAGAACTCCCAGTAGCGATCGAGGGCGCCGTAGATGTTGTCGCCGAAGTATCCGACAAGATCGAGGAGGCGGGCCTCTCGCAGGACGTCGGCGTGATCGGTGCCGCTGGCGAGATAGAGGACGACGCCGCGTGATCGCAGGGACTCGAGCATGGCGCGCGCGCCGGGGACGAGGTACTCGTCGGGGTGCGCGGCGCCCTCCTCGAGGGCCGCCAGGCGATAGGCGATCCGCGTGCGCAGGCGCTCCAGGTAGGCGCGCTTGTAGTCGAGGGGGTCACGCGGTTGTCCGCCGCGCTTGATCACCTCCTCGCGGAGCCGGAGCATCTGGTAGATGGTCTGCTTGCCGGTGAGCTCCTCGACGTACTCCTTGACGGTGGCGTGCAGGGCGCCCTCGTCCTCGGCGCCCGGGGTTTCGGCGAGGACCTCGACCATCATGGGGATCATGACCTGCTGCCACCCCTCGCGAATGAGCGAGAGGGTGCCGTCGAAGTCGAAGAGGGCGGAGCGGATGCGGCCGCGCTCGATGTCCGGGTGGATGATCTCGATGGGCATAGCGCGCCTCGGCTCGCGCGGGTCGCGCGCCACGCCTTGATTCTGCCCCGCCGGCGGGGGTCCTGCCCGGGGGCGGCGGGGGTGAAACGGGGCTGCGCGTGGTATATGATAAGCGTCGGAGGACGCGCTTGACAGCCACCGCTTTCCTCGAGGCCCTGCGGCCGCGGCAGTGGACGAAGAACCTGTTTGTGTTCGCCGCGCTGGTGTTTGGCCGCATGGTGTTCAACGTCCCCGCGCTGATCAACAGCCTGGCGGCGTTCGCCGTGTTCTGCGTGCTCTCGGGGAGCGCGTATCTACTGAACGACTTCTTTGATGCGGAGAAGGACCGCCAGCATCCGATCAAGCGGCAGCGGCCCATCGCGTCGGGGCGGCTGCCGGGGTCGGTGGCGCTGGCGGGGGCGGCGGTGCTGGCGGCGGGGAGCATCGGGCTGTCGTTCGCGCTCACGGGGGCGTTCGCGCTGGTGGCGATCGCGTATCTGGCGCTGAACGTGTTGTACTCGCTGTGGCTGAAGAACGTGGTGATCCTGGACGTGCTGGCGATCTCGGTCTTCTTCGTGCTGCGGGCGGTGGCGGGGGCGGAGGCGATCGGGGTGGAGATCTCGCACTGGCTGCTGATCTGCACGTTCCTGCTGGCCCTGTTCATCGCGCTCAGCAAGCGGCGGCACGAGATGGTGCTGTTGGAGAACAACGCCTCGTCTCACCGGGAGAGTCTCAACGAGTACAGCCCCTACCTGCTGGACCAGATGATCGCGGTGGTGACGGCCTCCACGGTGATGGCGTACACGCTCTACACGGTGGATGCGCGGACCGTGCGCGAGTTCGGGAGCCAGTGGCTGATCCTGACGGTGCCGTGCGTGGTGTTCGGCGTGTTCCGGTATCTGTATCTGATTCACCAGAAGGGCGAGGGCGGGAATCCGGACAAGATCATCGTGTCGGACCGGCCGTTTCTGATCAACCTGCTGGTGTGGTTGGGTATCGTCGCGTTGGTAATCTACGCGCTGTGAGAGGGCCGCGGTGAGCCGACCGATCGTCGCCGCGCTGCGAACGAAGCCCGAGACGGTGTTGGACGACTACGGCCGCCTGCTCGACCTGGCTGGCTACCGCGGCGCGCTGGACGCGAAGGCCGCGGTGGCGCTGAAGATCAACATCTCCTGGCATCACTGGTACCCGGCCTGCTCGACGACGCCGTGGCAGTTGGAGGGGGTGATCCGGAAGCTCTTGGCGGACGGGTGGCCGCGGGAGCGGATCTGGGGGGCGCACAACCGCACGGTGGTGGTGTCGGCGCGGCGGGGCGAGGTGGCGAACAAGCACAAGCCGGTGCTGGAGAAGTACGGGATCGCGAATATCCATCTCTACGAGCCGGGGGAAGAGTGGGTGAGGTATGAGCCGAAGGGGAAGATGCTGGCGCTGCCGGAGATCTACCCGGACGGCATCCAGATCCCGAAGCGGCTGATCGGCAGCAACATCATCCACCTGCCGACGGCGAAGACGCACGTGTTCACGACGATGACGGGGGCGATGAAGAACGCCTTCGGCGGGCTGCTGCACGAGCGGCGGCACTGGACGCACTCGGTGATCCACGAGACCCTGGTGGACCTTCTCACGATCCAGAAGGAGATCCACCCGGGGATTTTTGCGGTAGTGGACGCGACCTTCGCGGGGGACGGGCCTGGCCCGCGCTGCATGGTGCCCCACGAGAAAGACCTGATTCTGGCCGGCGCCGACCAGGTGGCGGTGGACGCGATCACGGCCAAGCTGATGGGGTTCGACCCCATGTCGCTGGACTTCATCCGGCTGGCGCACGAGGCGGGACTGGGGGTGGGCGACACGAGGGAGATCGAGGTGGTGGGGGACGACATCTCGGGCGAGAACTGGGGCTTCTCCAGGGGACAGAATACGTTTGCGAGCCGCGGGCAGAAGATGATCTACTGGGGCCCGCTGAAGCCGCTGGAGAAGTTCCTGCTGCGCACGGCAATCGCGCCGTGGTCATACGCGGCGTCCATCCTGTACCACGACGTCTACTGGTACCCCTGTGTGGGGCGCCGGCGCGTCGCGCAGGCGCGCGCGACGAAGTGGGGCCGGCTGTTCGAGGCGTACTGAGCCATTCGCCGTCCGGGTGCCGCCGCGATGGGCTGCCGGGGGCTGCGCGTCGGGCTCGGACTCGCGTGGGGGACCGGGGGGTGGCCGGGCGCTAGCACTCCCGCGGGGGAAAGTCGCGCAGCAGGAAGCGCTCGGAGAGCCAGAAGGTGTCGGAGGCCGGCTCCCCGGCCTCGCGAACGCGGCTAGCCTCGGCCTCAAGCTGCTGTCGGGTCTTCCCGAAGAGGGTATGCTGGGAGACCTGGGTGGCGAGTGCGAGGAGCCGGTAGTGGGCGAAGCCGGTGACATCGAAGGTGACGGCGGGGCCCACCGCGCGCCGCGACGTCTCCACCTCCTTGTAGTAGTAGAGGTGGCGGACCTGCCAGGGCTCCCCCAGGTCGGCGGAGACCGGCTCGCCGGCCTGCCAGACGGCCGGGACGGTGATCTGCCAGGTCGCCACGTGGTCGGGGTTTATCCCCGCCGGGCCGTGGGTAAACACAGCCTCCGGTCGGGTCTGTCGCACGGCATGGATGCAGTCCTTGAAAATGCGCTTGCCTTGGACCAGCCCCATGTCCGGCTGGGCGAGGTGGAAGCGGCGCTTGATGCCGAGGAGGCGGTCGCACTCGGACATCTCGGCGGCCCGCATTTGCACAATGCGGTCGCGCCAGGCTGGATCGGGGAAGCCTTCGGAGCCGTCGGTGAGGATGGCGACGGCGACCTCGACGCCCTGGGCGGCGAGCTTGGCCATGGTGGCGGCCATGGTGATCTCGTCGTCGGGGTGGGCGCCGAAGACGAGGATGCGGCGGTAGTTCATGGCAGATCTCCCGGGGGTAGATTCGGCGCCGAGAGGGCCCCTCCTACCCGCGGCGTGGGGGCTACCGGGGCCGGGGGGGTGCGGGCATGGCGCGGCGGGGGCCAAAACAGGTTTGGGGATGGTCTTGACAGCGGGGGGCTTGTGTGGCAAAATACAGGTGCGCATAAGGGGAACCTTCAAAGCCGAGAAGAGATCGAGGGGCCGGGCTGGGCCCGCGCCCGCGATCTTGTGTCGGTTCCTCCGGTCCTTGAAAACTGAACAGTGTTCGGATGGTTGCGTAGTCACGTCAGTTCCGCGACCGTGGTTGGCGCAGAGCGTCT
>Ga0123519_10010638_pt1 | contig 13666 bp, 13 predicted proteins | sample YelNatPaOPRAMG02_FD_87396 | JGI IMG/M metagenome (GOLD analysis project Ga0123519, IMG submission 87396) | Hot spring microbial communities from Yellowstone National Park - Yellowstone National Park OP-RAMG-02 (version 2) | ecosystem: Environmental > Aquatic > Thermal springs > Hot (42-90C) ...
AGGGGGCCGAGGTGGAGGTGGATCCGGAGACCGGCGAGGTAAGGGTGCTCAACGTAATCTCATCGTTCGACTTGGGGAAGGCCATCAACCCGTTGCTGGTTAAGGGCCAGGTGTATGGTGGCATCGTGCAGGCCGTTGGGAGCGCGCTTACGGAGGAATTCATCTTTAACGATAAGGGCGCGTTATTGAACAACAACCTAACTGACTACAAGATTTGCAGGGCTCGGGATATTCCAGACAAATTCACGTTCATCCCCATCGAGAATCCCCAGCGCAACGCCCCTTACGGCGCGCGGGGCATAGGTGAGCATGTGAGGATATCTATCGAGCCAGCCATAGCGAACGCCATCTACGATGCTGCTGGAGTTGACTTGTTCGAGATCCCAATGACTCGAGAAAAGGTTTGGAAAGCGCTTCAGAAGGTGAGGAAAAATGCCGCTGCCTAAATTCGACTACCTCAGGCCGAAAACGGTTGAGGAACTCACCGCCATGCTCGCCGAGCATGGAGCGGACGCAAAGCTGTTGGCTGGAGGAACCGACCTACTTGTGTTGATGAGGGAAAGGCTCGTCCGGCCGAGGTATGTGATCGACGTCAAGGGTATCAGGGACCTACACGGGCTTTCGTGGGATGAAAAAGGGGGGCTGACGATAGGCGCCGCTGTGACGCTGAATGAGTTAATAGCTTCAGGGGTCGTCAGGGAACGCTTCAACGTGCTCTGGAAGGCGGCGAACACGCTCGCAGACCCGACGATAAGGAACCGAGCGACGCTTGTCGGGAACATTTGCAACGCGTCGCCGGCAGCCGACACTGCCCCAGCGTTGCTTGTGCTCGACGCCGAAGTGGAAGCTGTAAGCGCGAATGGTAGGAGGACGATTCCCATCCATGAATTCTTCAGGGGGGTTAAGCGCACGTCCCTTGAGCGAGGGGAGTTCGTTAAGGCTGTGCGGATACCGAACCCCCCTGATGGCGCCAGGGGAGATTACCTTAAATGGGGACGCACACGAGGAGAGGACTTAGCCGTCGTAGGAGTAGCGGCCTTGGTGGCGAATTCAGGGGAAGAGATCATGCGCATCGCCTTGTCGTCGGTGGCTCCAACGCCACTACGCATTTTCGAGGTCGAGAAGATACCAAAGGAAGGAGTCTCCTTCGCTGAGCAAATTGGTAAAGCGGTTTCAATTGTCAGAGAGAAGATTTCCCCGATCACGGATGTGCGGGGTGGGAGGGAGTACCGAATACATATGGCGGGTGTGCTCACCAAACGCGTCCTTGAAGGGTTGTTGGGGGCGAGTTGATGTCAAGGCACAAGATTTCCTTTAAGGTCAATGGACTTCGCTACGAGGTCGAGGTGGAGGCGAATAAGACCCTACTCCAGCTGATCCGCGACGATTTAGGGTTGACTGGAACGAAGGTCGCGTGCGAGCGGGGAGACTGCGGGCTTTGCACCGTGTTGCTCGATGGGATGCCGGTGAAGTCGTGCTTAGTGCTCGCAGTTGAGGTTGACGGACACGAAGTAACCACGGTAGAAGGTATTTCTGGTGAGGAACTCAACGCTGTGCAGAAAGCCTTTATAAAACATGGGGCAGTGCAGTGCGGCTTCTGCACTCCCGCGTTTATCGTAACCGCGACAGCTCTGCTCAAGCGCAACCCAGAGCCTACCGAAGAAGAGGTGAAGGAGGCCATCGATGGTGTTCTCTGCAGGTGCACGGGCTATCGGCAAATCATAGATGCAATTTTAGACGCCGCTAAAGAAAAGTAGGTTCCGCGTAAACAGAAGGACCCTGTACCCTAACGTTAACGCGAGGAGGGGTTTATTTTTTCCGAGAAACGTGACCACTCGGCGACCGATGTGGAAATTCTAGAACAATTAGCGCATCTCCTGGAAGAGGGAAAAAGGGTGGCTTTATGCACGATCATTGAGAAAAAAGGCTCTGCGCCAAGGGATGTTGGGGCAAAAATGGTTGTAAGCGAGGATGGCAAAACTGTTGGGACGATTGGAGGTGGAAATTTTGAGAGGGCTTTAATCAGCGAGTCTTTAAAGGCCTTAAGGGAAAGTAAGCCAAGAAAAGCCGTTTTCTCCCTTGGAGGAAAAGGGGGGGAAGGGGCGATTGAAACGGGGTCAATGTGTGGAGGTGAGTTAACAATTTTTATCGACGTGATTGAACCTAGAGGAAAGCTCATTGTGATCGGCGCCGGGCACATAGCTTTCCCCCTTGCGAGATTAGCGGATATTGTGGGGTTCAGATTAGTTGTTGTAGACGATAATGAGGAACTGGCTAATAGGGAGCGATTTCCAATGGCTCAGGAGATAATCACAGGTAAGTTTAATGAAGTATTGGATAGGATAGAGGTGGGTTCACGCGATTTTGTTGTGATTGTTCACGGTGAGCCTGAACACGACTACTTGGCGCTGGAGAAAATCGTTAAGAAGAGACCGGCCTATGTGGGCCTGCTTGGCAGCAAAGCGAAGGTAGCAGCGCTTGTAAAGAGGCTTAAAGAGGCGGGGATAAGCGACGAGGATCTTAAAACACTACACGCACCGATAGGCTTAGATATCGGCGCCCAAACCCCCGAGGAAATAGGAGTAAGCATCCTCGCCGAATTGATAGATGAGAAAAGAAAAAATCGCTTTTCTTTTTGAAGGATAATGGGTTAAACTTTGTGGATTTCCAAAAAATTTGCTTATACTTCGCTGAGAGATGTTCACCAGCTAATAGGGGAAATGACGAGGGGGAAAGCGGAATGTGAGGTGGCGCCTGTTTTTCAAGCTTATAACCGCGTTTTAGCTGAGGACATCATATCCGATGTGGACATCCCTCCTGTCAGCGTGTCTCATTTTGATGGATACGCCGTTAGGGCTGAAGATGTTTTTCAAGCATCCGTTAACAACCCCGTTCTTTTGAAAGTGGTTGGTGGGATTTATCTAGGCGAGGAGTTTAGTGGTGAGGTGAACGTTGGGGAGGCGGCTTACATTTCAACAGGTGCGAATTTGCCTGTCGGCGCTAATGCGGTTGTACCTGTTGAGTTAGCTAGAGATAAAGGCGATTTTATCGAGGTTCGCCGACGCGTAAAGCCGTATGAAAACGTTATTCCCGCTGGAGCGGATGTGAAGAGGGGGGAGACGATTTTCAAGGTTGGACATGTATTACGCGCACAGGACGTCAAGTTTTTGGTGGACGTCAAAAAATGGAGGGTTAAGGTTTTTAAAAAACCGGTTGTCGCGATAGTTTCTGTTGGAAGTGAGCTTACCAGTCGAATTGAGGAAGCTGATAAAAGGAAATTTAACAGTCATGGCGAAATGATTTCAATTTTAGTGGGGGAAGCGGGAGGGGTTCCGGTAAACTTGGGCGTAGCGCCCGACGATGTAAACGCCGTTAAGAGATTGCTGAAGAAGGGGCTTGAAAAGGCTGATATCTTGGTGACTGTTGGCAGTGCTTCTGTGGGCGAGAAGGATTGTGTTTTGGAAGCTGTTAAACAGCTTGGATCCTCTAAAGTCCTGGTGCGGGGCGTTAAGGTGCAGCCTGGCAGGGTTACTAGCTTAACCGTGGCGGGGGGAAAACCCATCGTCATGTTGCCGGGCCATGTTCAATCCACTTTAGTTGGCTTCTATTTCATTCTTTTGCCGTTAATGAGACGGATGGCCGGCCATCCGTCACCTTTCCCGTTTACAGCGTTAAAGGCGAGAATGTCCCGGAAAATTTTGGTTAAGGAGTTCGCATCCTTCGTGAGGGTAAGATTCGTCAACGTAACTGAAGCGGAAGGCAGTTTCATCGCTGAACCCATTATGGGGGATTCGTCTCTCACCAGCGTGGTTGTAAAAGCCAACGGCTTTATCATAATACCGGAGGGGAAGGAAGTTATCGAGAAGGGGGAGTTTGTGAATGTGCATTTGGTTAATGGGCTTTTCCCTTTAACATAGTTTCAAAGGCTGGCAACCTTTATCTAGGAATTTAAATGAACGTTGCTTGAAAGCCTTGATCTGTATTATCGTATTAGCTGCGGGTTCGTCGACGAGATTTGGGAGAAACAAGTTACTTGAGAAAATAGATGGATCTACCATGATTGAGAAGGTTGTTGGAAGCGCAGCGTCTTCCAAAGCTGATGAGGTGATTGTAGTGTTGGGTCATGAAGCGCGAAGGGTTAAGGAGGCCCTTAAAAACTTCCAGTGTAAGTTCGTTTTTAATGAGGACTTTGAGAGGGGTCAAAGCTATTCGGTTAAGGCTGGAGTTAAATCTGTTATGGGTTACGCGGATGCCGTTATGGTGCTTCCCGGAGATGTCGCGTTAATCACCCCTAAATCCATTAACATGGTTATTGAAGAGTACGAAACGTCTGGAGGCTCCATTATAGTAGCGAGCCATGAAGGCCGGTTGGGCCACCCCATACTCTTTGACCGTTGCCTCTTTGACGAGATAATGGAAATTAACGAGGAAACGATGGGATTGAAAGCGGTTTTGAACAGACGTGGAGATGTGATAAAGAAGGTGGAAGTGGGTTCAAACGAAGTCTTAATTGATGTTGACTCTGAAGAAGATTTGAAAAAGATCTCAAAAGTAAAAATACTCTCTAAGCGACAGTAATTGGGGCGTTATTGATGAGCAGAATTGTCGACGAAGCGCTGGCCATAATTGAGAATAGTATACCCAACCTTGCCGAGATTAAGGTGGTTAGGGTGTGCATTGGTTGGGGTTATACGGGTGTCAAGCTGAGCACTGGGCATGTGGGGGTATGCCACTCACTTCTAGCGGAGCAACCTGTACGTTGTTGCCCAATAGTTAAGTGGGCGGGTAAGCTTGCAGGAAGCTCAGCAATCGACTTGGCTAATCTTGCTAAGTCTTGGGAGCTAAGTGAAAGTATAGTTGGCATAGCTACACTAAACGCTTTATCCCAGAGGGTTTTAAATGAAGACAGGTATACAATCGATGAGGGAAACTTTATAGGCTATATTGAAGCGAAGGTGGAAGCGACAGATACGGTTGCGTTGATCGGCTACATAGAGCCTTTCATTAATGTTCTGCGGAGGAGGGTGGGGCGTTTATACGTTTTTGAAAGGAGCCCACGCTTCTTCGATGAGCAAACGTTGCCCGATACAGCTTACGAGGAATTTCTTCCAAAAGCCGATATAGTCATAATATCGGGAAGCGCCATAGCGAATAAGACGATAGATCACGTTTTAGAGCTGTCGAAAAATGCTAGGGAAATTGGAGTTGTCGGACCCTCAGCAGGTCTAATTCCCGACCCGCTATTTAATAGGGGAGTTAAGATCGTTGGCAGCGTAAAGCCCGTTAACGCAGATAGGCTTCTACAAATAATTGAGGAGGGCGGTGGAACCCCTCAAATCAGGTCCGCTGTTAAGTTCATTAACATTAGGCCTAAATTTTAGATAGACGTCAACTGGTGATCGAGTAAATAAACACTTCAACCACGAATATTTCTTGGCGCGGAAAACCATGTAAACACGCGTGTTTAGCTTCTACCTATCAATAGAGTGTCATTAGCATCTAACAATGCAGCTTTTAACTATTTTATTTAAAACGATGAAAAGCATAATCTTGGTAACGCTAACTCGTAGGCTGCTGAGGCTATTGTTACGCCGTAAAAAATTAGTTTCTTTCCACGGCTAAGCCTCACTATCTCCTCTATTGAACCGTTCACTAGGGTTGACCCTGTGGCAAGGATCGCATCGCTCCAATTAATGGCTTCACGGTTCACTTCGTAAGATTCTATCATAACTCCTCCTTTCACTTGGCCAACATTGAAAGGGTCCATATCCGTGACCCTGAAGTTCTTAAATTTTTTTGAGAGTTGATTCGCAATCGCCGGTTGGAAGCCTATCATTAACAGTTTGCCTTCTGGAGGTAATGTTGAAGCGAGGTGTTGTGCAATTCTCTCGGCGCAGGCTGATGGTCCTACATCTCTACAGTGCACGGTGTTTGTAACCAAGCCTAGATATTTGTATGTGGCATTTGCCGTGGCAACGAGTATGGATCTACCCTTATTCGTGTCGAGGGTAATGTCATAGATGGATTTCATGTCACCTTTATATTGTGTAGGCGGATCGTCGGTGAACGCTTGACCGGAAAAGCCTTCAACCTCCGCTTGAACCATGACCTCGCGACCTTTAATTAATGCGAACTCTTCCGCGTGGACTGGTTTTCCCACAGCCTCTTCAGGATTCAAGCGCGTCAATGTAACCATAGCGTTTTCTAAGCCGTTTTCTTTAATCCTCCTCCACCACCGCTCCTTAAACTCTTCGAGGATCATGATCCACCCTTTAAAGCCTTGATTTCCACTTCAGCCTTATCTATCCACCGTCTCCACTGGGTCTCGGAGTAGGGAGTGTACTGCGCTCCCTGCTCGACGGTAAGAACATATCCATATCTTGCGAAGGCTTCTCTGGCGATGTAGGAGTTTGAAACGAAGTTTAGGAAAATTTCGCTTAGCACCCTGTTTTTAGAATAAACTGTGATGGCCGATGGAGCAATGGAGACTTCAGGTATCTTGCTCGAGTTAATCCACATTATATCCACCTTGTCTTTATTCCAATAGTAGAAGACGTGCCAGCTTACTGTTGCGTCAACTCCGCCCATGATAACGGCTGCCACCGCATCCTCTCCGCTTTTCACCTGAACAAATCTGCCTTCAATATTGCTCCATAACCCATTGTATTCTAGGAGCTGCTTAACGAAAAGACCTATACCATAGCTGGGATCCGCGAGGCAAACCTTAACGTCGGGGCGTGTTAAATCTTCCAGGTCAATTATGTTCTTCGGGTTGCCCTTCTGAACAATTATCGCTGGAACTAGGTAGGCCATTACGCGAAGGCTTGATGGGTCAACTAAATTTTTCTTTATGGCTGTTTCCATCTCGGAGGTTGTGCCGACGCCGAGGTAGAGGTCTCCGGATCTGCTTAATTCTAAAGCTGAGAGTAATGGTCCTGAACCGCCGAATGTTGCCTCAACCTTTATGCCCGTCGCGATCCTAAACGCGTCTATTATTTCGATGCCTGGCAGCCGCGTCGCAGCTCCCCAGTAAACTTTTAAGCTTTTATGAGTTTCAGGAGCGGCGTACTGGTTAACTAGGAAACCTGAACCGAAACCTGCGGAAAACATGATTATAAACAGGAATGTGATTAGCGTTTTTCTCAAACGTAGGCCTCCTGCATGCGGTCTTGCAGTATTTTAACTCTTGAAGCTTTAATCTGCGCGAAGACGCGGTCCCCAACCTTAATATTGGAGTCTTCAAGCCAGTCAGATGTAACGTCCACTTTTAGTTTCACATCATCCACGTTAACTATAGCTCTGACTATGGAACCCGCCATGTACATTTTTTCCACGGTTCCCTTCAAGATGTTGCATCTGCATTTTTTCCATTTCGGCTTTATAACCTCCTCTCTTGTCGATAAGATAACGTCTTGAGGTCTTATAGCCACTGTTACCTTTCCTCTCAGGGGACTTTCAAACCCCTCCGCTTCCAACATAACATTTCCAACTCGGATTGAAACGCGTCCAGCCCCGATAGAAACTACATTCCCTTCAAGGACGTTATACCCCAAAAATTCTGAGACAAACTTTGAGTTTGGATTCTCAAATACTTCGTCAGCGCGACCTATTTGCTCCAGTCTACCATTGTCCATTACGGCTATTCTGTCGCTGATCACATTTGCTTCTAGAAGGTCATGGGTTGTATAGATAATGGGGACACTTATTTCGCGAATTACATCTTTAAGCATGTCTTTTATACGCGTCCTAAACATTTCTTTTGTAGGTGGATCCAAAGCCGAGCATGGTTCATCGAGCAATAGGACGTTGGGCTTGGACGCTAAAGCTCTGGCTAAGGCGACTCTCTGCCTCTGACCTGAGCTTAAAGATTCAACGTTTCTATCCATCAAGTTCTCGATTTGAAGCATGCGTGCAATCTTTACGAGCTCATTTGATCCCATGTCTCCGGCCTTTTTTAACGCGAAGCGAATGTTCCGTTGGACGGTCATGTTCGGGAAAAGCGCGTAATCCGCAGGGACGTATCCAACCTTCCTCTTTTCAGGCGGAAAACTTGTGACGTCAACCCCTTTAATCGTTATTTTTCCAGCTTCAACCTTTTGGAGGCCGGCAACGCATTCCAGTAAAGTTGTTTTACCACATCCGTTGGGACCTACTATTGTGAGGATTGAACCCTGCTGGGCTTCAAAATTTATGTTTACCAGCTTGAATGCGGCACGGCGTGCGTAAAGGTTTGAAACAGCGATCATGAAGCAAAACCTCTGTACAAGAGTTTCCTAGAAACTGTTAATATTAAACAGGCTATCAGGAGGAGGATGAGCGTTAAAGCAGCTACGTTCTCCAAGTTTGCTGTTGAAAGGTTCAGGTATAACGCGATTGGAAGCGTTTCCGTTTTAAACCTGGTGGCACCGGCCAAGGTTACGGTGGCTCCAAACTCGCCTAAAGCTCTAGCCCACGACATTAACGCAGCGCCTAAAATCCCACGCTTCGCGGATGGTAATGTCACGTAGAAGAAGGATTCTAATTCTGAATATCCAAACGTGCGCGCAATCCTCTCATAGCAGACGGGTATGCCGTCAAATGAAGATTTTACGAACTTTATCGTTAAAATGCTTATCACCGAAAACTGGGCTAAAACGATCCCTGGGATCTCAAAAATAAACCTCACCACGCTTTCATTTATGAAGGCGCCCACAGGTGTCCTCGCGAAGAAAATGAGGAGCATAACGCCAAACGCGATTGGGGGAACAGCCATAGGAACGTCCAGAAACCCTTCAATCACCGTTTTCCCGGGGAAATTTAAACGGGATAGGGCGTAAGCCGCTGGGATACCTACAATCAAGGAGATTAGAGTGGAGCACGTCGCGGTGAGGAGTGATAGAAAAACCGCGAACCTAGCCTCGTCGGACAGAATGGACGGCCAAAGCCGCCGGGGATCGGTGAAAATTATCGGTGAGAGAAAGATGTTTATGAAGAAGATTAAAATAACCGTTAAACATGAAAGCATCGCGATTCTAAACATGTTTAATTTCATTATTCGATCATCTCAATCTTCGATCATCTCAATCGCCGCGTTTGGCGCGTGAGCTTTAGCCTCTTCAACCGTTGAAAAATATCCGTACTTCGCCCAAGTTTCACGCATATCCGTTGAAGCCAAAAAGTCTAGGAACCTTGCGGCGAGATCCCTGTCTCGGGCGAATGTTGTCACGGCTCCAGCTATGTAGCTTATCTTCGGAATTTTACTGGGCTCAATCCACACGATGTCGATTTTATCAGGATTCCAATAATGGAAAACATGCCAACCGATTATAGCGTCAACAGCGTGGGTAGGTATTAGAGCCGCTGTTGCTTCGCAGCTTTGCGCGTAGGTCACTATGTTTGGGCTCACAGCCGTCCAAAGGCCATTCACCTCCAACAACTCCTTAGCGTACAGTCCAACACAAACCGATGCAGGATCTCCTATCCCTACGCGAATTCCAGGTTTTGCAAGGTCCTCGAGGCATGTTACATTTTTAGGGTTGCCTTTTTGCACGATAATCGCTGGAACCAGATACGCCATTATTTTCGCTTGGCTTACAGCGAGGTTAACGTCTCCTATCTCGTTCGCCTGTAAGAGGTAATCGGTTGAGCCTGGAATGTAGATGTCGCCAGTTTCCGCAATTTTCATGGCTGACAAAAGGCTTCCTGAACCGCCGAGTCGAAGCTCAACTTTAACGCCGTATTTTGATTCGAACATGGACGCGGCTTCACTGTAAACCGGGGCGGCGGCCGCGCCGGCGAATACAACGATTGTTCTTGAGGCGTTTGTTTGAAGCTCGTCTAACGCCGCTGCGCCAAGTCCGCCTATAACGATTCCAGCTATGAGAAACGCGATGGCCTTTTTGTACATTTTCGCTTACCCTGCGCCGCGGAATTTCATGTTATGCAGGCGTTTACATATAAGGTTTTAGGTAAGCTAATTCGTTTACTTAAAAATCATTCAAATCATTCTAGTCCACGTGTAACTTCGATGTTGCCGTCCCTAAAGATGGCTATTGTAAACGGTTTAACAACTCTACTGCCGCTCACGCGGTCTCCTGCTTTAAACCTTACCTCATCGTATATCCTCGTGAAGTTTACCTTTAACTTAACCCCGATCTCGTCGCCGGCTTTCACCACAATCCCAGGCACATCCACGAGATGTGTGCCAGCTTTAATGTTAACCTTAGCTGCGCAAAGGAGGGCTTTATAGGCTTGAATGGTTTCCTCTGCTAACCTTACATTCCTTTTAGCCCTATTTTCAATTATGGTAACGTTCTCCCTAGTTGTTCCCAGAGTTTTCGCAACCTCCGCCTGCGATAAACCCCTCTCAACCCTGAGCTGCAACACTTTAAACTGCAACTCTGAAAGAAAACCATACTTTCTGGGCATAGGCTTACAATGTAACAAAAGCCACCACGCTTTTTAATGCCTTTCTACTCGCCGTAAGCCGTTGAAGGAAAGGGTGGAATGGCTTCCCGTTTGGTCAACGCTATGGGAAGGGCTCTCCTGACTGTTGGAGGTTTACGTTGATCTGTATTTGGTCGTTGGTTGAAGCCGGTTCTTCAGCGGGTCGGTATCCTGGAGCCGAGTAGGTGACCGTGGTGGATCTAACCGTTGGAGGCAGGTGGAGGGCGTATTCGCCGTCCATGGTGTAGGCTACTCGGCCTTCAGCCTCCACAGTAGCCCAGTTGAGGGGGATGATGGGTGGACGGGTGTTTGTGTCTCCAGTGACGAGTCCGTAGATTTTGATCATGCGCTCCATATGGTAGTATACGCCGACTTCGTAGCCTAGGTCTGGGAGGTTGGCGTAAACGTTTAGGGTTTGAGTGAACATTCTGTCGTAGCCGAAGTCTGGGATGTGGACGCTGTAGTTTCCCACGTCTAACCCGTAGTCCCTCCATCGAACCCCATCCGGGTCCACGTAGTGGAAGTGGCCTCTGCCGTAGAACCCGTAGGTGGAGAAGGCGAACAGGGAGGAGCCGAGGGTTCCGTTGACGACGGCGACGCCCTTTAGAGCCCCAGCTGAGAGGACTTCGGGTCTGATGGTTATGTTTTCGGTTAAGGATACGAATAAGCCGTTCATGGTTAAGGGAACGGATCCATATATTCGGCCTCCGAGTAGGATGGGGAAGCCTGTGGGCGTGAACTGGCTTAACGAAACGTATATGGAGGCGTCTACAGCTTGGATGTATCCGTAGGTGTAGGCTTTCACCGTGTAGTTGTCTGTTTTCAGGGCGTTGGGTATCCGTCCATCGTATATGATTTCGCTTACCGTCCAGTTATGTCCGGTGAAGTTAAGGGTGGCCGTGGTGTCCGTTATGCCTGGACTTCCCGGCGATAAAGTTGACTCGGCGTATCCAACCTCTAGGCCTGAGCTGTCGGTGAAGTATACGCGGAGCCTTGGAGGTGGACACCAATCCATGAACCTCCACCTCACCGCGGCTTGGGCTATTCGGGTTCCGGGTTTAGAGGTCATGGACATGACCGTTACCTGGGTGGCTCCCGCTCTAAGCATGTCAACCGCCACCGTGGTGTTGCCTCCCCTTCCCAGCGTAAACTCCACTTTGGTGGCTTGTACGTATCCTCTGATCCATACTCGAATGTAGTAGATGCCAGGTTCAAGCCCGTAATCCCATGGACTGGGCCCTGGATATGAGCCTTCGACCCAAACACCTGAGTAGGATTTGTTGTAGTGCTCGCTGAACCCGAGGATGTGGAATTTTAGGAGGGGGGTTTGATCGCCTGAAGAGTAGTCGGCGTATTGGACGGAGCCGTCGGCCTGGGTGCGGTTGAGAACCGTTAAGCCTTTTAGGACACCTTCAGCGCTGTACATTTCGATGAGGATGTTTCCTCCGAAATGTTTGCCGGTCGAAGAACCATAGGTTCTAGCCTCAGCCTCCTTAGGGGTTTCCAAAACCCGACCCGGCGCCGCGAACAGCCTTATCGTGCCCATTACCACACCTCCATATGGTAGTCGGGACTCACCTACGTTGGCTTGACTTCCATAGGCGGTTAAGGTAACGGTTTTCACCTGTTCCTCGGGTAGGGTAAACCCGTAGACCCAGATTTTCACGGTATATTTTCCCGGCCCGAAGCCCGCGTACTCTGTGCCCGTCGCCGGGTAACCGACGTGTTTTGTCCCGTTTCTAAGGATCAACCAATAGCTTTCCGTGGGGTTGTTACCGGACTGATAGGTTCGAGAGGCGACTATGACGTTGTTTTCATCGTAGGCTTCCACGGTGTAGTTTAACCCCTGGTATCCTAACGCGTGTAAGTAGGGGGAATCCAAGGGTCGAATGGGGTTGTTATATTCATCCACGTAGGTGAGTTGACCGGTGATGATGCATCCCCTGTTTAGAGGAAAGATAACGTTGCTCAAATTGGAAGTTACAGGGTAAGTTCTTTCGCTTACCGTAACCGCGTAGGCGTATCCTGTTTCCGGATCGTATCCGGCTGAGCCTTCAAGACGGTATTCGCCTTTATAGAGTCCTGTGATCGTGAAGTTTCCTGTGGCTGGGTCGACGAGTCCTCGTCCCATCACGCCGCTGTGGACTTCAACGGCATAAACAACGCCTTTCGCCTTAATGGGCTTTCCCGTCGTGGCATCGACCACTGTACCACTTATGGTGTAGGGGTTTTCCCTCATGCTCACCAATACTGGTAGGATTTTGTCTGGGTTGGATGGGTATAGGGGTTTGCCGTTGGGTCCTATGGCTTTGGCGATGTAAACGGTGAAGTTGTATACCCCGGCTATGTTGGGGGACTTTAACCCCTGTAGTAGAACGTATTTTGGCGGTGTGAAGTTGTAGTATACGCTGACGCAGCTTGAGCCTAGGTATATGGGTGGATTCCACACCTCCACAGTGTATGGCGCGTTTCTATCGTATGGGTAATGCTTTGACTGGTCGGACACCTTATAATAGTAGTAGTCGTTGGAGATGTTTGACTTTACGATGGAGGTGTCGTTTTCAGATGTTCCCTCTAAGAATCCTCGGGGAACTTCGATTTTCACGGCGACGCCGGGCTCGGTGATGTCGATTTTCACATCCCCAACCGTGTTGAAGAACACCCCCCAACCCTGGGATGGTTTTAACACCGCCTCACCTGACACGTGTACGGCTGAGTGGAGGATGAGGACGGCCAAGAGGATGACGGTGAGGAAGACCGCGTAAAGCCTCACCCCACATCCATTTTCATCCATCTCGGCTTCGCCTCAGCTTAAACGATCAGAGTATGAAGCGCATTCCCCTTTAGAGGTCCGCTAAAACCAATTTTAACCCAAGGTTCGTGTTAAAGAGCTTTTCACATTTAGCTCCAGTCGGGTTAAAATGGGCTTTAACGTCCTCTAGCTGGTTTGAAGGATGTGGACGCGGCCACATGGTGGTCTAGTCTAGAGTTCTTACAGGACCCGCGTTGACCGAGGAGGTTGAAGCCTGGTTACTGGCAGTTTCCATCTTTAAATCTTCTTTATAGGGGTTTGAAACGTGTCGCTGAGGGAGCCCACTAGTTTCACGTTGACTTTAAAAAGGGGTTTAATTATTTGAAGTTCGAAAACTTATAAGGCTGCGGTGAAGCTATTTCCTATCAGAGCTGTATGGTTGATATTCGATGAGTGTTGAGGAGATCCTAGCTGTAATTAAAGGTCATC
>Ga0123519_10010639_pt1 | contig 13666 bp, 12 predicted proteins | sample YelNatPaOPRAMG02_FD_87396 | JGI IMG/M metagenome (GOLD analysis project Ga0123519, IMG submission 87396) | Hot spring microbial communities from Yellowstone National Park - Yellowstone National Park OP-RAMG-02 (version 2) | ecosystem: Environmental > Aquatic > Thermal springs > Hot (42-90C) ...
CTTTCGGCGCTGAGAAGGCACCGCAGACGAAAACTCCGGGCTTCGATGTCTCCATTGGAGAAAAGAGCTTCGTTTCACAGAAATTGTATTTGTTCAACTTTACTCCTAAGCTCTTAGCCAGTTCCTCTGCCTTCTTCGGCGGTGTCATCCCTACCGAAAGGGTTACCATGTCGAACTCTTCCATCTTTGGTGTCTCGTCTTCAACATAGTGCAGGTACAGGTTATTTGTGAGCGGGTCCTCGGTAACGCCTGCGACGCGAGACCTTATGAAACGCACACCGTACTCGTGTTCGGCACGGTCACGATAAGAATCAAATTCCTTGCCGTAACAACGCAGATCCATATAGAAGATCGAAGCATCCAACTTGATTGGCGAATGCTCCTTCGCAATAATAGCTTCTTTGATTCCATACATGCAGCAAGCAGCTGAACAATAATTGTTACCGAGCTGATAGTCTCGTGAACCTACGCATTGAATGAATGCGATCCGCTTAGGGATTTCCCCGTCGGATCGCCTCAGGATAAGCCCTCCGTACGGGCCGCTCGCACTTAGGATGCGCTCAAATTCGATGCTGGTCACTACGTTTGGAAACCTGCCGTAGCCATATTCGCTCTTGAGTCTTGCGTCGAACGTTTCAAAACCAGGCGACACAATGATTGAGCCCACTTTCAACGTGGCCTCACTGTCTTTCTGGTCATAGGCGATTGCTCTCACCTTGCAGATCTCGTAGCATGTTCCACAACCTATGCATTTTTCACGGTCAATTTTGTACTTCAACGGAACAGCCTGCGGATACTCAACGTAAATAGCACCCCTTCGGCTTAGACCTTCGTTGAACGAATCAAGCGCTTCGATTGGACATTTTTGTGCGCAAAGGCCGCAGCCGTTGCATTTGTCTTCAATTATGTAACGACTCTGTTTTCGAATCTTCACTTCGAAGCTGCCAGGCTTGCCGCTCAAGCCGGTCACTTCAGCATTCGAGATAATCGTGATGTTCGGATGTCTTCCTGTGGCAACAAGCTTCGGGGATAGTATGCACATTGAACAGTCATTAGTGGGGAAAGTCTTGTCAAGCTGTGCCATCACTCCGCCGATGCTTGGACTTTGGTCAACCAAGTATACTTTGAAGCCTGAATCTGCCAAGTCGAGCGATGCTTGTATGCCAGCTACTCCACCGCCTATCACTAGAATCGCCCCGATTTTTCCATCCGTCATCTTTCAAACCTCCAAAGCCTTGTAAAGGGGAGTGGCTCCTTCGATGTGGTCGACAGCCAACATGTTCTTCCTTCGCATGTCCACGACGTGATCAAGAACCTCATTTCTATCCAGCCCTGTAGCTTCAGCCAAGTCTTTCACCGACATTGGCACATTCCTTGTCAGGAAATGAATCTTGTAGCGAATGAATTCGCCCCCAACAATCTCTTCAAGCATTGCATCATAGTCTTTTTCAGGAATCTTCTCGCCGTAAGTGTTAACGCTTTCAGTCAGCTCCTTCTCCCTGCCGAGCAGCACGCGCATCCGGAATTGAGAAGCAGCGTTCTTGGCGGCGATAACATTGACTGTGTAGCTGGATTCTGCGTCAGCCCTTTTCAGTGGAGAAGACGGCAGCTTTGTGATTTTTGCAGCGAATCTTATGATGTAATGGTTCAGGTCTTGGTCTTCAAAGGGTGAAGCCCAGACCAGTTCCAGCCGCTCTGGTTCCAACCCTGAAAGCTTCAGCAGTCTTTTTAGAATCTTGAATGTAAGTTCTGCGTGAACATTACCTTCTTGAAAATGGCAGTCCGGCGGTTTGCAACCAGCAAGCATGACAGCGTCAGCACCTTTCTCAAACGTTTCCAGGATGCTTACAGGATCGAGCCTGCCTATGCATTGGACGCGTGTTACGTTCACATTTGGAGGTGCAGGAGATTGTCGTCCGCAGAAGGCAAAATTGCAGCTGAAACAGACTATCCGTGGGTCCTCATTCGTCATTTCAAACTACTCCTTGCAGCTGGCCGTTGCCAGTAGTATGATGCGGTCATTCGTCATTTTCTCCATTGTGATCGCCTGTTCAGGGCATCTTGCCGCACATATTCCGCAGCCTTTGCAGGAGTTCTCGTTGACTTCGGCAATGTTGTCCTCGTTTTTCTTGACGGCACCGAACGGGCAGACCACCGCACAAACGTTGCAGCCGATGCATAGGTCCGCATTTACCACGGCCTTATCGGCATCGCAGAGTTCAGTATTGGCAAGACACTCGGCGCATGGGCCGCAGCCTAGACAGCGGAAAGCTTCGAACTTTGCATTCTGTTCAAGTTTTTCCATGTATTGGGCTGCTTCGTCAAAACTTAACCTTGGTTTCTCGACTTCCGATTCGTACCTGCATTCTTTTTTCTTGACATGTCCCCAATTCTTAACCCATGTCGTCTCCTCGATGCACTCCTCTCTCATATGATGCAAATCCTGCCCGGTCAGATAAAGGTGAATTGACGCAGCCGCCCTTTTTCCAGCGCCGACAGCCTCAATTATGCTTGCCGGTCCTGTCGCAATGTCTCCGCCTGCAAAAACGCCAGGAACCTTTGTTTCCAGAGTCTGAGGGTCGACGGTCATCAAAGAGTTTCTGGTTTCCTTGTTTAAAAGTTCAGGAGGAATGCATTTGGCTTCGGCAACTTGGCCGAGAGCCGGCACGACAGTGTTCACTGGATACTGATGCTCAGAGAAGCTTATCGGGACAGGTTTCCTTCTTCCACTTTCATCAGGTTCGCCCAAACGCATGCGCAAGCATTCGACTGCTTTGACTTTCCCGTTTTCGCCTATGAGGCATTTTGGTGCAACCAAGAATTGGAATTTGATGCCGTCCTTTTCGGCTTCAGCGACCTCACGTGGCAAGGCAGGCATTTCCTCACGTGAACGTCTATACAAAACTGTTACTTCTTTTGCTCCAAGCTTCCTCGAAGTTCGTGCAGCATCTATTGCGCTGTTTCCTCCGCCGATAACCGCCACTCGATCGCCGACCTCAACGGGTTTTCCAAGTGAGACGTCCCTTAGGAAGTCAACCGCGTTGATAACACCTTTCAGGTCTTCACCTGGAACGTTCAGTTTCATGCCCAGCTGGGTTCCGATGGCTATGAAAATGGCGCTGTAACCGTTCTCACGCAAACTGTCAATTGTGATGTCTTTCCCAAACTCTACTCCTGTCTTTATTTCTACACCTACCTCCTTGATGTATGCGACCTCATTGTCTACAACGAATTTTTCAAGACGAAAGTCTGGAATGCAGTATCGCATCATGCCTCCAGCTTCAGGCATACGCTCGAAAACGGTTACGGGGTAACCTAGCTTTGCAAGTTCGTAAGCTGCCGCCAAGCCTGCTGGACCTGCACCAACTACTGCTACCCTTTCTTGATGTTTTTTCAGTACTGGTTCAGCTTTCACTCGTTCTTCTTCGCGCTCGATGTCGGCGACAAATCTCTTGAGTGCCCTTATGGCTACCGCTTGGTCGACGTTCGTTCTTGCACATGCATCCTCACATGGACTGAAGCAAACTCTCCCACAGATTGCTGGAAAGGGCATATCCTTCCTTATGATTTCCACTGCGTCTTTGAACCTGCCTTTTTGAAGCAGAGCAACATATGCCTGAACATTTACACGTGCAGGACATGCTGAACGACAAGGAGGAAACCTCTTTACATTTGTGTTGCTTTCGATTGCCATTACTAAACCAGCTTCTGAAGTCTATCCATGCAGAAGCGAATATATTAACGGATCTAAGTCATTTTTGGCAGAGGGATGACTGATTTGTGTATATAGAGCGCAGGTAACAAAAAAAGGTGGAGGGGTTAGTCGCGTAACCTGCCTTCTAGTTTGCTTACCAATTTTGTGTATTCCCTTGGACCTAGAAGACTTTTAAGCTCCTCTTCTAGCGTCAGAGAGTTGTTGGGTTTTATCTCAACTATCCAGCCTTTGTCATAAGGATCATCATTGATGGTTTGCGGAGCGTTCTTGAGATTTTCGTTGACTTTGACTATCTTGCCACTTACGGGGGCGTAAAGGTCAAACATGAACATCCATGTTTCAGCCACGCCGAAAGGTTCCATTCTGCTAACAATCCTCCCGACTGGTTCTGTCATAATGTTAGCTATGCCCTTCAGGTGCCCTTGTGCATAGTCGGAAACGCCCACGCGTACGTTTCCCTCGGGTGTTATTCTGGCCCATGTGTGTTTCGGCGTATACAACAGCATTTCAGGTGTTGAAAGAATCTCTTTGCGTTTCTCAGCAGATATTCCTTCAGCGCGCAAAAGGTCTTCTAACCGCAATCGGATCGCTTCCGAAACAAACTCGGATATGCTACGGTAGCGACCTGTCCTGATTGCTTCCTCGATCTCCTTTATCAATTCCTGTCTTATGCTCACGGTTTTCCATTCAGACATTTTCATCAACCTCCATTACACTTGAGTTATATATAGCTCACTTGGCGCATATATACTTAGTGCATATAGTTCATATAATAGTAAATACCATATTTCCTGCTCGAAACTCACCATGCAACAGACGTAACGGACCACGTATGGAAGTGACGCACTTCAAGGCAGTTATGCTTTTTTTCTGCCAAAATCAAATCTATTCCAGATCCGCTCATGAACATAGAAGACTACGGTCTTGGTAGCTAGTTCAGTAACACCTACACTTCCGCTCAAGACCAAGTTTCCACTGAATAGGAACACCAAGAAAACTGTTGTCATGGTCGCAACTATTCTCCAAGAAATTGCTTTCACCAAACTTCTGAGGGGTCTTTCCATCGACAAGTCTCCTCCCTGAATCCTCAACCAAGTGAAACACGGATACTATAATTAGCTTTTCCACCTACGACATTTTTCCCATGATGAGGTTCAGGTCTTCTAAACGTTCAGGTGTGACGGATAAATAGCAGAAACGCAAAAACATACATAGTACATATTCAAGTACATAAACTAAATTCCAGAGGTTGGTGATTTTTCTGGAAAGCAGAAAAGTGCAGAAAGTGGGATACTCAACCTTGACGGTTTCGCTTCCAAGCAAATGGGTGAAGGCGAATAATATCAACATGGGGGATCTAGTTTTCCTGATGCCTGAAAAAGACGGAGCATTAAAAGTCATGCCAAGCCGGCTCGCCCAGAAAGAGGAAGCAGAAGAATACATAATTAACAGTTCAGCTTGCGATGAACAAGGCATGCTTGAAAGGATAATCGTTGGAAGCTACATGCATGGCCGGGATGTGATCAGAATAACATCATCGAATAGAATAGACAAAACGCATGTAAACGAAGTCCGAAATATCATCCGCAAACTGATAGGCCTAGGGATACTGGAAGAGACTGCGAAGGATATTCTGCTACAATGCTCAGTTGACCCAGCCAAATTCAAACTCGATATGCTGGTGAGACGATTATCCATAATTGCGTCAACGATTTTGTCTGAAGCAGTTCAGGCTTTTCTTGAACAGAACAAGACCATGGCTGAAGAAGCAATCAATCGCGAAGATGAGGCAGACACGATCTTTTACTTGGCTGTCAGATTGCTACTGTCTGCACAAGCAAAACCTGAAGTGGCAGAACAGATAGGAGCAACAGACCCCCTTTTCATTCCGGCTACTCGCTTGATACTGCAATGTCTGGAGCTGATCGCAGACTACGGGGAGGACTTCGCCAAGAAGGTGGTCGGTTTCGAAACTCATAAAGAGAAAGTCAGCGTGGAGACTGCTGAGAGAATCTACCATCTTGGCGAACTGAGTCAGACAATTTTCCAAAAGGCTCTGGACTGTGTCTTCACACGGGACATCACGATTGCAAACGGCGTACTTGAAATGAAGAAAGTGCTCGCTACAGAGGCTGATCGCCTCATGCAGGAAGCACCCGAAATTCCTTTCTTGAGAGCCATGATCTCCTGCTTGAACAAGATTGCTGACTTAGGCGCAACAATTGCTGACATTGCCATAAATAGGGCGCTGGAAGAGCCGAGCAAATATGCAGGAAACATCATTCATACAGTAAAACACACGCGAATTCTGCCTCAGCCAACAAGAAAAAAAGTGTAGCTTCAAAGCATGGTTCTAAACTACACTTAACATAAGAAGCCTTAAGAACGACAAGATAAATAATTTATATACGGAGGCATCGTGATGTCTGATTTTGAGGAAACATTGAAGAACATAGATGTTTTCTGCAAAGTCTTAGCAAAGAAGATTGCTGATGAGGAGAACGGTGAAACGAGTGGAATTGTCGTTGAGCCAATGGAAAAGCTCCTTTACAAAAAGTGTATTACGCGAGAACAAGCAGAGATGAACCGCTCACCGTCACATTTCATTCCTGTCCCACAACTTGAGGAACCGCTCGTTGACATCATTGAAGACGAAAATTGTGTCAGAATCCTGATGCAAGAGCACTGCAGCGACAACAAAATCAGAATCCACAGCAGAGCCGACGGAATAGAGATATGCAAAACAGAATGCCACAAGGATGCAGATGGAACGAAAGTGTGTCAAGACAAATGCCAAAAACTTCCCCTGCTCGCAGACAAGCTTCAGATCGAAAACATCACTGCAAAATGCAACAACAATTCAGTTTTCGAAGCAAACATACCTAAGAAGTAGAAGAGGCCGGTAACTGCCGGGCAATCGATCTTTATTGATGAACGCTTGATTCGAGGGCGAAGGAAAGGGTTGAAGTGTCGTGCAGCCCAGCACAGGCTGTTAGGTCGTTGTGGACACGGACTGAACGTAGCCGAGTTTATCTAGCACCTTGTCCACTTTAATCTTGTGGAAATCAAGTGCAAGTTCTCTCGGATTCATTCCGAGGCTTAGGCTCAAAAGCTCAGAGTAATGAAGGATTGGCATGCTGTGCTCTTCATGGTATGCTGATTTCATCAGTATTTGTCCCATATCTAGTGTCAAGAAACAAAAAGGGCATAGAGTCGCTATGCAGTCAGCACTAGCCTTAGTCGTATTCACAATTTTCTCGCGGGCTATTGCAAGGGCGACATCGTCAGCGTATCCTCTTAAGAGGCCCCCACAACACTTAAGTTTGTTTCTGTACCAGACACTCTTTGCGCCCAGTGCCTCAATGAGATCATCAAAAATGTGTGGACGTTCAGGGTCATCAAGCTTGAGAAGTCCGCTGGGTCTAAGAGCGTGACAACCAGAAAAAGATGCTACTTTTAGGCCGGCCAAGCTCTTGGACACGCATTTCTTCAGTTGATGCAAGCCTACATCGTTAATGAGAACTTGCATGTAGTGTCTAACTTCAACGTTACCCTTGAATTCCCGCCCAGCATTGGAGAGAATTCGATTCACTTTTTCTTTCAAAAGCTTATTCTTCTTCAGCATTGTGTTTGTCATGGCCAGTGACTCGAAGCAGCCTGTGCACAAAGTCACTATGTTAAGCCCGGCCTCCTCAGCAAGAGTAATATTGTATGCGGCTACAGACAGGCTTGTTTCCAAGTCTATAGACTGTACTGGAGCGGGCCCACAACATGTCATGCCAGCAAGATCAATAAGCTCAATTCCAAGTTCGGCCAGAGATTTTCTTGCGGATATCTCGTAGTGGGGTTGGCGTGCCGGTATTGTACAGCCTAGAAATAGAGCATAACTCGTCATAATGATACCTTTTCTTCCTTCCTCTGAAGGATCTTGTCGAATCCTGTGGCAGCAAGAATCTTTCTCAGTGAGTAGACGTCTGCTGGTTTAAGCGGCGGTAAACCTATATCACTCCGCTTTTTCTCCAAGAACTTTGACATTGGAACTATCCGTCCCTCTTTCAGCAGTCCTGCTGCAAATTCGGAATAAATGTTTGGCATGTTACCCTCTTTCATGGAGATGTTTCTCAGGACATAAATTATATCAGTAATTTCAACTTCTTGTGGACAACGTTCCTGACAGTTATAACATGAACTGCACAACCAAATGGCGTCGCCTAACAGGACTTTCTTTCTATCCCCAAGCAGCGCCAGCCTGATAACGTTTCTAGGGTTGAAACGTTCAGTTATTTTTGCAACAGGACAACTGCTGGCGCATGTCCCGCACTGATAGCACGATGTTATAGTTTCACCGCCCATGTGTTCCTTTATTTCTTTGGAAAACTGCAGGTTAGTGAGTTCTTCCTTCTCCATTCCAGCCATCCACATTTCTCCTTTCTAGAGGCTTTTCATCAACTGTAAAGGACCAAGCTTCTCTAGCTTTTCAGTCATGGTTTTTGCTGCTTCTGCGAATTTGTCTCCTTCAATGTACACCAAGTTGATCATTTCAAGCCTCTCGGGCTCTATACCATATTCTCTCAGCAGGATCTTTGTGAGTTCCACTTTTCTCTTTGCCTTTTCACTGCCAACCTCATAGTGACAGCCATCGGTCTTGCATCCTACGACCATAACACCTTCGGCGCCAACCTTAAATGCCTCCAGTATCTGATGAACCTGCAGGATCCCAGTGCATGGAACCTTCATCACTCGCACATTTGCAGGATACTCCATCATTGCCATTCCGCAAGAGTCTACTGCAGCATGACCACATTCCGAGCAACATATAGCCAAGATGAGAGGTTTGGACGTTCCCTTCACAGACATTAATGCGTTCATCTGAACCAACATCTGGTCTGGTCGTGAATTCACAAGTTCAATGGCATTAACAGGGCATGTTCCCACGCAGACGCCACAGCCTTCACATAGGATATCTGATACCTGCGCGACGAAATGCTCATCGTCCTTTTGTACAAGACTAATAGCTCCATAAGGACACGTCACAGGACAAAATTCGCAGTCACCACAATATTCTTCTTTTACAATTGCGATTCTCTTGTCTTTGACAATCTTGCCTGTGCTCAGAAACTTGCTGACCTTCAAAGCTGCAGAGTGAGCGTGTAAAGAGGTGGTGGGTGCATCCTTCGGAAAAGTGGCGCCGCCGCTGAGAAAGATGCCTCTCATCTTTGTTTCAGTAGGTCTCAGTTTGGCGTTGTACTCTTTGAAGAACCCATCGTCATCGAGTTCTATGCCCAAGATCTTCGAAAGCTCTCTCGCGCCCTCAGCTGGAACCAGAGACGGGGCCAGCACGACCAAGTCTGCCTCTATCTCTAAGAGCTTTCCCAGAATAGCATCTTCAACATCAACGACCAACATGTTGACCTCTGGGTCGTGCAGAATTTCGGTCGGTCTACCCTTAACAAATTTGATTCCTAGATCCCGTGCCTTTTCGTAATAGTATTCATGCTCTCTCCCTGTGGTTCTGACGTCAATGTAGCATATTGTGATATCGATATCTGGTTGGGCCGTTTTAATCAGAATCGCATGTTTGAGCGAGATCATACAACAGATGCTTGAACACCAAGGGTTCCATCTTCTGTCTCGTGAACCCACACATTGTACCATCACGATCCGTTTGGCAGGTTCTTTAGTTGATGGCCTGATGACAGCGCCTTTCGTGGGACCAAAACTGTCAATCATTCTAGCCAGTTGAAGGTTAGTTATTACGTCTGGATAGTCACCGTAATGATACTCCTTTATCACATAGGGATCATATTCCTGGAAACCTGTTGCAACTATTATGCCTCCGACGTTGATTCTGATTTTCTCTGGTTGCTGGTTCAGTTCGACGGCTCCCGTCGGACAGATCTGAACGCATTTGGCACAATCATAGAATTTGCAAGCAGCATCGTCAATTACATATGCTGGAGGATAAACGCTTGGAACGTTTATGTAAATAGCTTTACGTTTGTTTAGCTTTGCATTGTACTCGTCTGGCACCTCCACAGGGCAGACTGCGGTGCAAAGATCGCATTGGACACACTTCGCTTCGTTAACGTACCGTGGTTTCTTTTCTATTGTGACCTTATAGTTTCCTGGAACACCATCAACTTTGGTAACTCTTGAGTTGGTATATATCTTCATGTTCGGAATTTCCGTGAATCCTGATCGGTAAACACATTTTCTTGAAGTGTGAGTGATCGTCTTGACATCTGAAGATGGAGATTGTATACAGATGGCACAGTCGTCTGTGGGGAAAAATCTGCCAGCGCGTGCTGCTAGTCCTCCCAGAAAGGAGGCTTTTTCAACAAGATTCACTGCGAATCCTAGGTCAGCCAGATCTTCAGCAGCCTGCATACCCGCTATACCCCCGCCTATGACCAAAACAGACTTCACCGCGTAGAACTCTGCCTTCTCAACGGGTTCAAGCAGTTTGACATGTTCCACGGCAGCCAGTATCATAGCCTTGGCCTTTGCGACTGCTTCAGAGGGAGTGCTCTTGTGCGGAATTGCACAGTGATCCTTCAGATCCAATATCTCCACTAGACTTGGATTTAGACCTGCATCTTCAATTGCCTGAACAATGTTTACTTCACTCAGCTTTGGAAGACTTTCAGCAACGACAACCCTGTTTATCTTCCCAGCACGGATGGTTTCGGTGATTGTCCTTAGCCCTTCTCCGCGCCAGTACTCACTACTCTTTGCAACGATTACAACGCTGCGAATCTTCTTGGCAAAATCCATCAGGGCGTCAAAGTCCAAGATTTTCGACAGCTGATTTCCGCAGGTTGACAGGAATACTCCAACCTTAAGTTCGTCCATATTTAATCACTCAGCTCTCTATTGTCTTGATTAGCCGTTTCTTATGATCGTATATTTTGGCTTTCAGAGGCATCTGGCCCATGGCAAAGTGAGTAGCACAAGCAAGGCAGGGATCGTAGGCTCGGAAGGCCATCTCCACTTTGTTCAGCAATCCATCATTGATCATGCCATCTCTTATGAGGCTTTTCGCAGCGCTTCTGACTGACATGCAAATGCCTGAAGAATTATGGGTTGTAGCAACTATCAAGTTAACTTTCTTGGCCAGGGCCTTATCGTCGAGAACATAATGGTGAATCAGTGTTCCTCTGGCCGCTTCTACTATCCCTACTCCTTCTCCAGGTTTCCCCAGCTTGTTCTTAACGTTCTTGCCAGTTATCTCTTTATCCATTACTAGCTCCAGAGCTCGTTCGCTCGCGTATAGGAGTTCGATGAGTCTAGCCCAATGGAAGGCAAGAGTATTATGGACTGGTTTCCCGCCGAGGATCTTGTACATTCTCTGGTATTCGGCATCCGCCAGAGGAGTAGCCATGCCTTCCGCCGCGTTTAGCCTACCTAGAGGACCTACCCTGTAGATGCCACTTTCATTTCCATCCACCAAACCTCTCCACCCGACTCTTTTCAGGTAGGTCAGCTTAACGTAGGTCCACGGCTCCACGTGCTCTTCTATGACGTCCAGATACTCTTTTGGAGCGAACTTGACGAATTCTTTTCCGTCTGGGTCGACTACCCGAACGTTACCGTCATAGAAGTTCACTTTGTTGTTGTCGTCGACCATCCCCATGTAGTAGGTCCTCAGAGTGTAAGGGTCGCTCTTGATCATATTCACGTAATCGACGTTCTTTAGCACAACATCATCGAACAGCTTGAGAGAAAACTTGGCAAACTCAACGCAGCTTTTTGCCATCTTTTCAATTTCTTTTCTCTCATCTTCATTCAAGGCTTTGGCGATTCCGCCAGGCAAGCATGCACTCACAGGATGTGTAGGTCTTCCTCCCAATATGCCTGTGATTCTTTGGCCATAAGCCCTATGTTTTATTACATCCTTCCCTATTGCAATTCCTGCCTTCTCTATAACCCCCAAAACATTCCTTTTCTCCGCAGGTGCATCAGGCCCAACGACAAAGTCTGGACCTCCCAAGAAGTAGAAATGAAGTATATGATCGTAGATGTAGTAGGCGGCGTACATCAGCTCTCTCAGCTTTTTGGCGGTTTCAGTCGGTTCGACGTTAAATGCTGCATCCAAAGCTTTCGCGCTTGCCATGTGATGTGCGACAGGGCAGACTCCGCAGATGCGAGTTGTTATTATCGGCAGGTCTTCAGCCCTTCTACCTTCACAGAACTTTTCGAAACCTCTCAGTTCAGGAACTTGGAAGAAGGCGTTTTCGACATTTCCCTTTTCGTTTAGGAATATCGATATTTTTCCATGACCCTCAAGCCTCGTGATAGGATCTATGATTATTTCCCTCATTTTTCCACCTTCCTCCGTAATGTAGAGTTTGCCAGAGAATACTTGTAGAACGTTCCTATCGGATCAACAATTTGGCTGATGACGCCTGCATCATTGGCGATTGACGCGAGAGCGCTCATGATTGCGGCACCTTGGTCGGCGACACGTGGAGCTGGACCATTGCAGCCAGTACAAGGAACGTTCACTTTGGGGCATTGTGCACCGCAGCCTGACCTTGTTGCCGGGCCCATGCATGTCACATTCTGGTCCCAGAAGCATGTTTGTCCGTCATCTTCAATCTCGTAGATCCTCTTCACTTCGGCAAGTTTCCTGTTTTTTTTCTGTCGAGGACATTCGTCACAGACTGATTTGTTAGGCAGAAAACTTGCTCCTTCTGATGGTAACTTACCGTTCAGAATTGAGTCAAAAGCTTTGGTTATGTATGGAATCGGCGGTGGACAGCCCGAAATGAAATAGTCTACATGCACGGTCTGAGCAAGAGTCTTCACGGTATCATAGAATTCTGGAAGCTCAAGTGTTCCCTCTTTCATTTTGACAGAAGTTCTAGGGGTCACACCATCAGGGTTCTTGGTCGATGGAGTTTCTAGGTAGGCACGTTCAAAGATCGCTTGTCTGTTCCAAAGATTTGCAAGCCCTATCACGCACCCATCGCAAGCGCATGATCCGAACGCCACAAGTATCTTGGATTTTGCTCTTAAAAGCTTGGCAACATGTTCATTCTCTTCTGTTCTTATGGCTCCATTGAAGAAACAGGCATCTATGCTTTTGTCAGGCATTGCCTCAACGTCCTTGTACTTGAAATCAAGAGCAACAGGCCAGAAGACTATGTCCGCTTTTGCAGTAACATCCAAGATTTTCTCGTTTATATCCAAGACGGCAATCTCACAACCGCCGCAGCTCGCAGCCCAATAGAACGCTATTTTCGGCTTTTCCATGGCATCACCGATTTGAACTGCATCTAATGAAAGAATGTATACCAATGCTCTTACATTTAAGTATAACCGTTTCTAAATAGAAAAAATACGCTCGATTTCATCTGTCACATTTGGCGTACAAGTGACACATGCTCATTTAATAGACATGTACGAAGCTGCTTTGACGAAGAGAAGTCACAGTCCAACATCATTTTTATGCGGTCTCCGCGCGTTTCAGTTAATATTAACCTTCACTTCATGCTGACCACAGTGATCAAGGAATGGCACTTCATTCAGAAAATGCCATCATCACATGCATGGATCTCTTGCGACAACGATGCGGAGGTCAGGTTCGGTAGTAGATGATCGAAACCTCTTACCTTTCGCATGCAACTTGTCATCTAGTGAAATTCTGAACTCCAGAGGTTGCTAAGGAGGTCTAGCAGGGAAAGTGTTGGTTTTCAACTGGGAAGACTTGTCACTGGTCACATCAGAAGCATCAATGAAATTGCGGATACGGCTAAATATGGCAAATCTCTTCTGTACACGCAACTTGAAAGAAGAGAGCGACTCTTCTGATGTCGGCTCACTGATTCTTTTGGTAAATGTCTTTCCTGCGCCTAGCTTGCTGCTGACTCTTGAGGTTTCCATATTTGACGTGTTTGTTCTACAGATTGCTTCTCGGCCTGTGGCTGACCATTAGGGGACGATTCTTTC
>Ga0123519_10010642_pt1 | contig 13664 bp, 7 predicted proteins | sample YelNatPaOPRAMG02_FD_87396 | JGI IMG/M metagenome (GOLD analysis project Ga0123519, IMG submission 87396) | Hot spring microbial communities from Yellowstone National Park - Yellowstone National Park OP-RAMG-02 (version 2) | ecosystem: Environmental > Aquatic > Thermal springs > Hot (42-90C) ...
AACGCCAGCAGTTGCTATTACCCAGGCCTGATGGGGCCGGTCAATCGGGCGCGTTTCGATGTTCATGCAGCCCGGCTCATATCCCAGGTCCGAACAATCGCTGCGTTTGCCTACCGCAAGTCACGCGGTCTGCCGGTCATTTACCCCAAGAGAGAGTATAAATACACTGCCAACCTTCTCCACATGATGTTCTCGGATGTGTACGAGGACTACGTCCCCAAGCCGGAAGTGGTTCACGCCCTTGACCTGATTTTCCTGCTGCACGCCGACCATGAGCAAAATTGCTCCACTTCGACTGTCCGCATGGTGGCCTCCAGTCAGGCCAACCTGTTTGCAAGCGCCGCTGCCGGCGTTTGCGCCCTCTGGGGGCCTCTGCACGGCGGCGCAAATCAGGCGGTGCTTGAGATGCTCGAAAACATCCATAAATCCGGCGACGACGGCCGCCGCTTCATTGAGGCGGCGAAGGACAAAACAAGCGGCAAGAAACTCATGGGCTTCGGCCACCGTGTTTATAAAAACTTTGATCCACGCGCCAAGATCATCAAGAAGGCATGCGACAATTTGTTCAACGCGTTGCATATCTCTGATCCGTTGCTGGACATTGCAAAGAAGCTGGAAGAGACGGCATTGAGCGACCCATATTTCATCGAGCGCAAGCTCTATCCCAACGTTGACTTCTACAGCGGCATCATCATGCGGGCCATAGGCATCCCAACCGAGATGTTCACGGTTATGTTCGCCATCGGCCGCATGCCGGGCTGGATTGCCAACTTCAAGGAAATAATGGATGACCCGAAGGGCCGCATTTACCGCCCGCGCCAAATCTACATGGGACCCACTCTAAACCACTACGTGCCCATTTCGGAAAGAAAGGCGTCGCCAGCATAACACATACTGCAAATTTCAAGTTGTCCCGAAATTTCAGTTTTCGGCATCGCCGCGTCACGGAGTATTTAACAGCGGACGCTGCCATGCAGCAGGTTTCGCGCCGGTGTAACTTGCTTGCAAAAAGCGGCAAAACTGTTATCGTTATCGAAAGTTTTAAATGTTACACCGAGTTTGTTGCCTTGGCTTGACAGCCGTGTTGTGCGCTGCAAATGCGCTCCCAGACGGGCCGGTAGTCATCAATGAAATTCATTACAATCCAGATATCAAAACTGAGGCGGTGGAGTTCGTGGAGCTCTACAACGCCGGCGCGGTGTCTGTTGATTTGAGCGGCTGGTATTTTTCAAAAGGCATTAGCTATGTCTTCCCCGGCGGCATCGTTCTCACGCAGGGCGCTTACGTAGTTGTCGCACAAAAACCTTCAGCCATTGCATCCAAATTCGGCTTCACAAATGCCTTGGGGCCTTTCTCCGGCGGGCTGTCCAAATACGGCGACACCATCGAGTTGCGGGATGCCCGTGGCCGCCTCCAGGATTCGGTAAGTTACAAATGCGGCTTCCCGTGGCCTACAGTTGGAGATGCGCCCGGCTTTTCCATCGAGTTAATCAATCCGATGTTGGACAACGATTTGGGCGGCAGTTGGCGGGCCTCAACTTCCATGGTGGCAGGCGCCCAACAATCCATCATTCTGATTGAAACCAACTCCGTCTGGAAATACTTCAAAGGCACAAACGAGCCTTCGGTAACGCAAGGCGCGTGGCGCCAGACCAACTTTAACGACTCGGCGTGGTCTGTGGGGCAGGCTCCCATCGGCTATGGCGCGGCAGGCGATCCAATAATGAACACGCCGTTGCCTGACATGGATGGCAATTATACAACCGTCTATTTCCGCAAAACTTTCGTTGTTCAAGACCCGATACCCATCGGCACCCTGCAATTACAGGCAATGTATGATGACGGATTCAAGGTTTGGATAAATGGCGTGCAAGTGTTGAACGTAAACATGCCGGAAAGTGAAACACCATTCAACGGAACCGCCGCACTGGCGCGCGAGTCAGCCAACTACGATTTATTTGTGCTTAATCTGCCGTCCACCTATCTGGTTCAGGGCACAAACACTATCGCCATACAGGCGGCTAATGCGTCCATCACAGGTGGCGGTGATGGCACCGGGGATTTTTTTCTGGATGTTCGATTGCGTGCTGTGTTTGGCCAACCAAACCACGGTCCCACGCCCGGTCGCGTCAATTCAGCCTACTCAACCAATGCGCCTCCTCAAGTCCGCCAGGTAACGCACACCCCACAGCAGCCGCGTGAAGGCCAAACAGTGCGCATTTCGGCCAAGGTAACCGACCCGGATGGCGTGGCAGCGGTTACACTACAATATCAGATTGTGGACCCGGGAAAATACATCGAGCTAACTGACACTGCTTACAACAGCCCAACCAACTGGATTGCGCTGCCCATGAATGACCAAGGGATTGATGGCGATGAAGTTGCTGGCGATGATGTTTATTCAGTGGAATTGCCGGCCTCGATTCAAATCAACCGCCGGCTTGTGCGCTACCGGATAACCGTTGCCGATACCAGGGGAGCCTCTGTTCAGGTCCCATATCAAGATGATCCACAGCCGAATTTCGCCTATTTCGTTTACAATGGCGTGCCGGAATGGACCGGCGCGGTACAGCCCGGGGTAACAGCACCATTCACAGTAAGCTCGAATGAAATGAACCGCCTGCCGGTTGTCTTCCTTATCGGCAAAAGCAACACCATTGCCAACGCAACTTGGTTCAGCCGGTACACCGGCTCTCTATATCAGTGGCTTGGAACCCTGGTTTACGATGGCAAAGTCTATGACCATGTCCGCTATCGCGCCCGCGGCGGTGTATGGCGGTACTCAATGGTCAAAAACATGTGGAAATTCGATTTCAACCGCGGCCACGATCTTGAAGTCCGCGACAACTGGGGGCGCAAATTCAATATTCCATGGAACAAACTCAACCTTGGAGCCTGCATTCAACAAGGCGACTACAACCACCGCGGTGAACAGGGCATGTTCGAGTCGCTTAGTTTTCGCCTCCTTCAAAAAGCCGGCGTCGAATCGCCAAACACTGTTTTCATGCACTTCCGTGTCATCAAAGACGCCCTCGAAGTCAATCCGGCAAGCCAGTTTGAAGGTGACTTTTGGGGACTGTATCTGGCCGTCGAACAGTTGAACAGCCGCTTTCTTGAACAACACGAATTGCCCGACAGCAACTTCTACAAAATGGAGGGCGGAACAGGCGAACTGAACAACCTCGGCCCCAATGGGCCTGCGGACAAATCAGACCTCAATTACATCCTTCAAAATTACACCGGCGCAACCGACGCCTGGTGGCGCACAAACTGGAATCTGGCCAAATACTACAGCTATCAGGCCATCGTGCAGGCAATTCACCACTACGATATCTGTTACGATAAAAACTTTTTCTATTATTTTGACCCGCGCACACGGCTCTGGGAATTGATGCCGTGGGACACAGACCTGACATGGGCACACAACATGTTCGATGCAAATTGCGCCGGCATTGACCGCATCGCGCAAAAACTCCTGAACCCGGCCGCTGTCGCCGGTTCGGGCGCACAATCCGGAACCCGAATTATGCAACTTACCGGATACCGCCCCGCAATGGAGCTGGAGTTTTGCAATCGCATACGTGAAATCCGCGACTTGCTTTGGAATGCCGAGCAAGCCGGCCTGATGATTGATGAACATGCCCGGCTCCTACGCGGCGCCGGTACGGGGCCGACATTTTTGGACGCCGACCGCGCCCAGTGGGATTACAACTGGCGCATGACCAATTCTGCTTACACACCAAATTTGAACAAGGCCGGCCAGGGGCGCTTCTATCAGTTCCCTTCCGAAAGCGCCACCAATTCCACGCTCAAGGGGAGCTTCAATGCCACCGTCCAAATCATGAAAAATTACGTTAATATCCGCGCTGCCTATCTCGACAGCCTCGCCGCAGATTCAGCCATCCCAAACAGGCCAACGCTCAGTTACACCGGCCCAAGCAACTACCCCATAAACCGGTTGAGCTTCCGTTGCTCCGACTTTTCAAGCCCCTCAGGGGCCGGCTTCGCGTTCATGAAATGGCGCGTTGCCGAAGTCACCGATACCAACAGCCCTGCGTTTAATCCCAACGAGGAATGGAAATATGAAATTGATGCCATCGGCGAATGGACAAACAATGTTTTTGCCGCCGGTTTTACAGTGCCCCCAGCAGTTCTGCGCATCGGCGCCCGCTACCGGGTGCGTGTTCAAATGACGGATACCACGGGACGCGCCAGCTCGTGGTCTTTGCCGGTCGAATTCACCGTTGCGCCGCCGGAAAATGCCGGCGACCTGATCAATTACCTGCGAATTACCGAAATCATGTACCATCCTGCAGCCGGCGGGGTTGAATTCATTGAGTTGTACAACATGAGTCCAACCCTGACGCTCGACCTTGCGGGGGTCAGTTTCACAGAGGGCATTGAGTTCACATTCCCAGTCGGCGCCACACTTCCACCCAACTCATTTTTAGTCCTTGCAAACACAAGCAACCTCGAAGCATTCCGCGCGCAATTCAACCTGCCGCCAGCAACTTCTCTCTACGGGCCGTTTGCATCCGGCGCGCTTGATAACGCCGGCGAACGGGTCACACTGCGAACCGCTCCGGGCGGAGTTGTCATCGTTTCATTCAAATACGGCGACGGCCGGGGATGGCCACAATCGCCGGATGGCGCGGGACATTCACTTGTGCTCCTGGACACTGCGTTGCAGTCTCAAAATGCAGGCAGCGGCGAGTACGGCGGGAACTGGCGCGCCAGCGCATTTCTTGGAGGCTCACCGGGGCGGCCTGATCCGGCTCCGCCACAAGGTCCGCTGCTTAACGAAATTTTTGCAAATGGCAGTGGAACAGGCGATTGGATTGAAATCTACAATCCAACCACAATCCCGATTGTTCTTGGAACAGGCTGGTTCCTGAGCGATGACCCTGCAAACCTTGCAAAATGGATGATTCCGGAAGGAACCACAATTCCACCCAATGGCTGGACAGCCTTCGAGGCAATCACCACGTTTCAAAATCCGACAAATCCAGCATTCGGTTTGGACAAGGATGGCGAGCAATTGTTCTTGTCATTCCTTGCCGGCACGGCTGAAGACCGCGTGGCGGATTCAATCAGCTTCAAGGCCCAGGAGCCTGGACTGAGCTGGGGCCGTTACCCGGATGGCAATCCGTTCTGGCAAACACTTTCCACGCCAACTTTCAATGCGGCCAACTCCACACCGCTCGTGCATGTGGTAATCAACGAAATTCATTATCATCCGCCTGATCTCGCAGGTGGCCAGGATAATTCGTTGGACGAGTTCATTGAACTGTACAATCCCGCTGATGCCCCAATCGAATTGTTTGGCGCCGCGGGACAATGGCGGATTGATGGCGATGTCCAACTGGTTCTTCCGGCCGGCCTGACAATTCCGCCGGGAGGATTCATTTTATTGGTTAATTTCGATCCAACAAATTCCGTACAATCAAACGCATTCAGAGCCGTTTTCAACATGACGACCAATTGCCAATTAATCGGCCCATATTTGAACAAATTGCCAAATTCCAGCGGGCGCGTCGCATTGGAACGGCCGCAACCGCCTGGCCCCGGCGGACAAACATCATGGGCGATTGTGGATGAAGTCATATACGCCGATCAACCGCCATGGCCCTGCGGTTCCGATGGCGAAGGCAATTCAATTCAACGCCTTGATTCCGCCCGTGCAGGCAGCGACCCATCAAACTGGTCTGCACAATCGCCAACACCCGGCTCGCCGCGTGTTCCGGTGCCTGCCGGCGTGCCGTCAATCGTTTCCCAGCCGGCAAGCCAAATTGTGCCCGCGGGCAGCAGTGTTGAATTCAGCGTTGGATTATGTGGAACCCCGCCTTATTCCTATCAATGGTTGCAAAATGGAATTGCGATTTCGGATGCAACCAATCCTGTATTGCGCTTGAACAACCTCCAGCTCTCACAGAGCGGACAATATGCTGTTGTTGTGTCCAATCCCGCCGGCTCAATAACGAGCCAGGTGGCAACGCTGATTGTGCAATCGCCCCCGTCCATTGCCGCTCCACCATCCAGCATCGTCGCAACCGGTTATACCACCGTCATGTTTCATGTTGTCCCCGAAGGCACACCGCCTTTTCAATTCCAATGGCTTTTTCAAGGGACAAACATTCCCGGCGCAACAAACAGCAGCTTAATCCTCACCAATATCGAATCCAGCCGGGCCGGCACATACCAGGCGATCATTTTCAACACAGCCGGCTCAATAACCAGCGCCCCGGCATCGCTCCAAGTTTTGATGCCGCCGCGTTTAACAGTGCCTTTGGAAAATGTCACCGCTACAAACGGCTCAAACGTGCTTATTACCGCAGTTGCAACGGGTGACCCGCCACTATTTTACCAATGGTATTTCAATGGCGAACCTTTGCCGTCTGCTACCAACAGCACGCTAACCTTTGCGAACATTCAGCCTTCAAACGCCGGCGCCTACCAAATCGTTGTATCCAATGCCTACGGCACCGACCAAAGCGCCGTCTTTTCACTTACGGTTTTGGTGCCAGTCTCCTTCATCCAGCATCCGCAGGGCCAAACCGTACGCGCGGGTGATTCTGTCGTGCTCACAACGGTCGTTGACGGTACGCCACCCATTTGGTATCGCTGGCGGCGCAACGGCGGGACTTACCTGCCATTTACCATCGGTGCGTCATCTCTGACTTTTTCAAACATCCAGTTGACAAATGCCGGCACTTATCAGGTTGTGGTGACCAACATCCTCACAAAGGGCGCCGGACTTCTCAGTTCCAACGCATACCTGACCGTTGTTTTGCCACCAGCCAGCCGGATTGTTTCCCCCGGCGCAAGCCTGAGCCTCACTGCCCAAGTTGCACATCCCCTGGGCATGAGCAATTCACTGCAATGGCAGTTTGCAGGCACAAACATTCCAAACGCCACCAATTCAATTTTGGAACTGACAAACCTGCAACCACTCCAGAGCGGCCCGTACACACTGCAACTATCAAATGCAGCCGGTATCACGGCTGCTTTCACAACATGGGTTGGAGTTGACTCTGACGGAGACGGTCTGCCTGATGATTGGGAAATCGCTCATGGGCTTAATCCAAATAATCCATCAGATGGTGCAGCCGATTCAGATGGCGACGGTCTGACCAACATTCAGGAATATCAAGCCGGCACAAATCCTGGCGATCCGACCAGCGTGTTGAAGTTGCTCCCTGTTAAAGATGCATCTTCACCGTGGAAAATCAGCTTCCTTGCAATCTCAAACCGCCTCTATCAGATCGAAGGACAGGAACAATTTGGGGCCTCCTGGGTCAAACTCGCTGAAATTCCAGATGCACCGTCAAATCGCTGGGTTGACGTCGCTTTGCCAATTTCCAATCGCCGCTATTTCCTGCGTCTCGGTGTCAACGGCCCGCGTTGAACAGCACCACAAAGCGCCGGCGCTGACAAAATTTGCGTTTTAATTCAATTGCCATCGCCACTATTATAAAGGCATGTGGCAGCATTACACATGGCTGGCCGGGGTGTTGCTGTCTCCGTTGCTTCTGGGAGCGTTGACGCCCTGGGGGCAGGCGGTCGTGGGCTGTCTGTTTGGCGCAGGCGCATTGATTCTGGCCAATAAATGGGGTGCTTATAACCGGCCGCTGCTCTCCCCCCTGCTCCGCTGGCTGGTAGTGGGAGTCATTCTGCTTCCACTGATTCCACTGCCTGCCACGATAACTGCATGGTTAAGCCCGGAAAGGGCCGCACTGGCCAATTCGTTCCCAATTGAGATGGACGCACATCCATCATGGCTGACGCTTGCAATCTCTCCGGCGGGTCTGGTTCAACGGGTATGGGAACTTTGCCTTGTTTTCACGGCTTTCAGTCTGGCCAGACTCGGCGCTCAAAACCCCGGATTTCCCCGCACGCTCGCGCATTTCATACTGGCCGCCGTCTTGTTGCTCACAGCCAGCGACCTGTGGCTGAGGCTCTCCGGAGGAAAGGCTCTGCTTGGCATCTGGCCCAACCGCTGGGAATACGCCGCCGGCACATTCCCAAATCGCAATCACTTTGCAAATTGGATATTCGTCGCGTGCCTCTTTTCATTGGGCATGTTCTACCGCTATTACCGCCCGTTTCATGCCGCCCGCGAGCATCACCTTCCCCATGAAGAACGCTCGGTTTCAGCCGGTTGGTTTGTGCTTTTGATTCTTGGTGGTGGCCTTGCGGCTGCAATCGCAACCGGCTCGCGCGCCGGTTTTGCAGCATGGCTTTCCGGTCTGGCTGTGTGGCTTGGGCTTCTTGCAAAGCGTTCCCGCAGCCGTTCCCGCTGGATTTCGATGCTAACGGTGCTTTTGGTGTTCGCCGGCATCGGCTTTTTGATGAGCAATCTTCTCGTTGAACGGCTGGCGCGCTCCAACGATTTCGCATTCAAAGCCGGCATCTGGATGCAATCGCTCAAAATCGCGCTAAAATTTCCCGTGTCCGGAATCGGAATGGGCGGCTTTGCCGCGGCATTCAACCATTACAAAACGCACACCGGCGACAAGACATTCTGGCATGCGGAAAATGAATTCGTGGAGCTTGTGGTTGAGACTGGTTTTCTTGGCTCGTTGCTCATTGGCCTCGTGCTTTATCTGGCGGCGCGCTCAATCATCCGCATGGCGTGGCGTGGAAAAACCAGCGAGCCGGAGCTTTACTTTGGCGCCGTGGCCGCCCTTGCGGCTTTTGCTGTGCACGCCTGTTTCGAGTTTGTATTTCGCATCCCCGCCAACGCCATTCTGGCCGGCACACTTGCCGGCCTCGCAGTTGGTTTGCGCGAACAACCACAGCAACCCGAAGTCATTGGCCCGGTAACGCGCAGGCAGTTTCTATTGAACCTTGGCTGGGGGGCTTTTCTGCTGTTAATGGCAATCTTGCAGGGCGCGGGCGCATGGCAACTGGCCCTGGCATCAAGCGCGCCCTCGCCCAACGAAAAATCGGCCGGAATCCGCAACGCCATGACATTGCAGCCGTGGGTGTCCGGCAACTACATTGCACTTGCACGCGCTGAAGCCGATATCCTTGCCACCATGAACCGCCAGCAACAAATCGCCAGACTCCCGGAAATTCGCCGTCACCTCAACGCCGGTCTGGAATGGAATCCGCTTGATTGGGAACTGCGCTTGGAACGCGCATGGCTGGACCTCGCTTTCTCAACAAACCTCGTCCAGGCAAGGCATGAAGCGTGGGAAACCGTGCGGCTTAATCCGCTCAACGCGCAGATACCGCTTCGTTTTGCCCGCCATTTCATAAGGCGCGACCCAGTCACCGGCGCGGCTTTTCTCAAGGCAGCCATTCAAACAGACCCATCCTTGCTGCGAACAGCACTGGAAATGGCATGGCAAGCCGAACGTGATCCGCGTTTGCTCTGGTCGCTTACACCGGACACCCCCGAAGCACTGCTTACGTTGAGCGACTTTGCAGCTCAGGCTGGTCTGGCTGACATGGCGGCGCAGGCCCTTGCACCGCTGGCTGGACGCATCAATGAAGTTGAGCTGGCTCACAAGTTTTTGTCGCTGGGCCGCCTTGAACAGGCGCTTGCATGCCTCCCAAAACAGCTCGCTTCCTCCGAGGCGCGGTTGCTGCAAATTGAAATTTATATCAAACTGAAAAAATACCAGGACGCAATTCACATTGCAGAACTTGTCTTCCGCGGCAGCCCTTTTGGACGGCGCATGATTACACCTTTTTCCAACGCTCCCGATAATCCAGCCGAAAATCTGCAAGCCGCCGAAAGTCTGCGCAAGCTCCTGCGTCAGGGACCGCTGACCCTGGAAACTGCCCGGCCGCATGCAGAACAAATTTTTGCTTTGCCACCCAAACAGCGCGATTTGTCGTTGCTGAATGAGCTGGCAGACCGGTTTCCGGCAGAACACAGGTTTCTCTGGATGATTTTCCAAACGCAGTCGGAACTCGAACAAACTGCGGCGGCGGCAGACACGGCTCTGAAACTTGCCCGGCGGGTGACAAGTCTTTGAAGATTTGAAACGCCCTCAGCTCTTTTATGCCAATTCAAGGCATCAACCCCCTGGTTGATGTCCGAATACGGCAGAGGGTATGATTGACCGTCATGTAAAGTGTGCGCCCGTCATCACCCCATGCGCAATTCGCAGTCAGATCGCCGGTTAAAATGGTGCCCAAATGCCGCCCATCAGGACTGATAACCAAAACCCCGCCCGGCCCGGTGGAAAACACATTCCCATAAACATCAACTTTCAGACCATCAGGCAGGCCCTTCCGACCGGTGTTGGACAACGTCGAGCAATCAAAGAAAATCCGCCCCGGCCCCAGCGTCCCATTTGCCAGAATTGGAAATGCCATTACACATGGCGACTTTTCATCCGAATTGTTCACGTAAAGTGTCTTCTGGTCCGGCGACAGACCTATTCCATTCGGACGCGACAGCTTGTCGGTCAGCAACGTAACTTCGCCAGACGGACTGAGCCTATAAACCCCTTGAAACAGCAATTCCTTGCGCGGGTCATCCATCCCTTTCTCCAACCCGTAAGGCGGATCGGTAAAATACAGATTACCTTTGCGGTCATACACCAAATCATTCGGACTGTTAAATCGGCAAAACTTGTAGTACTGCGCGAGTATTGTGACGCGCCCGTCCCGCTCAAGCCGGGCAATGCACCGGTTGCCGTGCTGGCACATCACCAGCCGCCCGCTGGCATCACGAGTAAGCCCGTTTGCGCCCATCTCACCTCCGCGCGTCACACCGCCGGCATAGCCGGCATTCTCCAGAAAAACCGAAATCCCAACCCCCTCTTTCCATTTGTAGATGCGGTTGGTTGGTATGTCGGAAAATAAAAGGTAATTGCCCATCCACACCGGCCCTTCGGCCCAGAGAAAGCCCTCGGCGAGCTTTTCAATCACAGCATTGGTCGGGATCAATTTGTTAATCGCAGGGTCAAGCCGCTCCACTGATCCAACTATTGGATAGGCTTGCTTGACTTTGGGCTTTGCAGCTTTTGCGGGTTTGGTCTTGGCAATCTCGGCCTTGGTTGGCTCGGCGCCGGTGGCGCTTCCACAGATTGCAATGCTCGCAGCTAGTACGATCAGGTCGAATCTTTTCTTATTCATGGCGCAACAACAACGCCACAATGCCGCCTTTTTTCACGGCTTTCAAGAAATTTAAACCCAATGTCCGGCGCACAAAGCAACTTCCGTGTCAACCCACGGAAGCTGCCCGTAGCTCCATGAAGACGAATCGCGCTGCTCAGGCCTTGGCGGCTTCTTCCTTTTTTTCCTCGGGCTTGGCTGTTTCAGCCTTCTTTTCTCCCTCGGATTTCGGCTGCTCGGCGGCAGGCGCAATGTAATCCACCCATTCAAGGATGGCCATTTGAGCAGCGTCGCCAACGCGCCGGTCGAGCTTTATAATGCGGGTGTAACCGCCGGGGCGCTCCTTCTGAGCGGGCGCGATTTCGTGGAACAGGATGCGTATGGCATCCTCCTGGTGCAGTCTTGCGGTTGCAAGGCGGCGGGCATGGAGAGTGCCGCGTTTGCCAAGTGTCACCATCTTTTCAGCAAGCGAACGCGCGGCGCGCGCCTTGGCAAGTGTGGTGACAACCCGCCGTTGCTTTATCAAACTGCAAACCAAATTGGCCAGCATCGCGTTGCGGTGCTCTGAAGTCCGCCCTAATTTGGCGGTGCGTTTCAAGTGTCGCATGGTAAAGTCCTCCTCTATTTCTTGCCGGATTCAGCGTTCTCCTTCTCCTTTGGCGGAGGCACTTCAAGCAGGTCTTCATCGAAGTGCATCCCCAACGTAAGGCCAAGCGCGCCGAGTTTTTCCTTGATTTCGTTGAGCGATTTCTTGCCGAAGTTCCTGTACTTGAGCATCTCGGACTCGGTCTTCATCGCCAACTGTCCAACGGTCGTGATATTTGCGTTGTTCAGGCAGTTTGCGGCGCGGACGCTAAGTTCGATTTCGTTGACGCTCATGTTGAGCAGCTTCTTCAGCTTGGCCCGCTCGTCATCCTGCTTGACCACTTCCTCCTCAAATTCAACCGCATTCTTGTCGTACCCGACAAACACATCAAGGTGATGCTGGAGAATGGCGGATGCCTGCGTCAACGCATCATCCGGCGAGATGCGGCCGTCTGTCCATATTTCCAGAATCAACCGGTCATAATCCGTCCGCTGGCCGACGCGCGCAGCCTCAACAGCATACTTCACGCGCGTGACCGGAGAGAAAAGCGAATCAATGGGAATGACGCCGATAACCTGTTCACCCTTTTTGTTTTCATCCGCCGGACAGAACCCGCGGCCAACACGAACGGTGAGTTCCATGTCGAATTTGCGTTTTTTGTCGAGCGTGCAAATGAGTTGCTGCGGATTGACCAGCTCAATGTTTTGATTGAGCTGAATGTCACCGGCGACCACCGGCCCCTCCTTCTGCACCGAGAGCAACAAACGCTGCTCGTCGCGTGTATGGGCCTTGAACAGCACTTTCTTGAGGTTCAAAACTATGTCGGTTACATCCTCCACAACGCCATCTATTGTGGCGAATTCGTGCATGGCGCCCTCGATTTTGACCGAGGTAATCGCCGCACCTTCGAGCGACGAAAGCAGCACCCGCCGCAGCGAGTTGCCGATTGTATGGCCGTAGCCGGTTTCAAACGGCTCGGCCGTGAATTTTGCATAGGTATCCGTTGCGCTGGCCTCATCTTTGACCAGGCGCTTTGGCATTTCGAATCTTCCCAGACGAACTGGCATGGCATTTCCTTTCTGGCAAATTTAATCTGGCCCCGCCGGACTTGTTTTATTCCCGCCGCCGGCGCAGGCCCGTATATTTGCCTTGCCCCCCGAAGGGGCGGTTTACACTTTAGCGGGAATAAAATTCAACAACCGCCTGCTCGTTTGCCACAGGCTGAATCTCGTCACGGCTCGGCACGCGCTTGACTGTTCCGCGCAATGCTTCCTTGTCCAGGGCAAGCCAGTCCGGAACAGTCCGGTTTGTCGAAGCCTCAAGGTTGCGTGCCGCGAGCTGACGTGAAACCTTGTGATCGCGCACTTCAACCACATCGTTGACCTTCAGGGTGTATGATGGAATTGAAACCCTCCGGCCATTCACGCGAATGTGGCCGTGGTTGACCATCTGCCGCGCCGCAGGCCGCGTGTTTGCAAATCCCAAATGGTACACCACGCTGTCGAGCCGCAATTCCAGCATCTGCAGCATCCGCTCGCCAGTCACACCGCGCCGGCGGACGGCATTTTCGTAAATATTGCGAAACTGCCGCTCTAGCACGCCGTAGTAGTAACGGAGCTTCTGTTTCTCCATCAAACCAAGGCCGTACTCTGAAGTTTTGCGGCGCGACTTGGGGCCGTGCACGCCTGGCGGATAATTGCGGCGCTCCAAATATTTTGATGAGCCGTAAATTGGCAGTCCAAACCGGCGACTTATGCGCACCCGGGGTCCTGTATAACGAGCCATAGTTAAAATCTCTTCAATTCAAGTTTCATTCACACTACACACGGCGTTTCTTGCGCGGCCTGCATCCATTATGTGGAATTGGAGTCACGTCCCGAATCAAAAGAATCTCCAACCCAATGGCCTGCAGCGCGCGGATGGCAGCCTCCCGGCCGGAGCCGGGTCCGCAGACATGCACTTCAACTTCGCGCATCCCGTGGGCCATGGCCTGCCGCGCAGCTTC
>Ga0123519_10010643_pt1 | contig 13663 bp, 4 predicted proteins | sample YelNatPaOPRAMG02_FD_87396 | JGI IMG/M metagenome (GOLD analysis project Ga0123519, IMG submission 87396) | Hot spring microbial communities from Yellowstone National Park - Yellowstone National Park OP-RAMG-02 (version 2) | ecosystem: Environmental > Aquatic > Thermal springs > Hot (42-90C) ...
AGTGTCCTGAAACAGAAAGAAGGACAATACACAGGAACAATAACGATAACATCCAATGGTGGAACAGCAACAATTAATGTGGTATTGACAGCGACCTGTGTATTAGTCAAACCAAATCCATATAATCCGAATAAAGGGTTATTAACATTTTTTGGTGATGGAATAGTTCCAGGCGAAACAACAATAAAGATATACACATTAAGTGGTGAATTAGTCAAAGTTCTATCTTCTGATATTTCTTTAACTGATAGAATAAAAGGGGTTCGAGCGAACAATGAAATTGTTTGGGATGGAAAAAATGAATCAGGTTATCCTGTTATGAGTGGTGTATATCTATATGTTTATGAGAGTTCAAAAGAAAAAGGCATTAACAAGTTTACGATTATTGATAAAAAATAATTTCAATTACAATTTTTTTCTTTCTTCATAAAATATTAAATATTCCTAATTGGATATTATATTCCTAACGACGAAACATTTTTTTATACCCAAAAAATTTTTTAATATTAAAAAATAATTATGAATAAGACCTTTTTATTAATCTTGTTCATTCCTTTTATTTTTTTATCCGAATCTTATACTATTGACTTCCAAATAGGTTTTCCAAGTAGTACAACTTTCTGTGGAGTATTTCAAGGGTTCGGTGCTGAATGGGACCCATTTTACTGGATGTCAAGGAATGTTAATAAAGGGTGTGACCAGGCTGGCTGGACATTAATTACTAACCGGATTAAAGAATTGAATGTAGGTATCGTCAGAATGTGGATGCAATTATATTGGTGTCAGACATCAAAAGATTTAACTAATTGGGTATGGGATACTGACCAAATGAAATCTATTTTCAAATATCTTGATTTCTGTCAGCAGAATAATATTGATGTGATATTAACTGACTGGGGTTGGTCAATGTGGGCAGGATTAAAATACAGGAATCCTGCTGATATAAGGTATGCTAAAGGTATGGCATATTATCTAAAAGAATTCATTATTAACCGAGGTTATACTTGTATAAAATATTTTATTATCGGTAATGAACCTGATAAAGAAATGGCTTACAATTATGGTTTTGATTCTTATATTCAAGCATATCAAAATCTTCACCAGGAACTGATAAATAATGGGATCCGTGATAAAATAAAACTTATTGCACCAGATATAGCATATTCATTGGAATTAACATTCATGCAGAATTGTATTGATAGAATGAAAGATATACTTGATGGATACGATTTCCATCGGTATGCTGAATATAACGAAACATCAAATTTTAATCTAACTTCTACTTCTGATACTTTAAGATATCATCTTGATAGATGGAGAGACGAAGTTCTTGCACGGGATCCCAATGGAGCAAATAAATGTATGTTTGTGTCAGAAATAGGTGATGACCAGGGCTTAATCAATACATTTGATTTTGCACTTAGGTTAGCTGACTATGGAACAACAATACTCACTACAAGATTACAGGGTGCCTCCGCCTGGATAATGCATGATATTTGGTATTATGACCAGGTTGATTTTCTCATGGATTGGGGTATGTGGAAATATGTGGATAATGGTTGGGCATTACGTCCCTGGAGCCAGTCATACGGACTTTTAATAAAATATGCACCACGCGGCAGTATCCAGGCACCTGTTAATGGAGTACCACCTAATTTCCCGCAATTAAGTCATTATAGATGTGGTGCAGTTAAACGACCTGATGGTTGTTGGAGTATTTTTCTTGTTAATAGAGAAAATACATCCGTTAGTGTAAATATATCTTTACCTGAAATGATAAAATATCCTTTTCAGAAATATCTTGTAGATTGTAATACTTTTGTCAATTATCCAGATACTTTATTTCCACCACCTGTAAATAGGATACCTGCTAAAAACAATATAAATATTAAACTACCACCAGAAAGTTTCATTGTTCTTGTTGAAAGTCAAACTATTGGGTCACCTGCTATTTCTGTTACCCCAGAAACTTTAGATTTTGGTGAAGTAAGTAGAGGTGAAACAAAAATTTTAAAAATTGATATACTTAATGTTGGTGATGGTGTATTGAATGGAACATTAACAACAGACCAGGGATGGATAAAAGTAGATTCTGCACAGTTCTCATGTCCTTCAGGAAACGGAACAACTATCAATGTAACAGTAGATAATAGTGTCCTGAACCAGAAAGAAGGTGAATGGACAGGGAAGATATTGATTGATTCAAATGGTGGAACAGTGACAGTAGATGTGATATTAACAGCGACCTGCGTATTAGTCAAACCGAACCCGTATAATCCGAATAAAGGGCTATTAACATTTTTTGGTTCAGGGATAGTTCCAGGTGAGACAACAATAAAGATATACACATTAAGTGGTGAATTAGTCAAAAAATTAACATCAAAAATAGGAAAAGAAATAGTTTGGGATGGTAAAACTGATTCTGGACAACCTACCACAAACGGAATATACCTATACACATACGAATCGCCTAAAGAGAAAGGAATAGGTAAGTTTACAGTAATTAAATATTAAGACATTTCCTGCATAACACTTTTTGTTTGTTTAAAAATCAGTTATCTTTTTTAGAATATAGATTAAGATGGATGCATTTACGGCTATTAGGTGGAATGGTTATATTAAAACTGATACTACCATCTCTAACAAGTTTTTTTTCATTTTCTATTGCTATTGTTTTAATCTGATTAATATTTTTTAATTGAATTGTAACTGATTGCTGTTCATTAACTGTATTAGAAAAAATTAGATTCAAATAATTAGATTTAAATAAATTCATATCTATCACAATCTGTCCTGTTTTCAGATAATCAGAATAATACGCATCAATAATTGCACCTAAAGGTGTATGGACTCTTTTCGCTGCAATAAATGACCAATCAATAGGATATTTTGGGTGACGACACAAATTGGGATTACGTCTCCTGTGTCCACTGAATCTATGGTCTTTTGGTAATTTCGGTTCAAATACAATTGAATCTGTCTCATAATCGTATTCGATTCCAACTAATTTAATCATAACCTGAATAAAATAAGTATGTGACCAACCCTGTGGTAATGGTTGGTATTCAGGTGCGCTTGCTGGACCATCAATTTGGCCATATTTATCAACACTGTCAGCTAAATAACTTCTACCGAATTCATTAAATGCGTATTCTAAGTCATTATAGATTGTATCTATTGCTTTATCAACATCCTCCTTATTATGCCATAGTTGCCAGTATGCCATACGCATTCCAGGGTGTGTAGATATTGTGTTTGGGTCAGAGAACGATGATTCATACTGAACTTTCATTGATTTTTCTGCACGATAATTATCCGGGTTAAGGTATCCTTTCATCATAACTGTTTCTAGTAGACATACATGAGGTGCATATCTGTAATAATCCATATTGTTGTTTAATAGTTTCCTATCAAAATATGTCCCTAATTGTTCATTCCAATATTCTGATTCAATTTTATCACGTAATATTTTGGCTTTTTGTGCATAGTATTCTGCATCTTCTTTTTTATCAATCAGTTGCGCAATCTTAGATGCTTTTTCTAAACTTAATACAGTATGAGCATTAATAAAAAAGAATTTACCAGGTGTGTTCTCTCTGAATTCATCATCCATATTTATTGAATAAATCAGGCCATCACTCTGCGATTCTGATTGTTGAATAAGATATTCAATACTTTTTTTAACAACTGGATAGTATTTTTCAAGTATTTTTTTGTCAAGTGTATGAACATAATATTCCCAGAGACCTGTTCCAGCATATGGTAATTCACACATTTCAAGTGTTGCCCAGGATGGTATCCCGAAAGTATAGTAGTGTGCCCACCATAGTCCAGAATTATCTTGTGTTTTTTTAGCAAACTCAAAATGTGTTCTGAATAAAGAATTATCACCAATCTGACTATAAGCAATTGCTATTTCTGTTGAATCACGCATCCAAGTATATAAATAAAACCTTATTGAAGCAATAATTGATTCTGATTTTTGATGCATTTTACCATATATAACTGACATAGTATACAAGTAATTTAAAAACGGGTCAGGCGTAATAACTTGCGTAACACTATTAGTATATTTTCTCCAAAAATTTATTGTATCATTTAAATCATTTTCAGGATTTGTTTCACGAATCTTATTAACTTGTTGTTCAGGATTATCTGTTGTTACTGCAAGATAAATATATATCGTTGCTGTTTGTCCAGGAACAATTTTACCTAATGACCATCTCATTTTTGTTAACAATGGTTCTGTTGTAGATTTTGCATTACTGTATTCTTTTGATACAGAGTTGCTTGAACCAAATATAAGTAAATTCAGTGTGTCTTTCACATCAATTATTATGTCTTCCCGTTTACCAGAGATAATATCGCCATATACTTCATATTTAAACTTTTTATCAATATTTTTCCATATAAGTATTGCATCTACTGAATTTAAATATACTGCATTGTTATCTCTGTAATCAGGTGGCACATCTATTCCTGGTATCTCGTCAGTAGGATCTAAATCAATAGTTGGCGTAAGTCGTGCTTCTATTTCAATATCTTGCTCTTCTGAACCAGTATTTTCTATCGTGTATTTACGGATAAGATAATCTTTTTCTGGTGGTAAAAACAGTAATTCTGATATTGATAAATTATCAATTGTATATTTTACTTTGATAATAGGGACATCGGTTAGATATCCGTATTCAATAACAGATTCACGTGAAAGTGGTAGTTCTTTACCAGTATTTTTATCAATAATAACTGTATAATAATCAGTTATCTGCGTCTGACGATAATATATTTTTTTCCATCCTGTTAATCGTAGTTCATAAATAGAATTATTTTTACCAACTTTAAAAGCAGAGTATAATCTCATATTATCAAGACAGATGTATGGATAATCCAAGAAAATATTGTTTGAATGAAAATTTACTTCTTTGTTTTCTAGTTTGATTGCAGAATCTAATGCAAAATCAGATTTTTTATATTCTCCGATATTGAAAAAACCTAACCAGTCAAAATATTTCTTTATCTTCCGGTTTTCAGGCTTCCATTCAGGACTGTTCCACAGTTCAGGTATTTCTGATTTTAGTTCATTTGTTAATTGAGAGCAAACATCAACAGATTTTCTCTTTAAAATAAAATGCTGTTTTGCACGGTCAACAGTCCATATAATAAATTCATTTAATAATTTAGTAATTTTATGTTTATCAGATGTGTTTGCTTCTATATCGTTAAATAGATCACTGCTGAATACAGATGCAACACCATTCCCATAATCCCAGAACGAAATTAAAGGAACTTTTTTATCTTTTCCTGTTGAAACCCAAAGCACTGTTCTGCAATTTATTCTTGGATTAACTTTTGTTATATTCTTAATTAGAATATTTTTTATATCAAAATACTTTGTTAGTGGATGGTCACCAGGTATAATTATTCCATAAGAACTAATATCACTTCTTGTGGTTACTTCTAAATTTGTGCTCATCGGTTCGTTTGGAATAATAACAGGAAGGAAACTATTTAGTATTGTATTGGAATAAGTGTTATTATTATTTTTATCAAATGTTCCTTTATTTAAAATCAATAGAAATGAACCGCCACTTGCAACAAAATCTTTAATTGAATCTAATTCCTTCTCTATAAATATATCTGAATTAATACCAGTAATTATCAGCATATCCATAGTATTAATAAGTCCATCAGAAAATATCTTATTTTTAATAGATATATTCTCTGGTTTATTAAGTGGAATAAATTTAATATTTAATCTTTTGTCTATTGAAAGTGTCTCTTTTATGTATTCTTCTTGTGATGATGCAAAAATAAGAATATTAATAGTTGGTGAGTTAATTGTAATATTTTTTGGCTCAGAATTGGACTCCGTAAATAATGGTTCCATAATTACATTATGTGAAAAAAGGAAAATGAATGTTAATAATAAAATCGTTATCGGGTTAAAGTGAATTTATTTATTCCTTTTTCTTTCGGTGATTCGTATGTATATAAATATATACCACTAACTACAGAATCACCGGATTCTGTTTTTCCATCCCAAATTAATTCTTTTCCTATTTTTGATGTTAATTTTTTGACTAATTCACCACTTAATGTGTATATTTTTATTGTCGTCTGTCCGGGAACTATTCCGTCACCAAAGAATGTTAATAGCCCTTTATTCGGATTATACGGGTTCGGCTTTACTAATACACAGGTCGCTGTTACTATCACATTAACTGTTGCTGTGCCTCCATTGGACTCTATTGTTATTGTTCCTGTGTATTGTCCTTCTGTCTGGTTCAGGACACTGTTATCTACTGTAACATTAATTGTCTGGATTCCTGATTGCGCAGGAATGACAAATGATGGCGGGTCAACTGTTATCCATTCCTGGTCCGTTGTTATTGTCCCTGTTAATGTCCCTGAGCCTGTGTTAGTTATATCAAATGTTAATGTCAGTGCCTGTCCGTGTTCAAGTTCTCTAAATACAAGTGTTGTTGTGCTGATTGACAGAAAAGGTTGTAAAATTGCTTGTGCCATTGTAAATGTTGCAACTTGTGAATATTCACTACTTGTATCATGGTTATCCCATACCATAACTTTCCAGTAATAAGTAACATTAGATAATAATGGTGAACCGGAATAAACAGCAAAGTTAGTAAAAGAATTTGTTTTGTTTGTATCCCACATATTGCCTGTATTTGAGTTAAGCACTGATAAGTTATTCGCTACAAGGATACGATATGCTGACTGATTATCACCATTATCAGGGTCAGTAAATATCCAGGATAATGTCGGTGTTGATATAGTTACATCTTTTGGATTTGTTTGGTTATTACATTTAAGATTAGTAGGTGTATTAGGTGGATTATTTATACCAGAAGAAGATACTAAGATTATGTTAACAGTTCCTTGATTTAATCCTTGTGATGTTGCTGTTATTGTTACTGTTCCTGTTGATAATCCTGATTTATATGTAATTGTTGCTATACCACCTGTCGCGATAACAGGGTTAGAGCCAACTAATGTTCCTGACCCTGTCTTAGTAAATGTTATTGTTGCTGTGGAATCAGTAACAATATTATCTTGTTCATCAACAACTGTTGCTGTGATACCACACGAACTTATTCCATTAGCAGGAAGTGTGTTATTGTTTGATGTGACAAGTAATTTTATTGGCTGTCTGCTTGATTGAGGGAGGGGGAATGAACATCCGATAACTCTACTTGGATTATTTATGGTCCCATTATTGTTGTTATTAGATGCATCGTATATAATTTTACTACTCGTTTCATCCATATGCCATAAACCAACTGTGTTATTATCAGGATTAAATGGTTGTTGAGGAACTATAAAATTTTCAGTATATCTGCATATATTTGATATCCTTACTTCATCTATATCACCCCAGAAATAACTATTTCGTGATGGATTACCACCTATATGCCAAGTATCATTGGTTGAAGTAATAGTTCCTGATACAGTTTTACTTCTATAGATTGTTCCATTATAGAAAAATCTTATAGTATTACCATCGTATGTCCCCGCTAAATGTGTCCATTCTGTTTGTGGTTGATTGTTAATATTTATCTGTAAATCATGATTTTCTCCATTTATTGTTAAATTAAAATGGTATTCAGGCCAACCATAAGACCATAAACCCACACCATTGTGCTTTACCACAATTGACCTGCTATTCCAGTCACCCGGTGATAGGTTTCTTATCCATGCTTCAATCGTTATCTGGTTACCAGTAAAATTTAATGATGGACTTGCTGGTATATTAGTATAATCACTTGAGCCATTAAATCTGAGTGCACCCCAGGGAATAGTAATAATATTTTTATTATCACCAGTTAACCCTGTTGCTGATACAGAAACAGTTATTGTTCCAGGAACTATACTTGAAATGAGTTCTGCTGTTGCTATACCATTGATGGGGTCAATAATATTGTTTCCAAGTAATGCACCCGGTCCTGATACATTGAAAGTTACTGTATTCGTTGCTGTATTGATTGTATTATTGTTACTGTCTTTTATTGCTGCAGACAATATGGATGTTGATTTACCATCAGCACGTAATGTTGATGGATTAACTGATAATACCAATTTTGTTGGTGTTGAACCAATAAATGTTGTTATTGAACACGAACCGGAATTCAATCCAGGAGAAGTTGCTGTTATATTAATTGTTCCAGGTGTTGTTGTAGATTTCATTTTAGTTACTGCTTTGCCACCATAACATACAACAGGATTTGAACCAATTAATATACCGGGACCGGATATGGCGAAAGTAACTGTTGCTGTTGAATTGGTAACTTGTTCTCCTAACTCGTTTTTTATATATGCTGTGATTGTGCTTACTCCCGAACCATCAGCAACAAGTGTTCTCGGTTCAGATACACAGGTTATTGATACAGGTGGATATATTATATTTTTTATTCTACATATTTCCATGACATAATTTGCAGCCATTATCTGATTACCTCTGTTCCAAGCCCAGGTATTATTGGAAAGATATCGTTCATAACCCATCGCTTCAGGTATAATATCCATAGAATTAGGATTATTCGGATCACGATTATAATACTGCATAAAATTAAGTAAATCTACAACCCGGTCATAATCCTGTATCCGGGTGTTGTATTCCAGTTCCCAGGCCCACGCTTCTGTCCTGACCATAACAGTTACACCTTCACCTTGGACAGGATCTGATTGTGGTGATACATGACATAATTCAAGAAAATCATGCCCTGTATCAGCACCAGTTCCACGCCACCAAAAACTGCCTGTTGTTTTGAATAATTCATCCGTATTCCGTAATCGTGTCGGATCAACTTTGTCCCATTCTGCTGGTATCGGTCCTAAACTCCAACTACTGAATCCTTCATATAATTTATTTCCTTCGTCTCCGCTTATAAGTTCATAATATACTGGTTTACCATTATATTTACTATTACCAGCAAGTGACTTATTTATTCCACTGCTTATTAATAAATAATACTGATCCCATTTATTAGCATTAGTGGTGTCTCCTTTCACAATAGCAATATCTCTCATTTCTTTTAATGCTTGTGCAGCGTATGCATTTGTGAACATATCATATACATTGCTACTGTGAACTTTGGGACATTCTAACCATGGGTTCCTGATTAAATTAAATGTAGTGTTATAGTATGTTGGACTTAAATAATAGTTTGCGAATTTTGCAACAACATCGTATGTATAATCCCTGAATTTAGTATCATTTGATTTAAAAATGTAATCAGCCCACGCTTTAACAAAAATATAATTTGCATCCGCTTCCTGTGCTGTTGATGGATTCGGATAAACTCTGTATTTACCTTCCATATCATCAACAACAAACGCAAAAATATCTGTTGTATTCCCACTACTCCAGCCACCATTATTACTATCATAAGTATAACTTGGTCCCCATGAAACACCGGAAGCACCTTTTTTACCAAGCCAGTTTAGTTTCGGAACAACATATGGTGCATTGACAACAATATAATATTGTGTTCCTGCTGTCAGATTAATTGTTGGCAGAAATTCAAATCGTACCCAACCGTTTCCAGCAGGTGTTGTTAATGGTGAACGCCCAATTTTTGATACTGAAACTTGAGATGTTCCAAGTATATTTGTACCCTGTAAATCTGTTTGTATTGATAAATAAATTATACCTTCTGATTTATATTCTATATCAAGATATATTTCAACACCCTGTAAATGACCATTCAGTGCAGGTGTAAACCTCTGTGCTGCTTTATATCTTGTGCCATTAATCTGCCATAAAGTATCAGGATGGTCAGGTTGACTATACACTGACCTGTTAGTAGGATTACCATAAGGCCAACTCGTGTTCTCTCTGTCAACTTTACCAATATGATGTGGTGCGTAATCAATATTTATTGCACGACAGTATCTGATAATGTATCCCAGTATATCTCGTGCATAATCAAGATCACCTTTTCCAATATGTGCCATGACTTGATTAGCAGCATCACGAATATACATGTCAGGATATGATGATTCCAATGCTGTTCTAGCATAACCATCCCATTCTACTCTGTTGATACAAGTCCGATATGTTTGCTCAAAAAGATTTTTATGATATGAACTATTTAACAAATTTTTTAAAGTATTTATATCAGCACTATTGAGAGACATATTAATGAATAAAACAGGTATAATTATAATTATTTGCTGAATACAAAAAAACTTTTTCATAGTTTTTTATTCCTCCATTATTTAATCTGTCTTACTGATTTACGGATAACAAGTTTCGTATTTAACAGGATTTTTTTGGGTATGAGGTTATTCATTTTATTGTTAATATCAAGTAATAATTTTGCAGCAGTATATCCAATATAATATGTGTCCTGTTTGACTGTTGTTAACGGTACTTCAAAATGTTTTGATTCATTTAAGTCATCAAATCCTATTATTGATACTTCATCGGGCACTTTTATCCCTTTTTCTTTAAGTATCCAGTAAGATGCCATCGCAGCAGAATCATTTACAGCAAATATTGATGTATATTCAATGTCATCTTTTGATAAATATTTTTTCAACTGCTCGAAGTTGTAGTTTTCTTTTGCACTTCTTTTGTATTTTTCTTTTTTATTTTCATTAATAAAAATTAAATTCGGATCAATTTTAATCTTATTTTCTTTGAGTGCTTGTTTGTAACCTTCTAATCTGTCTTTTACAAATGTATATCTTTCCGGATTTTCTATACCGATGAAAACAATTTTTTTATGACCCAATTTTATTAAATACTTAACAGCATTTTTTGCACTTTTAACATCATTGATACCTACAAAATTAAAATCATCGTTTTTAATATATCTGTTAATTAGAACAATAGGAACATTCCTTTTCTTTAACTGTAATAGGTGTCGGTAACTGTAATTATAATATGTAGGAACAAATATCAATCCAGAAATATTTTCTTTTAGTAATTTACTCAATATTTGTATTTCTGAAGAGTAACAACCTTCAGAATCATATACTTCAAGATTATATCCTTTTGATTGCGTTATTCTTAGTATACCTTTTAGAATGGGTGCATTAAACTCATGTAAAACAGAATTTGTTATAAAAATAATTCGTTTATTATCTTTCGCAATCTTTATATCTGATTTAGATATTGTAGGAGATACAAAACAACCTTTCCCTTGAATAGTGTATACTATACCTTCACGTGCTAACTCATTTATAGCACGTTTGATAGGTCCACCAGATATTTTGTATTTTTTACGTAATTCTGATTCGGAAGGTAGTTTTGAATGAATTGAGTATTTACCACTCTGTATTTCATTCAACAATAGTTTTTTTAACTGATAGTATTTGGGTATAATATTAGATTCTGTATGATTGATATGGGATACCATCTTAATATATTTATACTATATTTTTAATGAATTGTCAATAGGTTTGAAAAAAAATATTAAACTTAGTTAACTAAGTGACTAACTTCGTTAAAATATTGTAAACTATTTTAGTGGGATTTTGTAAAATTATGGTTTTTTTTGTTTGGTCTATTAAAAAATATAATTAATAGACAACAGTAAATTTTCCAGTTAAATTTTCCTTTGGAGATTTGGATGTGTATATATATATCCCATTTACTACAGGAACACCAGATTCGTTTTTACCATCCCAAACTATTTCTCCATTTTTTGATGATAGTTCTTTCACTAATTCACCACTTAACGTGTATATCTTTATTGTCGTTTTACCTGGAACTATCCCTGAACCAAAGAATGTTAATAACCCTTTATTCGGATTATATGGGTTCGGTTTAACTAATACACAGGTGGCTGTCACTTTAACTGATACTGTCTCTGTCCCACCATTTGTGTTTATTGTAACTGTTCCTTCATAATCTCCTGTTACCTCATTCAATACTGTCGCATCTACTTTTACTGTCACAACTACATTGTTACTGTTGATAGTTGTCGGACTTACTGTTATCCAATTCTTGTTCGTTGTTATTGTCCCTGTAAGTGTTCCAGCACCATTGTTAACTATATTGAATGTCTGCTCTTTGGTCTCATCAGGAGCAAGTTCTCCAAAATCAAGTGATGTCTCACTGATAACTAAATATGCCTGTGATGTTGTGAGTAAATTCAATGGCTTTAATTCAAAATCATCAACCCAGAATGTTCCTGTCCCAGTGGAAAAATGTGACTCAAATTTGAATGAGATTTCATTCTGGTCTTCCGGAACAACATAAGGAAATCTTATGAATCTCCAGCCACCAGGATAATTCTTTGTATCACAAACACCATAATAATTAGGCGGTCCCCAGTAATTTGCATTAGCACTACTATCTTTCCTAGAAAAAACAGCAGGCAATATTTTAACACCATCACTACCATTATCAGCAGTAATCTTTATCCAACACCGTATTTCATATAATTTACCGGGTTCAACTTTATAGAATTTTGTTCTTATACCTGTTGGTGGACTGGCTTTACAGGAATATGAGCCACTATGTTTAACAGAACTGTCAATTGTTCCCATCTCATCCCATCCTGTTCCGTCTCCTGTTTCAAATCCAGGGTTAATAAGATACACCCCTTTTGTCGGTGCCGGTACTACAGGTATATCTTCTGTTGTTGTCCACTGTGGATATTGGTTACCCATTTTTTGGTAAACATAATATGAGGTTGTATTAATAAGAAATGATGGGTTATAGTCATTATCAGCATAAACCAATGCCATTGAATCATAACTATTATTATTCCATCCACCTGCAATACCTACATACATATATGTTTTATCAACAATTCCTGATTTACGTGACATTTCAAGCGTGTATTCCATATATGTTGATTTTACTATCTCAAAATTAGGAAAATTAAATGGTGGACACATAGTAATTATCGGACCAAATCTCCATCCGAATTCAGTCACCCATATTTTTAAATCAGGGTCACCATTTTCATATGCTATATATTGGAAATATTTAAGTGTTGTCGGATAATGATATACTGTTTTTGCTTCTGGTGGTGCATCAGGGGGTATAATTCCATTCGGTGATTCAGAGTTAGTATAATAATGATAACTAAGACGGTCAAAATATCCTTTACATCCTAATTTATATAATTCATCTAAATGATGATATGCACCTGCCCAGAGCCCATCTGTTGTAACAATAATGTTCGGATAATTAGTTTTTATTGTAGTATATGCACTTTTCAATATGTTAGCATAATACCATGACGGGTCACGTCCAAATGATACATAATCTTCCTGTGTCGGCTCTTCATTCATTATCTCAACTGCTTCTACTACACCTGGTGCCACTGTCTCACAATGCTGTAATAACGCTAATAAAAACTCATTAAATTTTGGTGGTGAAAAGCCAAGTATTTTGTCCGGATTTAAGTCACGTGCCCACATCGGAGAATTATATACACATAATGATAATTTCGCACCTACTGTCTTCGCATTCTGTAATGCTGTATCAAGACCACCAACTGTCCAATTATATGTATTATCTGTCTGTTCCATATAATACCAGTCACACATTATCCTGTAACTATCAATATGTGCATTTTTCCAGTCCTGACATACTGTTAATGGCCATTGCCACGAATTTACACCATATGGATGTGCATAATTATGTGTCTGACTGTATCCAATACAAAAAATTATACTTAAAAAA
>Ga0123519_10010645_pt1 | contig 13662 bp, 14 predicted proteins | sample YelNatPaOPRAMG02_FD_87396 | JGI IMG/M metagenome (GOLD analysis project Ga0123519, IMG submission 87396) | Hot spring microbial communities from Yellowstone National Park - Yellowstone National Park OP-RAMG-02 (version 2) | ecosystem: Environmental > Aquatic > Thermal springs > Hot (42-90C) ...
ACAATGAGACCCAGGTGGAGTCCAGAGCGTCTTTACAGATAAGGGAGCAGGGGATGACATAGCGATTGGGCAAGCCATTAGCAACGGTCATCCCGAAACCCTGGGAGTTAAAGGCAGAGTCATTGCCAGCGATATTGCCGAAAGATTTCACTGAGTCGGTTACGGTTACACCAGTGGTATTGGTGCGGAGCCGGGCAGTTACATTATTCGCAGTCAGATTGCCGTAATTCTTGAGCCACATTGGAATACGGAACGATTCACCAGGATTGATGATGCTATCGCCATTGCCACCCGGCGGCGGGTCGCTGATGTAGTGTTTGAGATAGGAGACATACCTGCCGGTTGATATGACCACAATCGAGTCAAAGTAGGGGATATTGTTTGCACCCACGACTGAGAGTTTGAGAAAGCCCGGGGTCGGGCAGGATACCAGCATAGTAACCTGTCCTGAAGAGTTGGTCCAGCCCCGGACAAAAGTTTCGTTAGGTTTCTGGAGCACCACCATTGCGGATTCCACGGGCGCAAAATTAGGAGTCTGAACAGTTACCGTCACCGGAATGTTATTGCCAATGTTGATGGTGGCAGGTTTACTTACCACCGGAACAAACGGTCGGGCCCGCCAAATAGGGGTGGCAGGTTCGCCAAACAGGTTACGTTCCATTATTTCCATCCGGTATTTCTGGGAGTCAAGAATTACCGGTACCCAGTAGTCTCTACCATAAGAAAGCATTTCGCCCTGATGGATTTTGCGGGTGGTTCTGAATCCCAAAAGCCCGTAGGCAATTGCATAGTTAAGTTTTTCGGCAACATTGACCCAGCCGGATTCATAGTTCATCATTACGCCAATAAATCCATTCGGGGCATGATTGAACATATTTTCGGCAATGCAATCGTTGTTCGTTGAGCCGAGGTCCCATTGCCCAACATTGCAGGAAACGGCAGTTAGACAGTTGAGCCGGTTGGTATTGGTTAAATTGAGCATCATATTGCTGGTAACCGAACCGTTCAGGTCATAAAGGTCGGGTGAGCCATGGGCAATTACCGAGGTAAATGTGTAGCCGGAGTTCAAGGAATCGCAGTAGCGCTGCGGGTTTGGCTGAACTTGACCGTTACCCGAGTAATACATTTTCAGGTCAAAGTAAGGTGGGGTTGGACTGGCGTTGGCAATGGAGTCGTTGTAGTTATCAGAGAAGGTGACGCCATTGGGCAAGAGGATTTTATGCCACCAGTTGCCGGTGGTATCGGGTGCGGTCTCATAGCGCATAATTTTATTGCGGACATTGGCAATCTCGGAGAACTGGTTGATGGTCATCATTCCAATGTGGACATCAGCGTAACCGTCAACCGAGTCGGCGAGTTCACCGAAGATGTTGTTGTTGTTTCTATCCCAGGTGCCATCAAGGTCTGAGAAGTACATATCCGAGAAAAAGTCATAACCGTAGGAACGCGCAACCCGGTAGTAGTTTGCGGGGTAGTCCGGTCGGGCAATAAAGACGAAAATGGTGCCCCAGGTGGTATCAGCATCCTTGATGAAGTTGCGCATCTTTTCGGCATTATCTCTGCCCGGATAGGTGGCACAGATGGATTCAAGGATTACGATTCGGGAACGCCAGCCGAGTTTGCTCCGCCAGTCGCGCAACCAGACCAGTGAATCGGCAAACTGCTGACTGGTGAGGATCACATGCTCGTAATTTCCGGGTTCAAGAAATTGTGAGCCGTAAGTAGTGGTTTTCCTGGGCGGGGCAAAACGGTCAACATCTTCGGGGTTGAGCACGAGCATTTTTACCTGATCGCCAAACATTTTGAGCTGCATTTCCGAGTAGGCAGGAACATGATGTTTACCGGTTTCGTAATTAACCCGAACGGTGATGCTGGTAATTAAAAACAACCGGCGGGTGACTGGATTATACCGCACCGGATAAATCAGGAAACTGGCAATGCGGTAACCGGATTTACTGCCGGTGTGGGCAAATATTGCGGGTTTTTCGGGCCAGACTTTGTTCTGTCCGTAAACTTTTGGGTCAGGCGGAACAAAAGGAAGGGGTTGATAGTCTTTTTTCCAGGGAATCGGATGCTGAACCGGCAAGACCTGATAGGTACCTGGAAGTGGTTCTTCCTTATAGGACAGGATTTCCAGACCGGTGACCTCGGCGTCAGCCGGAATTACCACCTGATAGGGCAGGCAGGGTAAGTCGGGTTCACCCAAATTGTTGATATGGGCAGACATTCCAAGGTCAACAGTGGTATAGCCGTCCTGAGTGCCCAGCTGGACTGCTTCAGCCGGATAATTGAATGTCCGGGTGAAAGTGCCGGCAAGGGCAAAAGTCAGACCGGCAACGAGCGTCAACATTACAAGACGCTTCACTTTTTACCTCCTTTTGAACTTAAGGTTTACTATGCCTCTTAACAGGACCAAGCCTGACAGAGTGCTGTTAAAATTATGACCGTCAGAAATACAAAGTCAACAATTAAATTTGACTCAGGAATAATTGTGGGCAATATTATATTTATGAAAAAAATGACACTGGAGTCGGTCCGCCGGCTTTTCCCGGTGGTTGAACGGCTGGTTTATTTTAACCATGCCGGGACCGGACCATTGCCGGTAACCGTAATGAGGGCGATGACCGGATTTATCCGTAAGGCGGTGCGTGCAGGAGAGGTTAAATATGTTGAGGCGGAAAAGGTGGTCGCAGAAACACGTGTCCTGGCAGCACATCTTTTCGGGGTGAAACCGGAAGAGATTGCTTTTGTGAAAAATACCTCCAGCGGTATTATCATTGCCATCGGTTCAATTCCCTGGGAAGATGAGGACAATCTGATAATGATGAAGGATGCTTTTCCGGCAAACTCTTATCCCTATCATTTATTACTGCCCGAGGTGGAAAAGCGATTTGTCTCGGCAACCGAACTGGCTGAAGGTCCGGAGTGTATTTTCCGGCTGGTTGACAAACACACCCGGGCGATAGCGCTGGACTGGGTTCATTTTCTTTCCGGGGCACGGTTTGACATTGGTGCTATCGGGGCATTCTGCCAGAAAAACGATATTTATTTCATTGTGGATGCGATTCAGGGACTGGGGGTGCTGAATGAAAATTTCAGCCGCATTGGTGCTGATTTTGTAGTTGCCGGTGGTGGTAAATGGCTGCTTGCGCCTCAGGGGATTGGGCTGCTTTATGTGAATTTGAGAAAACTGCCGATGCTTAGGCCATATAATCTCGGCTGGCTTTCTGCTTTATGGGATGATTTCAATCACTGTTTTGCCCCCAAGCCTTTAAAGAAAACCGCCAGCCGGTTTGAGGAGGGGACGAAAAATTACATCGGAATTTATGGATTAGGAGCGGCGCTGAAACTGCTGCTGGGATTTGGACTAAAAAATATTGAATCGCGAGTTTTGGAATTAACACGGATACTACGGGATAAGCTGAAAAGCGTTGGTTTTGAGATTATGACGCCGGAGCCGGATGAGCGCCGTGCCGGGATTATCACCTGCCGGAAATCGGGCAAGGATATGGCAGTGGTGCATCGGCAGCTGGAAGAGGCGGGATACAGCTGCGCACTGCGGGAAAACTGGCTGCGAATCGCACCTCATTTTTATAATACGGAAGAAGAGATTGAGAGGTTTGTCGGGCAGATTAAAAACTTTGCCATTTAATATATGAACCGGCGCAAACAGTTAGCAATTATTTTAGCAATACTAATGCTGGCACCCCCAGTTAATGCTGGTGGTGCCGGTGCGGGTGAAATTATTGATGAGGGGGGTGGTCAGTTTCGGATTGAGGTGCCGGTAACCACACCGGTTGATAGCACTGATGCCCTTCGCAGGCACGAAACTATGGATGGAACTGATATATTTGAGGAGTCCGGTGCCGGGATTGGTTATATTGCGGTTCAGCCCGATACCGTGCCCGAGGTGGTCTATCTTGATGGCAAGCGGGTAATAATTGAACAGCCCGGGAAAATTTTTCCGCTCCAGCAGGGTCGGCATTTTCTCAGTCTGTTTGAAACCCGGGATGTTTACCTGGCGTTTCGGGAAGAAATGCCCGAACGGTTCTGGCAGAAAATTGCACCGGCAAGGTCACAGGACCGGTTTGCCCTGATGTCCAGTTACGAGCGGGAGGCGGTAAAGACCGGGACCAGATGGGTCAGTGTCACCGTTGATGATACGGTGACGGTGAATCTTTCCCGGCATGAGGTGGTGGCAACCTATCGGCGCAATGCCACCACCGCGGCATTAACTTTTTTCAGCGTAACCGCAGTGATTGCCGCGGCGATGGTTGGTAGTGTTGTGTTGATTACTCGGGATGGGGAATAAAAAGGAGGCAGAATGTTGAGCGATATGGATATTGCCCAGAGCATAAAACTATTACCAATCTGGGATGTGGCTAAAGGGCTCGGGATTACCGATATGGACCTGATTTTACCCAATGGCAACTACAAGGCGAAACTTTCGGTTCGGTTGCTGGAACAACTTAAAGACCGGCAAACCGGCAGGCTGATTCTGGTAACGGCAATTACCCCAACGCGATTCGGTGAAGGCAAGACCACAGTTTCAATTGGCCTTTCAATGGCAATTAACCGGCTCGGGAAAAAATCAATTGTGGTGCTCCGTCAACCTTCGCTTGGTCCGGTGTTCGGAATTAAAGGCGGTGCGGCCGGGGGCGGTTACTCGCAGGTGCTACCGATGGAGGATATCAATCTGCATTTTACCGGTGATATTCATGCGGTCAGCTCAGCACATAATCTATTGTCGGCGATGCTTGATAACTCTCTCCATTTTGGCAATCCCCTCGGGATTGATGAACGGGAAATTTTCTTTCCCCGGACGATTGATATGAATGACCGGGTTTTGCGTTCAATGGTAGTCGGGCTCGGCGGTCGGTCAAATGGACCGGCACGAGAGGATAGTTGTGTGATTACCGCTGCCTCTGAGGTAATGGCAATTTTAGGACTGGCAACCAATCGGAACGACCTGAAACAGCGGCTCGCCCGGATTCTGGTGGCACTCAACTTTGATGATAAACCGATTACCGCCCAGGATTTAGGGGCGACCGGTGCGATGGCAGCACTGCTCAAGGATGCGATTAAGCCCAATTTAGTTCAGACTACCGAGAACACACCGGCGCTCATTCATACCGGTCCGTTTGCCAACATCGCTCACGGCACGGCAAGTATCATTGCGACCAATGCTGCACTCCGGCTCTGCGACTGGACAGTGATCGAAGCCGGTTTCGGGTCGGATCTGGGTGCGGAGAAGTTTGTGGATCTGGTAGCACCGCTTGCCGGATTCCGAATTGATGGCTGTGTGCTGGTGGCTACGTTGCGTGCGCTTAAACATCAGGGGGGCGCGCCCGATGCCCGTAAGGGAATGCTCAGGCATCTTTGGCTGGGTTTGGAAAACCTGCGCCGGCATATTGAAAATTGCCGAACTTTGGGTCTGGCACCGGTGGTGGCAATCAACCGGTTTGAAGGCGATGCCCAGGATGAGCTGAAACTGGTAATAAAATCCTGCGAAGAACTGGGTGCCCGTGCGGTTGTCTGTACTCCGCACAGTGAGGGCGGTAAGGGCTGTGAGGAGCTGGCACAGGCGGTTTTAGCAGAGGCAGCGGGTAAACCCGGTGCTAATAAGCCGATTTATGATTGGGAGTCCCGGGTTGAGGACAAGATTGAGGCGGTTGCCCGTAAGATTTACGGTGCGGCACAGGTGGTTTATACACCGCGGGCAGAACGGGACCTCAAGCGGATTTACAACCTGGGCTATGACCGGCTACCCATCTGTATTGCCAAGACACCATTGTCGCTGAGTGATGACCCGGAATGTCTTGGTGCCTGCACCGGTTTCAAAATTACCATCTCGGCAATTCATATCCGTGCCGGTGCGGGCTATCTGGTGCCGGTTGCGGGCGAGATGGAACTGTTACCCGGTCTGGGCAAGAAGCCGAATGCATTAAAAATTGATATCGCAGATGACGGCAGGATTCAGGGGCTGTCCTGACCGGCGGTATCCACCGCACCGGTTTCCAGCAGGGTGCGAAGCCCGATTAACTCTTTTTTTAACCAGAGCAGAACCTCGCGGCTGTCCCGGGACTGGGGTGGTTCGGTAGCACGCATACTCATTGCCTGTAGTTTCTTTTTTGCACCCTTGATGGTCATTTTTTCCCGATGGAGCAGGTGTTGAATCAGTTCCAGTTTTTTTAACTGTTCATCCGCGATGATACGTCGGCCTGCAGAATTCCGCTGGAACTTGAACTCAAACTCCTTTTCCCAGTAGCGCAAAGTATACGCCGGGATTTTAAGAATCCGGCAGGCTTCTGCCAGTGAATAAAACTTTTTTCGGCTCATCAGTAAAACTCCTTTTTTGTAGGTCTTTTTAAAAGTCTTTCAATTGATTTTACCGGTTTTTCCCCCTCGTAGAGTAGGCGGTAAACCTCTTCGGTTATCGGCATCTCCACCCGTAACCGGCGGCTGAGTTCCAGCCCGGCACGGGCGGTCCAGTAACCTTCAGCCACTCCGTTCAGTGCGGTAAGTGCCGCGGCTGGCTCTTGTCCCCTGCCAATCGCAATTCCCAGCTGGTGATTCCGGGAATAAGGTGAAAATGCGGTGACAATCAAATCACCCATTCCGGCGAGACCGGCAAAGGTCAGTGGGTTGGCGTTGAGCGCCAGACCCAAACGGGTTATTTCAGCCAAGCCACGGGTCAGCAGTGCCGATTTAGCGTTGATGCCCAGCCCGATGCCGTCCGCGATACCGGCAGCAATTGCAATCACATTTTTGAATGCCGCCGCAATCTCCACCCCGGCGACATCAGAATGGGAGTAAATCCGTAAATTGCTTACGGTGAATGTGTCCCGGATGAATCGGGCAGCCGCCTCATCTTCTGAAACCGCAACCAGTGAGGTCGGGTCATTGTTGGCAACATCATAGGGGATACCAGGACCGGCAAGCACGACTACGGGCAGGTTGGTGATTATTTCTTTAAGCACCTGGGACAGCCGTTTTTTGGTTTTAGGTTCAATTCCTTTGGTTACTGAAACAAGGAGCTGGCACGAGTTAGGAATCAGCGGTTTGATACCGGTAGCAGCATCAGCGAGCGCGCCGGCTGGGGTGGCAAAGACGATGACCTCGGTATTTTTTAGCACCGGCGCCGGTTCCGAACTGACTAAAACCGAATCGGGCAGCACAGCAGATTCGGGTAAATCAGGATGGCGGCGGGAGTTCAAGAGTCGGTTGCAGGCGTTTTCATCCGGTTCATACAAAGATACCGCTATGCCCTTTTCGCAAAGCTTCAGAGTCAATGCCAGTGCCCAGCGTCCCGCACCGATAAAACTGAGTTTCATAACGATTTCCCAAATACCCTGAGCCACAACCCGAACTTTGGTTCGCGATGGGACAATAGCCGGCGGATGTTAGAAATATGACGATAGATGATAATAATTGCGATAACTATTGTAAACAGGAGTAGCGAGAGCTGGGCACGATAAAAAAAGAAGGTCATTACTGGCAGAGCGAGAGCAAGGGAGATAGAAGCAAGGGACACATAGCCGGTGATGAAAAGAATAATCAAAAATAGCAGTAGCGACCACAATAACGAGCGCGGGCAGAGTAGCGCGGCGACGCCAATCGTGGTGGCAACGCCTTTCCCGCCATTAAATTTCAACCAGGGGGTAAAAATATGCCCCAGCACCGCACCAATGCCGACGGTAAGCGGGACTAAATTAAAACTGCGGGCAAATATTACCGGCAGAACACCTTTAGCGCTATCCAGCACCAGCACGGGAAGCGCCCATTTTAGTCCTAAAATTCGCTGAACATTGGTAAAACCGATGTTTCCGGAACCGTGCTTGCGGATGTCAATCTGGTTGATAACACCGGCAAGATAGCCAAAAGGCACGGAACCGCAGAGAAACCCGATTAAAAACCCTAAAGCCGCTAATACCGGATTTACCATCGTTATTCACAAAATAACCAGGCAAAGCCAATTGTCAAGGAGATTGTAGTAATTTTAATGCTGAATATATATTAAATGAGCAATTGGGTGTTTAAGGTGGCAACAAGTGAGCAAATTTTTCCCGGGAAAAGACGCTAAACCGAATTTAACTTATAGGTTAAATTTGAAAAAGATGGTTTCTTTATGTTAAGTTATTGTAAGATAGATTGTTAGTTCGTGTTTGGTAGTTTTTTAGACCCCGTCCTGGGAACCGTCCCCCCAGGAGTTTTGATTGTCGTGGTTGAGGTAGTGTTGGTTATGGTTCCGGGCAGGGTAGGCTTGGGGGTTCTGTTGGTGATTTTGGTAAGGGTCAGGATTATGGTTTGGACGATGATTCCGGTCAGGGTTCGGGCAGGGGTGGTGGTTATGGTTGAGCAACTGGTTGGGGTGATGGTTTTCGGAGGGGATTTGTGAGGCGGTCTGATGGGGGTGGCGGGATTTATGGGGAAAGTTGGCGCCGTGATTGTTGGTTGTTTAACAAAAAACTTGACATTCGTATAAGTGGTGAATATCTTTATATACCGGGTAAATAATTATTATGGAGCAGAGTTCAGCACCGTTAAAGCCCGAACCTTTGAAGTTTGAGCCGGATTTGAAGCGGCTGGAAAGGCTGGCGCGGTTTAGAAGGGTTGTGCTTATGGTAACACTCGGGATGATGGTGCTGGCACTGCTCTGGGTTTTGTTTTTACCCAACCGGGTGATGACGGTGGGGCAGAAGTTTGAGCAGCTGCCAAGCAGGACTGAGCCCGCAACAGTGGTTGTGCCGGAGGCAAAGGTGGCAGAAACATCGGTTGCTCCGGTACCGTTGTCTAAGGTGGTGAAGTTAGACCCGGTTCAAGAGGCAAGGGGGTTGGTGCTGGGAGTTGATTCCAGCTTGAGTTCGGCAATTGAGCAATGGGAGCGGTCGGCAGCGGTGGTGAATGCGATCAGTGTCCGGCTGGAGAATGTGCCGGAGATTTTGAAGCACATCGGGCTCGCCCGGGCGATGAGTGAGAGTGCGGGGATGCGGTTTAAAGGTGCGCAGGATTGTTTGAGCCGGTTGCGGAGTTTGCTGGGCGGTGCCGGGTTAACCGGCGCGCGCATCAACGCTGCCTATGCGGCAGCACGGGATTTTGCGAGTCTGGTAGCCGAGGAGGCAGCAGACCGGCAGGGCTGGCTTGATAGTTATGAGCAGGCAATCCGGGCGCTGGCTAATGGTGATTCCGCCCAGTTTGATATTAAGATGAATGTTGCCGGCGCTTATCAACGGCAGGTCGAGGTAAGGCAGCGACGATTGCGTCGGGCAGGGGCATTACTGCGGTCTGCGGTCCAGGATTGGCAATAGGCAGGTTGCGGCAGAATGCTAATTGGTGAGGGCTGGTGGGAACCGGATATTTGACAATTTTATGTTTTGGGTTATGATTTGATATGTTTGATTATACACTGGTGCCATTAGAACCGAATGCTCAGAAGATTGTCCTGGTTATCCTTGACGGACTCGGTGGTTTGCCGTTGAAGGATAAGACCGAACTGGAGACCGCCTGGGTGCCCAATCTTGACAAACTGGCGGTGAGTTCGGCACTGGGTAAGATGGTGCCGATTGCCCGGGGTGTCACGCCCGGTTCAGGAGCAGCCCATCTGGCAATCTTTGGTTATGACCCGGTTCGTTATCCAGTGGGGCGGGGGGTGCTGGAGGCACTGGGGAGCGGTCTGATGCCGGGGAAGGGTGATTTGTGTGCGCGGGCAAATTTTGCTACCGTGGATGAGCGCGGAATAATAATTGACCGGCGGGCAAAGGAGCAGGGAAAACGGATGAGGACCGAGGAGTGTGTGACACTGTGTGCAAAGTTACAGGAGAAAATCCGCGCGATTGAGGATGTGAAGGTAACCATCAAGCCCGGTAAGGAGCATCGATTTGTGGTGATGTTTTCCGGAGAAGGGCTTGCCGATGGATTGGCGGATTCGGATCCGGGTAAGGAGGGGAGGTCGGTGCAGCCGGTGCGGGCACAGCGTCCGGAAGCGGAGAAGTCAGCGAGGATTGTCAATCGGTTTGTAACATTGTGTGCGCAGGAGTTACAGGGACGGGCACGGGCAAACTATGTGCTGTTGCGCGGGTTGACTCTGCCACCGGAGTTGCCCGATTTTCAAAAGCGATACCAATTGCGGGCAGCAGCAATTGCCGCTTATCCGATGTATCGGGGGCTGGCAAGACTGGTGGGAATGGAGGTGCTGGACTGTGGCGAGACCTGGGATTCAGAATTGACCGCCCTGGAGAATAACTATGCCAATTATGATTTTTTCTATATTCATTTTAAGGAATTTGACCAGGCGGGGGAGGACGGTAATTTTGATAAGAAGGTTGAATTGCTGGAACGTTTTGATGAGCAGGCGGTGCCGCGTTTGCTCAGGTTGAATCCAGATGTATTGTGTATTACCGGTGACCATTCAACTCCGGCAGTATTGAAGGGCCATTCCTGGCATACAGTTCCTTTTTTGCTGCACTCGCGCTGGGTTCGGGTTCATTCCTATGCTGAGGAGTTTGGGGAACGTGCCTGTATCCGGGGCAGTCTGGGTTTGATATTCGGACAGGAGGTAATGCCGTTGCTTCTGGCAAATGCACTGAAACTGGGAAAATTCGGAGCGTAAAATGGGGAAGCGTTGGGCACTAATATCGGTGTGGGATAAGACCGGCGTGGTGGAACTGGGCAGGGTGCTGAGTGCTGCTGGGCTCGGAATTTTAGCTACCTCCAAAAGTGCGGCGGAGCTACGTGCGGCCGGACTGGCGGTCACCGAGGTTTCGGAATGGACCGGGGCATTGGAAATTCTCGGCGGGAGGGTCAAGACTTTACATCCGAAGGTAGCAGCCGGTATTCTTTCCCGGCGGGAAGATGAGCATATTGAGTTGATTGATGTGGTGGTTTGTAATTTGTATCCGTTTGCCGATGGTTTGAGACGGGGATTGAAGGTTGAGGAGATGATCGAATTGATTGATATCGGTGGGGTAACTTTGCTGCGGGCAGCAGCCAAGAACTGGGAATTCGTGACCCCGGTGCCGGCGCCGGAATATTATCCGCTGGTGATGAGTGAATTCCAGCGTAATCAAGGGGTGAGCCGGGCGCAGCGGTTGCAACTGGCAGCGGCAACATTTGATTTGACCAGTAATTATGATAAGCTGGTTAGCGGTTATCTTAAGCATTTGTTGACAGATATAGCGAATTTATAGTATAATTAATGTTGTCTGTTTTATTTCGCTAAAAAGGAAACTTAAATTGTTTTTCAGGAGGCTAAGTGGCAAGAATTGTTGGTGTTGATTTGCCTGATGGCAAAAAGGTTCTTTATGCCCTGCCCGCGATTTACGGAATCGGGCTTTCGTCGGCACGGAAGATTTTAACCGCTGCCGGTGTTGACCCGAATAAGCGGGTTGGTCAGTTGAGCGATGAGGAACTGGCAAAACTGCGCCAGGAGATTGAAAGCGGGTTTAAGGTTGAGGGTGAACTCCGAGCCGAGGTGGCAGCGAATATTAAGCGGTTAATGGAAATTGGCGCCTATCGGGGATTGCGGCACCGGGCGCGGTTGCCAGTGCGCGGTCAGCGTACCCGAACCAATGCCCGAACCCGGAAGGGACCACGTAAAACTTCCGGCGTAATCAAGGTTAAGTCAACGACACCGAAGGAGTAGGTGTGGCAAAAAAGTCTTCAAGAAAACGGGCGTCACCGGTTTGTGTGGCGCATATTAACACCACTTTTAATAATACGATTGTCACCATTGCCGAGCCGAACGGTGCGGTGCTCTGCTGGTCGTCAGCGGGGAAGGTCGGTTTTAAAGGTGCGAAAAAGGGTACTCCGTATGCGGCTGGACAGGCAGCCGAAACCGCCGGTAAGGAGGCAGTGGCACTTGGTGTGCGAAAGGTTGAAGTTCAGGTTTGCGGACCCGGTCCAGGCCGGGAAGCGGCAATCCGGTCGCTGCAGAATGCGGGCTTGGACATTATTTCAATTCGCGATGTGACGCCAATTCCGCATAATGGCTGTCGGCCACCAAGGCAGCGAAGGGTCTGAGGATTAAGGGACGGTAATAATAATGAAAGGTTTATAATCACGGATAGAATATGGCAAGAGATATAGGACCAAAATGTAAACGTTGTCGACGAGCAAGGGAGAAGTTGTTCCTGCGCGGGAATAAGTGTATTTCCGATAAATGTATCTTGATGAAGCGCGGTGATGAATCCGAAACCGCAGCCCGGCGTCGGGTTTCGGCGTATGCGATTCAGTTGCGGGAGAAGCAGAAATTGCGGATGATGTACGGCATACTGGAAACTCAGTTCCGTAATTATTTCGTTCGGGCGGCAAAGAGCCCGAATACCGCAGCGGCATTGCTGACATTTCTGGAAACGAGGCTTGACAATGTGGTATTCCGGCTGGGGTTTGCTGATTCCCGCGCGCAGGCGCGCCAGCTGGTTCGGCATGGCCATATAACTGTTGATGGCCGGCGGGTGGATATCCCTTCCTATCAGTTAAAGCCCGGTCAGGTAATAGCGGTCGGAACTGAAAAGGGAAGGAAATTGGTAAGCGCGGTGGTCTCAGCCAAGGAGCCCAATGTGGTACCCTGGCTGAGTGTTAACCAGCAACAACTGACCGGACAGGTGTTACGACTGCCAAACCAGGAGGAGTTGAAAGAGGTTCCTTGTAATATGCAATTAATCGTGGAGTTTTATTCAAAATGAAGCTGAAACCTTTTATAATGCCTGAAAAATATGAGCTGGAAGCCGCTACGGCTTCTGATAGTTACGGTAAGTTTATCATTGCACCGCTGGAGCGCGGCTGGGGAACGACCATCGGTAATGCCCTGCGCCGGGCACTGCTTTCTTCGGTTCAGGGAGCAGCGGTGGTGGAGGTGCGGATTGATGGTGTTGCCCATGAGTTTACGACGATTGATGATGTGGTAGAGGATGTGCCGGAGATTATCCTCAATATCAAGAAACTGCGGTTCCGGTTGTGGTCAGAAATGCCCAAGGCGTGCTATCTCTATGCCAAGGGTAAGCGGGAGTTTTATGCCCGGGATATGACCGTGCCTCCGGAACTGGTCATTGCCAATCCGGACCAGAAGATTCTGACGATTGCGGATAGCCGCCGGTCGTTGACGATTGAGATGGTTGTGGAAAATGGTCGAGGGTTTGTGCGGGCGGAGCGACTGAAAAAGAACCGGAATGTGCCCGAAGGAACAATCTTTCTGGATGCATTTTTCTCGCCGGTCAAACGGGTTAATTACTGGGTGGAGACTATGCGCGTTCAGGACCGGACCGATTTTGAACGGGTAGTATGTGAGGTCTGGACCGATTCCACGGTGACACCGGAAGAGGCGTTGATTCAGGCGGCAACGATTCTGCGCAATCATATGGCAGCACTGGTACCGCAGGAGAAGGAGCCCGGATTTATTCAGGAGGAGAAGGTTATTAAGGACCAGGACCAGCTGGCAGAGCTGCTGGCAATGGATATTGACGAGCTGGAACTGTCCAATCGGGCGCTTAACTGTTTGAGACAGGGACGGTCAAAGCGGACTGGGGAAAGGATATCAATTCAGACGGTGGCAGACCTGGTGCAGCGGACTGAGCGGGAGATAATGGAGATTGAGAATTTCGGCCGTAAGTCCCTTGAAGAACTTAAGAAGGTGCTGGAGGATTTGGGATTGACACTGGGGATGGA
>Ga0123519_10010650_pt1 | contig 13656 bp, 10 predicted proteins | sample YelNatPaOPRAMG02_FD_87396 | JGI IMG/M metagenome (GOLD analysis project Ga0123519, IMG submission 87396) | Hot spring microbial communities from Yellowstone National Park - Yellowstone National Park OP-RAMG-02 (version 2) | ecosystem: Environmental > Aquatic > Thermal springs > Hot (42-90C) ...
AAAGATGACTCGTACACTCGATGAATGAAAATACTATTCGTATAATTTCCTGATATTCTCTAACATTATTTCTATCTGTTTCTTGCCAATACTTCTGGTCTCCTCGTAGTGTTCACCTGGAGCCGAATCGAGATATGGATTTGTGTCTGATAGCTCAAAATCATATTCGGGTACGAGATAACCTATAGAGTCATTGCACAATACGGATATCATTTTGACCTTACCCTTCATAATATCTCTGATATATGGGCCCTCTGGTGCCTTACTCAGGTCTGGGGGATACTCATTGTCCTGTCTGATGATTTTATGGCCAAAGGAATAATCGAAAGGCTCTCTATATCCTCCAACAGCGAGTTCAGGGAATAATTCACCGGGCACACATTGAATCTCAATATCACCAATCCTCATCAATGATACCTCAGTCATAATCTCCACATTATCAATCCAGCTCTCCTTTTGCGGGTCGATCTTCCACTTGGGTCTATCTCGCAACCAACCCATATCGAACATCATCCAGAAATACTTATTCTCGAGAGGAATCCTGTACTCTAAATTCTTGTAGAACAGATTTAAATTATCAATGTATGGTGCCTTTACACTGAGTTCGTATGCCTTTCGGGCAATATTGTATCCTATCTGTCGAATCGCCTTATAGGAATGCTGCTCCCTAATCAGATTTCCATCGTCGTCATAAATATCCATATCGAGCGGGGTAATCATTCCACCCTGTGCCCCCTGAATGTACATAGCCATTCCACCAGATGCTGGAATCTTCTTACCTGTATCTATACCCTCCTCTATCCCCTGCCTGAGATAGTGAACCCAGTCAGAGCTAATATAGTTGGTGATCCCGCCGAGCATCTCCGGATGGTCTCCCCAATTTATCATTGTAGCAAGCCTATCCCCACTCAAAGACTCGAACACAATTACACTCATATTGTCATCTATTATGAATGGGTCTCTCACATCATTTGCCATCTGCTCAATCCCGACTCTCTCTGTAATTGCCCTTATCCTCCCCTTTTGCATCGAGATCCAGGCCTGAACAATCGAATCTGCAACCTTGTTTGCAACATCTTTGATAAAATCATCATTTGCACCTGTTTCGTACATCAAACCTCCGAACGGGTCCTCTGGACCCCACAATCCCATAGTATCTATGCTCGCATGAGAATGAGTACTCATAATATTGATTCCATCCATATCGAGAGATGGTGCCTTTCTCTTCACGAGAGTTCTTATTCTGTCCACATCGGATTTGAAAAATCCAACAAAATCCATAGAGACAATCGCAACTGTCGTACTATTGTGTCTCAATACCACAGTCCTTGCCCAGATATCATCGTGTACTCCCATCATAGGAGTACTATTATTATATCCAGCAATCCAGTAGCCTTGATATACCCCATCCCCTTCAGAACCATCCTCATCGGGACCCTTATACTCAGGGTCCTCGGGACATATCCTGTCGGTACCACAATCATAGAAGAACTGACTCTTCCATTTACTCGAAAGCCCCTTCCACTTACTCTGGCTGATGACCCCACAATTACCTTTCCCATCCTTCTCGGGACAATACTCGTGTTCACTCAATAGCTCACTCTTTACCATCTCATACTTTTCGGGCGTAAGTTTGACCGCCGAAACTCCAATACAGATGACACCGCTCTCCTCTGAATTGCACACAGAAATGATACCTGCATCTTCACTATTGGTATCTGACAATGAGACATCCGAGCCATCGAGCGATTCGGAATAGATGACCTCATTTTTCAGGCAACCAGAAACAGATATACTAAAAATCAAAGATAGGACAATATATCTATATCTCATAAAAACCTCCACAAAGAGGAATACTACCACAAAATGATACTAAGTAGCAAATTTTTTATATACCTATATTTCTACCCTTACCCCCGCCTCTACCCAATGCACAAATCTACACAAAAAGCATAGATACTATAAAGAACCTGCACAGCGGAAAATAGTTTTACCTGATTGTAGCATCAGTATAAAAATAGATAGCAAACGAGGCGAGCCAGTGTTCTCCACCATAGCCCGATCTCGAGATATAATTCTCAGCGGCACTACAATTTTCATCCATCATCTGTTCGAAAAAAGCCCTTCGATAATCATTCTCTGGTAAGACCGTTATAATTCCCTTCAGATTAGACGCCCTTTGATAAAACAGCCCAATAAGATGTCCAATCCTCGGGTCATCCGGGGCGCTCAATGTAATAGGCATCAGTGACTTCCTCAACCTATCTGGCTTCAGGAATCTCTCGAACCATCTAAGGTACTCCTTTTCGGGCAAGACTCTCCTCATCAATTCTGCCTCTGCGAGGCAGGGAGAAATGAAGTCCTCACCTGAGGGTTCATAATTGATCGGACAATCTTCATCCTCGTAATAGAAGATAGTAGCCCTGTTGATCAGTTCATTCCTGAGATTTATTTCATTTATGAGAGTCAGATAATCATATAGGTGTATCATCGAAAAGGCGGTGTTCTGATGTGTCCCCTCTCTGATCGGTCTGTTCAGTTTGTTTATATAATCGACGAATCTATATGCAACCATATCCGAGAGTGGCTTGAGATTATAATAAAGACTCCTCAATTCGTTTATATTACTCCTCTTGAGTTCATAAGAGAGTCTAAGGAGCCACCCCCATCCATAAGGCCTTTCGAACAGACTATTCCTCTTCTCCGATAAGAATTCCATTTCCGATAAAATAGTCTTCTGCTCAAGATGCCCTCTAAGGCTATCTATGATCTCTTCCCTCAATGGAATATTTGGATATGTATTCAATATCCTTACCATCGACCAGTGCCCGTGAACCGCCGAATGCCAATCATAGCAACCAAAAAAGGCCGGCGTGTTCTCCCTCGGCGGTTTGAGATCCTCGTCGTCCTCATATACATAATTCGGCTTATTTGGATACTCTCTGTCTATACAATTCAATGATAGTTTTATTAGATCTATTGCCTTTTTCTCATCGAAAACCGGACAACTCTTTTTGTAATCAGCACTGACTCCCAAAACATTATTCGAGGTCTTACTATTGCCCTTGTCGTCATTCTTGGATTCAAACTTCACTATATAAGTAAGAAGTGCCACAAGAATCGTCGCAAGGACAAGATAGATTATATTTCTCGAATTCTTCATCGATTGCTTCTCTCCTCTCTCAAACCCCAATCAATCATATATAGCAATAATTTCAAGTATATAAAATACCTTTCAAATCTGTTGCAAATGATGAAATTTTGTAATAGATGAGAGCCTCGTAGTTTTATCTCATTATCTTGGAGGTATTATGCCGGTAGTAGAAGTAAACCCGAAGAATCTCAGATTGAAGGCTGGTGAATCTGCCCTTTTCGATATCAAATTCTATGACAATGGGGGCAACCATATCGGACCCGAAAGGCCCGACGACCTAAAACTGGTAATCAAATATGGAGATGGACATCTTGGAATACCTGTAATATCTAATAACATCGCTACATTTGCATATACCCCTATTACCGAAAAATCGGTAATAGAGATATCCGGCAATGGCGTAGTGGACCCTCCAAGTGTCGTAGTAGAACTCGAAAAGAATCTCAAAGTAATGCCTAATTCTATCTTCGACAATTCGACCAACAGCCATTTATGTGAAGCCATATCCGAGGTCGAATATACAAAACAGGATTTCGAGAACCCAACACAGATAAAGACTATATATAATCCGTGGTACTACAAGGCTGATACAGACGGCAAATTGATGAAGAACGAAGAGGATGTCGCAAAATTCACATATGCAGATATAGAGTGGAAGAACTGCAAAGTACCAATCAACTACTCGCTTGATGACCCGGCTCTAACTGATTTTTATGGGTGGGTATTCTTCAGGAAGAGAATAAAGGTCGACGGAGATTTCCTGAGAAGGCACGAGAGATTTCTCCTGAGGTTCAATGGCGTGGACTACTTTGCGAGGGTCTGGTTCAACGAGAAATATCTTGGGAGTCATGAGGGATACTTCAATCCATTTCAATTCGATATTACAGGCTTGATAAGGGAGGGTGAAAATATTCTCCTGCTCGAGGTCAAGAACCCATATGACGATGGGATAAAGTCGGCATCGGAGCAGAATGCGACCAATCTCGCTGAGAAGGTATGGATAAAGGGCATCTTGAATTACCACGATACAAGACCGGGTTCTATTATGCTGGATGACAAATCGGCTCAGACCATAGGTACTGGCGGTATTGTCGACGATGTAGAGATAATAGGTACGAGCAAAATAGTCTTCGAGAAAGTCAGAATCGACACAATCAAGGTATCGGAGAACAAGGCAACGATTAGATTTACACTCGATATCGGGAATTATGACAACAGGACGAGGGACTACTATCTTACGACTGAGTTGAGAGGAAGGGGATTCGAACATCGGATAGGCTATAAACATCGCATTACTCTCGAGAAAGGATTTTCGAGATTCATTATTGAGAAGGAGATAGATAATCCATTCCTGTGGTGGCCATACTCTCATCCGGAACTCGGCAGTCCAAATCTATATGATGTGCGGCTCTCGATATCAGATATAATGGAGTCAGAGATCGAGATCGAGATAGAAAATCCCCCTAAATCCAAACGTTCCAAAAAGGTGGAAAAAGAGAAGAAGCTCATAAAGCAGATAAGATACTACGATTGTTTCGAAGCCACTTATGGAATCAGGGAGACAAGACTCGAAAAGTCAAATGATAAGGCTGAATTCTTCATAAACAATAAGCGACTATTCCTAAAGGGTACGAATATCATTCCCTCGATCTACTTCTCCAGAGTCAATTCTTACACTATCCAGAAGGATATTGCCCTTCTGAAAAAGGCAAATCTCGATGCAGTAATAGTGCTCGACCATCTGCTTCCATCCCTATTCTACAAGATGATGGATGAGGCAGGGATTTTGGTCCTTCAGGAGTTTACCCTCGTATGGGAATACAATATAGCCCATTTCAAGAGAGAGTGTGGAGACGATGAGCTCACCTCCAATCTGGATGTTATAAGACGGATGGTCGCAGAGGCTCTTATGAAGTATCAGAACCACCCCTCTATCGTATGGTGGTCTATGCACGATGAACCCTTCTTTACTTTCGGCAATTTCGATGCAGGTGAGACAGTAGTACCGGAGAAGGTATTTGCCGAGGGCGAGACACCACCATTTATGATCGACAGGAGTGGCAACAGGATTTTGGATGAGGAGATCAAAAAGGTAGTGGAGGAATACAACCCTTCTATTCCGTACCACATAAGTGGCAATGAGTATACCAACTCTACAAATTACTATGGATGGTACAACGGCTCGATTCTCGATTTATACGACAGCCGGCTCGAACCTATGCCAATAGAATTCGGCGCCCAGTCTGCACAATTCTCCTCCGAAAAGAATATCTTCAAGAAGTACGAGGAACTCTTCTGGCCACCAAAGAATGAAGAGGCATACAAGAAACTGGCATACCACTGCTGTCAGCTGCCATTGTTGTCGGCAAGAATTGGCAGGACATCGAGATACGAAAAATATCTGGACTGGGTATTTGCATCTCAACTCTATCAGGCATTCGTATTGAAGTCCCACTTCGAATTCTTCAGATTGCACAAGTACAACCCAACAGGTGTAATGTTCTACTTTATGTTCAACAATTACTGGGAGGGAATTACCTGGGCAACCCTTTCGGAGAATAGAGAGCCAACGATTGCCTTCCAGCAACTACTCGAATACAACAACCCTATTCAGCCAATAGCCATAGTAAGATCGGGTATATATAATAGTAGCTCTGCATCCATCCCCCTCTATGTAGTAAACGACCTCCACAAGAGCGAAGAGGGCTTGAAACTCAAGGTAAGTTTGAGAAAGACAAAGGATACATTCATTATAAAATCAGACCCTGAAGGTTTCAATGAGGGTATAAAGACGCAATTTATGCAACTACAGGAAAAGAATCTTGCCATTGCCGCTCATCCACTCGACGAAGGAAAGGAGATTTTCAGAGAATGGGAATTCGATTTGAATATTGCCCCCGATGCCGTAAATAAAGTAGCCGATATCCAGATCGATGGTATAGATATATCAAATCCACAACACTTCATACTCACTCTACAGCTCAAAAGGGCTAACGAAGAGATTGCACATAATCGGTACTCCATAGTGCTTGCAAATCAGGAATACCTCGATTCACTACCAGCAGGGATCTCGATAAAACCAGAATTCACCATCGAGATAAGCACAAGATTTACAAAGCCATCGAATATACCAGTAAAATTTTCGCTCGAGAGATTATATAGCCTCAAACCCGGATACGGCGCAATTCTGTTTGGAGATGACAAGAAGGTATTGAAGAATCTCGAACCCGGATTATACAGACTCATATATACCCATATGAATACCGAGAGAATAAGAGAGTTTATTCCCTGCTCGGATATGAAAATAGAATTGGTAATTTAGTGGAGATTGGTTTCTTATAATATTTATCGATGGGTTTTCGTTATGGGCGGCGAAAGGGTTGCCCTTATTTATTTACAGCCCACTGCTGGCATCTCGGATTCATCCAGCAACTTTATCGGATAGGGGAGTATGGAATTATCGGGAATCCTATCGATATATTTCTTTCTGAATTCAGGTGTCTGCATTCTGCAAGTCTGATGTCGTTTCTTGTAGGCCGGGTGATTCGTCATCCTCTCCCAGACAACCTTTGTACCCTCCTCAGCCGCATTCCCGAAAGAGATCGGAGTAAAATCACAGGGCGTCATCTCCCCATAAGCCGTCATATAATACTGATTATACGCCGCAAAACAACCCATAGAGATAGGAGAATTTACATATGCCTGGGCTGTCAGAGTCGGATATTCGGGTTTCTTGAAATAATTCAATGTATCCCTCATTATCCCTTCCTTGTCTTCGGCAGTGAGGAGGATATCTGTCTTTCGCAAGAATGCCCCTGTTGGAACTGCATCGAACAAAACGATCTCACATACTCCGGCATTCTTTCCCACCTCCATCAAATCATTTAGCTCTCCCTTGATATATCTGTCGTGAGTCATATAGGATGAGAATCCAACCATAATATCCAATTTTTTGCAGGTCTCCACGGATTTCATAACCTTTTTATAGAGGCCCGGCCTCCTCCTCAACCTGTCGTGTTCTTCCTCGAAGGGTGAATCGAGGCTTATGAAGATTGCATATATGCCAGCATCTTTGAGCCTCTTCAGGTTCTCCTCGGTATGGAGTTCCCCGTTGGTAAACATAATAACCGTCGCCTTGTCCTTATCTACAAACTCCACCAATTCGAAAATATCCTTTCTAATCAATGGCTCTCCACCCGTATAAATAATATTAGTGCATCCCATCTCGACAGTGTCATAGATAATCTTTTTCCACTGATCAGTTGTCAACCACTGCTTATCTGGATTCTTGGAGAGCTGGGCTGAACAGTGAAAACAGTCGAGTTGACAGGCGTATGTAAGACCCAGAGTTGCGGCTGCCGGTATCCTCTCTTTCAGGTATACCCTTCTCAGTCGATAGACGAGTTCTCGCTTACCCGCCTTTGACGGCAAGGGTGGAGCAAAAAACGACACAGACCTCGCACCGTTGAAATACCCTGCTACCTTGAATCTATTGAACCTGTCAACGGTCTTCAGAACATATGCAAATGCCTCTTCGGGCATCTCGCCTGTCTTCCTTGCCATAAGTTTACCGTCCAGAAGTTCTATCTCGAAATTCTCCAGATGAGACGGATCCTTCAATTCACACCTCTTTTCCATAAAGACCTCCTTCTTCAATTCTTCGTAAATAATACAATTATCTTCTTTAATTCACTATATAACTCCCTTAGATTGACCGACTTCCTGTTAACCCTCCATTGAAGCATAGTCCCCTCTATTACCCCCAAAAATATTGCCGCCACAGCCTTGCTATTGCCCTCTATGAAATAGCCCTCTCTAATTCCATCCTCCATAATCTCATTCAATAATTTCCTTATTCCGTCCTGCAGTTCGAAAATGATATTATTTACTCTCCTGTCTCTTATACTCTGTCCCCAATACTCGATCCATACCGCCATAAGCCCATACAAATCCTCACTATCTCTCAAGAGGTGATAATCCACAAATGCATTCAGTTTCTCCACAGGTGTAGTAAACCTATTGATATACTTTCTCAATCCATTGACATAATTGTTGCTCAACTGAAGCATCAACTCCGAAATCATCTCATCCTTATTCTCGAAATAATAGTGAATTATGCCTCGTGCCACCCTGCTCTGCCTCGAGACATCAGTAATAGAGGTCTTGATAAAGCCCTTTTTGACTATACTCTTATATAGTCCGTTTAGTATCTGTTCTCTTCTCAAGGGTGCTACGACTCTTCTACTCATTTAAGTTGGACATCCATCCAAGATATTATTATCCACATCTCCACATTCAATGTCAAGCAAAATTCACACTTGGATTTAAAGATTCCATTTTCGAGGTACAAATATGTTGCATAAAACAATTAAAATTATATCATTGGGGTATGAAGAGATTTATTTCATTAGTTGAATCCCTTGTAGTATTTATCACGATAGTAAATGGATGCAGTTCGGAAATCCATACCAATACCGATATCTACATCGATACTCATTTACAAGATAGCATCGCAGAGGATACAATAACCGATTATAGCGACATCATCTCAGTCGATGACAACGGAGAGGATATCTCCACCCATCGGGATATTACATATGACTCTTACTATTCGGATATATTTCAATCAGAGGATTCAAATGATACCGATTTTCTGGTTGAAACAGGGGTAGTAGAAGATAGTCTTTTGGACATCCAAGAGGTAGAAGATTTATCGGAAGTAGAAGAATTATCGGATACAGGTCTTTCGGATACAGATATCTCTGACATCTCGAATTCACCCTGCCCTCCTGATATGGCAAATATAGACGATAAATATTGTATCGATTTATTCGAAGGTGCGTTGCAGGAATTTGTAAACGGAGAATGGATAGACCGCTCACCATATCTGACCGTAGGAAATACGACGGTGAGAGCAATACCTGCAAGGGATAGATATCCTCAGGCATATATATCCGGGAAAGAGGCTGAGATTGCCTGCAATAATTCGGGCAAGAGGCTCTGTAATCTCGAAGAATGGTTACATGCTTGTCAGGGTCCTTACGGCTGGATATACCCATACGGCAATCAATATGAGACAGATTTTTGCAACGATACTTATATTACAGGGCATCATCCGCTATGCGATTATTTCAAACTCAACCCGTGCGATCCATCATTGCTAAACTATCAGCAGTTCAACGACCCGGGCATTAATCAGATGCCAGATACTATCTCTAAGGGTGGAGAATTTTCCAATTGCATCAGTTTTTATGGTGTCTACGATATGCACGGGAATGTACATGAGTGGATCTCTGATCCAAAAGGTACATTCAAAGGCGGATTCTACGCCGATGCCAAAATCAATGGTAAAGGATGTCTCTATACTACAACCGCTCACGAGTTTACATATCACGATTACTCCACAGGCTTCAGGTGTTGCAAGGACACAATAAGATGACCACCGATAACAAATATTTTGATTGTAAAAATTACTAATCTCTGATAATAAAACCCCGTCACATTGAGGAGGCCTTTATGCTCTCGAGAAGAGTCAATATGATTCATCCTTCACCAACCCTGAAGATTACTGCAACCGCAAAGAAGATGAAGGCTGAGGGTAAACCTATAATATCATTTGCAGCGGGCGAACCAGATTTCGACACCCCTGAGGCAATCAAGAACGCTGCAATTGACGCACTCAAACAGGGAAAGACCAAATACACTGCCACATCAGGGATTTTAGATTTGAAAGAGGCGATTTGTAAAAAACTCGCAACTGACAACAACCTGAATTATTCACCCGAGGAGATCATTGTCTCCAATGGGGCAAAACAGTGTATATTCAACGCATTGCTATCGCTGTTGAACGAGCATGAAACCATATTGATACCACTGCCATATTGGGTCTCATATCCGGAGATAGTCAACTTCTCTGGTGCAAAATACAAACTAATAAACGGGGACAAGACGAACAAATACAAATTTTCGGCAAAAACTCTGAAGGAGTCCATAGACTCGAATGTCAAGGCAATAATCATCAACTCACCATCAAACCCAACGGGCGCGGTATATTCCAAAGGTGAGCTTTTTGAGATAGCCAGTGTCTTGAGGGATCACCCCTCTATCTGGATACTCTCTGACGACATATACGAGAAACTAATCTATACAGGTGAAGAATTCACATCCATCCTCAATGTTGCACCCGACCTGAGATATCGAACGATAATCATAAACGGGCTCTCCAAATCCTTCTCTATGACAGGATTCAGGATTGGATATGCCGCCGGTAATCAGGAGATTATCTCTGCAATGACAAGGATTCAGGACCATACTACTTCCAATGCATCAACGATCTCCCAGTATGCAGCACTATTTGCACTGACCAACAGAATTGATGATATCGAAAAGATGAAGTCGGAATTCAAACGCCGTATGAACATTATGTACGAGCGGGCCTCTTCAATTAGAGGCATCCAGCCAATAAAGCCAGACGGCGCATTCTATATGTTTACCGATATATCTCAATTTATTGGCAAAAAATACAAAGGTAACTTAATCAAAAATTCAGAGGATTTCTCCCTAAAACTGCTCGAGAATCACTTTGTGGCAACTATTCCGGGCATCGCATTTGGGACGGATAGCTTTATCAGACTATCCTTTGCTACATCAGAAAAAGATATCATCGAGGGGATAGGCAGACTTGAATCCTTTGTGGGGAGTATTGAATAGGGGTATAGATATGGAAAACAATATCGTTTTTGTGCTCATCATCATTGCATTGGTAATTTCGAATGGGTTCATACTATATCTGTTTCTGAGCCGTTCCAACTCTGCAAATCAGTCGGAAGAGGAGAGGCAGAAACTCAGAACGCAGAACGAAAATCTGAGACAGGAGATAGAAAAGACGCAGAGGGACATGAAGGACATAAGGCAGGAAAATTCAGATATCAAGAGTAAATACAAACAACTAAAAGCCGAGTTATACGAGACGGAGAATCTCAATAAAGAACTCAAAGAAAAAAGCGAGGCAGCCGAGAAGAAGATACTGGATTATGAGGACAACATCAGGAGACTGAACATAGAGCTCGAGGAGATGAAGTCGAAGAAACCACCTGTAATCGAAAAACCTGTGGAGAGCAGCACGGATAGACAGAGGGATGATCAGAAGATGATTGCCGAACTCAACAACAAGATACGGGAGTTGGAAAAAAAGATTGGTATCTACGAAAATGAATACAAACTCGAAGAATACAAGAATAATCTCCAGCTCTATCAGGCAAGAATAAAGATTCTCGAAGAACAACTCAACAAGCTCAAGACACTTGCAGAGGAGAAGTCAAAGGAGGCATCTTCTCTCAGGTTGAAAAACGAGAATCTCGAAAAGGCATATACGGTTATCCGGGGAGAGCTCGCTGCCGCTCAGGACAGGATTGCATCTCTGAAAGGCGAGGAAGGAAAGGCATTTTCGGATGATATCGAGAATAGAAAGTAATTTTTTTATTGAAAGTAATGAAAATAAGTGTTTAATATCACAACCATTGAGTATTTGATTGATATTTTATGATTTTTCTTGTATCACTGAATTATGAGTAATGGAGATAAAGAAGAAAAGACCCGTGTAATTGATCTCAAGGAGATCAAGTCCGAAACCAAGAACCGGAAGGCATTCTTCATTGTCATTTCCGGGAAACTGGCTGGTAATATGTTCAAGATAGAACAGAATGAGATGCTCATCGGGAGGTCCGACGAGGCTGATATACATATTGAAGACGAGGGTGTATCCAGAAAGCACGCCAAGATTACTCGTATGGCTGATGGGCAGATAATGTTGATCGATCTCGGCAGTACGAATGGTACATTCTTCAATGGTACCCGAATCACAGAGCACATACTCAAGGATGGAGACAAGGTTCAAATAGGTTCTACTACCATACTCAAATTCAGCTATCAGGATGATGTCGAAGAACAGTTCCAGAAACAGTTCTATGACAGCGCTACGAAAGACCACCTCACCAAGATATTCAATCGCAAGTTCTTTGCCGAACGATTCATTCAGGAGTTCAGTTATGCCCTTAGACACTCAAAGGTCTACTCCCTTGCGATATTCGACATCGACCACTTCAAGAAGGTAAACGACACCTATGGGCATCAGGCCGGGGATTATGTATTGAGACAGATTGCCGATGTAGTAACTCAGCTCATTCGAAACGAAGACATATTTGCCAGATACGGTGGCGAGGAATTTGTTATACTCCTAAGAGACACTGACGAGGAGAAGGCGTTTGTCTTCGCTATGAGAATAAGAAGGGCAATAGAAAAGCACGAATTCAAATTCCAGGATATAAAGATACCTATCACCATAAGTATAGGACTTGCCACATTGAAAGATGGCAACTACAAGACTCCGGAAGAGATGTTCCGTGTAGCAGACGAATATCTCTACAAGGCAAAGAACAATGGAAGAAACAGAGTAGAAAGTATCCTCAATGCCTGAAAAATATCTATTCGACAAGTTGCCAGTTGATGGGTTTATTTTTCTTGTTGTTGATTGTCGTTGATATGAAATCCCTCCTAATAATATCGATAATCCTTGTCATCATTTCCCTATATCCTATATCACTTCACGGCGGTGAGCCTTCCGGCTCAACAATCAACCATCTGAGTATGCCACTGGGGTTGACCCTATCCGTAATACCGGGCTTTGGCGCTGGCAATTACTATGCAAAGGACTATTCCAAAGGAATTACATTTACTGCCTTGGATACCTCACTTGCCTCCCTGTCTATCTGGGCATATACAAGCACGAAGGTGACAGACTACTCTGTGCTTTCCCTCGGGGTTATACCTGCTGTTATTCTATTCTTCAAAGTAATTCAATTCAAGACGGTCTATGACGATATAGAGACATACAACAACAGATATATATTCATAAAGCCCTGAAACCCTCCCGTAGATGAATATTCAAAACAACATCTCAATAATATTGGTCAAACCCGAAAAACTGAGGAATATCGGACAGGTTGCAAGGTCAATGAAGAATTTTGGTTTTACGGATCTGCGAATCATATCACCTCCGGCTGGTAATATGAGAGAGGCATACGAGAATGCAGTCGACGCAAAAGATATACTCGATAACAGAATGGTCTTCAAAAATATTCGGGATGCCATAAAAGACCTCAATATCGCTATCGGTACTACGAGCCGCGAGACCGAAAAGCCACTCTCTCCCTGGGAACTCTCAGATTTCATAATTTCGAATCCAAATCAGAGATATGGAATTCTCTTTGGAACTGAATTCAGGGGACTATCCAACGAGGAGATTTCGCTCTGCCACAAAGTGGTCTCCATACCGACATCAGAGGAATACCCGTCTATGAATCTCTCTCACGCCGTTGCAATAGTCTGCTATGAATTGAAAAAGGGCATTATTGCCGATACACATATAAGGGCCATAAGTAATGAACCTCTCGCGGAAATAGCCGAGCTCGAAAACCTGCTCGAACACGCCAGAGTTACATTGA
>Ga0123519_10010651_pt1 | contig 13656 bp, 13 predicted proteins | sample YelNatPaOPRAMG02_FD_87396 | JGI IMG/M metagenome (GOLD analysis project Ga0123519, IMG submission 87396) | Hot spring microbial communities from Yellowstone National Park - Yellowstone National Park OP-RAMG-02 (version 2) | ecosystem: Environmental > Aquatic > Thermal springs > Hot (42-90C) ...
CTTCTTCCGCATTGACTATCCCCAGGTTGACCCGCCAGAGTGGAATAAATTCATTACCGTCAAGCTGGAAAATGGGAAGGTCGTGGTTGGGGAGCTGCCCTTGAGGTACTGGGGGGATATGAAAGCCAACTACGAAGCCCACAACCGCGATTATACCGGAGTCTATAAGGGGAAATAGGAGGTACATGATGTCTCAGGAAAATGTATATGCCCTGCCCAATATCACTACTCCCTCTCATCCAGTAGTCTTTAACCCCGATATCTGCACCGGCTGCAACCACTGTATTGAAGTCTGCCAGGTGGATGTTTACATCCCCAACCCAGAAAAGGGCAAGCCGCCAGTCATCCTCCACCCCGATGAATGCTGGTACTGCGGCTGCTGTGTTAATGATTGCCCCCGTCCAGGTGCTATTATCTTCAACTGGCCAGTGCAGCAGCGTGCCTATTGGAAGGACAAAGCCACTGGCAAGGTCTTGCGGGATAGTCAGAACCTCTAGTCTCTGTTAGGGCTTACTGACTCATTTGCTGTTCGGCCGCCCTTTTTTGGGCGGCTCTTTCTTTTTTGGAGGGCTTATTGTTTCTCCTGATTCAATTTGAGTCCTTTACCGGCTCGAGTTGCAATGTTAGAATTAAACATTGATTGACTCAGATCAATAGAAATAGATGTACAAAAAATCCGTATTGCGCATAATTGATGAGAACGTTAACCGCCTGTCGGAAGGACTGCGGGTGCTGGAAGAGGTTGCCCGCATGATTTTAAACGATGCCGGACTGACCGGCCGCTTGAAAACCCTCCGGCACGAGCTGATCCGTGCCGATCTTTCCTTCAATCTAGGGTTGCTGGCTGCCCGCGATTCAGCCGCCGATGTAGGCGCAGAACTGCAGGTTGCCGGAGAACAGGAAGAAAAAGACCTTTCGCTGCTGGCGATCGCCAATTCGAGGCGGATTCAGGAAGCTCTGCGTGTGCTGGAGGAGTTCTCAAAACTGCCGGATCTCAAGGTAAATCTGGATTCTGACCGTTTCAGACGGGCAAGATTTGAAATCTACAGGATAGAACAGGAACTCATTTCAAAGTTAACCCGCCGGGATAAAGCACAAAAAATCAAAGGTTTGTACGTAATTCTCGATACAGATGCCTTAAATTCCAGAGACCATCTGGAAGTAGCCCGCCAGTTGATACGAGCGGGTGTTAGAATCATCCAGTTGCGGGATAAAACCACGGATAAATCAAAATTAATCGCTCTGGCAGCAAACCTGCAGGAACTCTGCCGGCAAAATGGGGTGCTTTTTATCATGAATGATTATCTGGATATTGCCCTGGCAGTGAAAGCCGATGGATTGCATATCGGTCAAAACGATTTCCCGCTGAAAGAAGCCCGCAGGCTCCTTCCCATCACTTCCATACTGGGTTGCTCGGTAACCACAGTGGAGCAGGCGCAGTACGCTCAGGAAGCCGGCGCGGATTATCTCGGAGTCGGTTCGATGTACCCCACATCCTCCAAAGAAAATGCCCGGGTGATCGGGCCTGGGAGGCTTCTTCAGATTAAGCAGGCAATTGATCTGCCGGTGGTTGCTATCGGCGGCATCGGCAAACAAAACGTCCGCGAGGTTTTACAGGCTGGAGCAGATTCAATTTGCGTGATCAGTGCCGTCCTGAATGCACCGGATATCTTCCGGGCTGCCCGGGAAATGATTGAGATAATCGAGGCTAAGAAGTGAAAAAATTAACCGAAAACCTGGATGCCTTTGCAGAAAAAATCAGGGTGGATCTGGAGAAAAAGGATGCTGCCCGCGAGAAAGTACTCCCGCTATGCCGGGAGTTGATTCGCTATGCCAGCATTACAATCCGTGCCATTCACCGGGGTGAATTTGAAGAAGCACGTAAATTGCTGGGGGAAGCAAGCCAAATACAGCAAAACATCGAATCAATCACCGCGGAATGGGATGAAATGCGATATCATGGTTTTGTCAGGGATTCCCAGAAGGAATATACGGAAGCCAGCGCTGTACTGGCTCTGGTTACCGGCGAACCTCTCCCAGATCCCGATGTTCTCCGCGTTGACTATACAGCCTATCTGAACGGGCTTGGCGATACCGTTGGTGAGCTGCGCCGCTATCTGCTGGACAGCATGCGCAGAGGAGACCTTTCACGTTGCGAAGAAATCCTTTCAGCCATGGATGACATTTATACCATGCTGGTAACCATGGATTTCCCGGATGCCGTCACCGGTGGACTCCGCCATACCACAGATAACGTCCGCGGCATACTGGAAAAAACAAGGGGAGATGTAACCCTAGCTGTAACCCAGAAGCAACTGGAACAAAAAATCAGCGAGCATATGACCGGTAACCGGACTTAATAATACTCATAATCCATGTGCAGGTAACGGTTATTCTTCCTTTCTTCTCCGATGGTGGTCGGCGAACCGTGCCCCGGATACACAATGGTCTCATCCGGCAGAACCATCAGTCTGCGGGTAATCGAGTCCAGCAGCTCAGCACGCGTGCCAGTACCGATACCGGATGAGCCGATGCTATGGCGGAAAAGTGTATCCCCCGTGAAAAGGACGCCGTGCCCGTAAAGACAGATGCCACCGTAAGTGTGACCGGGGGTATTGATAACCTGGAAACGCAGGTCGGCGATATCGATGATATCGCCGTGTTTTAATAACCTGTCCGCCCTCATCGGTGGACCAAAATGACGTCCCCAGAAAAACCTGCCGTCTCCCTGCAGGGCAGAAGCATCATCCTCATGGATGGCTACTTCAGCTCCCAGTGATCTTTTTAAGATACCGATGGCTCCGATATGATCAATATGACCGTGGGTCGCCACCAGCAGCTTGATATCCAGACCGGTTTTTTTAACCTTCGCCAGAATATCCTCCGGTTCATCGCCCGGATCTATGATCAGACCCTGCAAAGTATTTTCAGAGCCAACAATATAGCAGTTCGCTCTCCACATGCCCACGACGACTCTTCTAATAATCAAGCTTACCTCCCGGCAAAGAAACCTTATTAATTTTACCCGATGGTCGGATGCTGAACAACCTTGTTGTACCCATCTTTTATCACTTATACTGTAAACATAACACAATTTTTTCTTTCAGGAGGGAGCCATGAACCCGAAAGCTCTGTACAAAATCGGCTACGGTGTATACGTGATTGGAGCACACAGCGGCGATAAATTGAATGCCCAGATAGCCAATACCATTTTTCAAATTACCTCCGAACCTCCCAGAGTAGCGGTCAGCATCAACAAGAAAAATCTCACCTGGGAGTATATACATGAAAGCAAAGCCTTTTCCGCTACGGTGCTCTGCCAGGATACCCCTCTATCCTTCATCGGGAATTTCGGGTTTAAATCCGGCAGAGAAGTCAACAAACTGGAGGGAATTAACTACAAAATCGGGATCACCGGCTCGCCAATTATTCTCGATAATGCGGTTTCCTACCTGGAAGTCAGAGTCAGCCAGGAAGTGGATGTCGGCACCCATACCATCTTCATCGGCGAAGTGGTGGATGCGGAAATAGTGGCTGAAAAACCCTGTCTGACCTATGAATACTACCAGCAGGTTAAACGGGGCACTACGCCCAAAACCGCCCCCAGCTACGTTGAAATAAAGTCTGAAAAACCGGCACCGGCTCACGTCACCCCGGAACCTGCACCCGCAAAAAGCGCCGCCAGATATAAATGTTCAGTCTGCGGTTATATCTATGATCCGGCGCAGGGTGACCCGGAGAACGGGGTTGCCCCCGGCACACCCTTTGAAAAACTGCCGGCAAACTGGGTCTGCCCGGTCTGCGGAGCAGAGAAAGACCAGTTTGAAAAAATGGCAGATTAATCCTTCTGAATCCAGCCGGAGAAGAGCCAAAAATACCAGATCACCGGTGACTAAAGTGTTATATAATTTAACCTGCCACCGGATGATAAAATATTCGTTGCAACCGAACCGGAGGAGAAAATACAGATGCAGAGTTACTTTTCAGGTAAAAGACCTATACTGATCATCACTCTGGTTGCCTGCTCGATCCTGCTGGTTTCCTGTACCGGCATCACTGCACCAGCCACCATTGCACCGCCTGCCAGCACGCCGACTGTGCAGGTTACCACTACGAAAACAATCACCGTTACACCGCCGCCGGTAACCGTTACCCTGACGGTCACCCCTTCTCCCACTCCCCCAACCACCGTTACCCAGGCGGTGCCGGGCAGTACCTTCCCGGCAGAAACACGCTTCTTCACCAGGAAGGAAATCACCGGTTATACCACTTCCACCCCCCGCCTGGACGGCTCATATGATAAATTTCCGGTTTACCAGGATGTTTATTATCCACTGGAAGAGCTCTACCGCTTCTCAACGAAGGATGCCATCTTCGTGCCGCATATCCCGACAATCACCAGCCATGATGACTGGTTTTTCCGCTTCAATATACCTGCTAATATCCTCAACACCTGGGTTATCAACTGGGGATACGCCTTCCAGCCCGGGAGTGAACCGGCTACTATGGACTTCAGCATTTTCCCGAAAGCGCAGTTTGAAGCCAATTACTATAAATCACCGCTGGCACTGAACAGCATGGAGATTCGCCCTGAAGATGAGCTTAAATCTGAAACCCGCATCTTTTGCAAGCTGATGTACAGTCCGGGAGATTATGTAATCCTGTTCAGAACCAGCCGCGCGGAATCTGTGGCAGGCTGGTGGGTCAGAATCGGAGTAGAGTGAACTTAAAATAAATCTGCTCGTAAAATTACAAAACAAAAAGCTTAGTATTTAATACTATTTCATTTTTCCTGCTTGTAATACGACTGCGGATGTCGCTCTCGTATTTTATAATATCAAAAAATAATTTATTCATAGGAAGCATTAACAAGCTTATGGATAATGTAATTCTTGAATTCTGGGCAAAGAAAAGTGAAAACCAACCGGGGATCCATTATCCTTTACTGTATCACATGATAGATTCTGCTTCAGTATGTAAAATTATCTGGGAAAAGGTTATTCAATCCGGCACCAGGATTTTTTTATCCAGACAAATCAACCTTCCTGAGAATGAAACTGGAAAATGGTTATCCTTCTGGGCAGGGTTGCATGACATTGGCAAATCGATACCAGCTTTCCAGGCAAAAAGCGATTTATGTAAAAAAAAGTTGGCCAGGGCAGGTTTCAATTTTAGCTGGCAAAATACCGACTTTCATCACGGTATTGCTACCACGTGTATTCTCCTTGATTTATTTAAACAGAAAATAGACTATGATACCGGTTTTAAAATTGCCCTTGCGCTGGGTGGTCACCACGGAGTATTCCCTTCATTAAGTAATCTGATTCCATCCAGCCAACTTGGCAATGATTTATGGCAAAAACAGTGGGAAAATCTATACCAATGTCTGGCAAAATGCTGTGGCATTAATGATATGAAGCCAATCCAAGCCAAACCAAGCCATGGTTTTTTCATGTTAGTCGCTGGTTTGATTTCGATATCCGACTGGATCGCTTCAAACGAAGCATGGTTTCCATACGAAGTAACGCACAATAATTATATTGAGCATCTGGACTATGCTGACAAAAAGGCTGAATTGGCAATTAAAGAACTGCAATGGTGGTGGCAGTGCCCTCCTGAAATCGTTAATTTTTCCAGATGTTTTGATTTCACTGAAATCAGACCTCTTCAAAAGGAAATCATCAGTCTTACACCACAGATCAAAAATCGACCCGGGCTGGTTATTATTGAAGCGCCAATGGGTGAAGGAAAAACGGAAGCAGCCTTGTATCTTGCCGATACATGGCTGGTATCCCTTAAACAAAAAGGTTGCTATTTCGCTTTACCTACGCAAGCTACCAGCAATCAAATGTTTGGCAGAATAAGATCATTCCTGGAAAAACGTTACGCGAACCAGACAATTGGTTTGATGCTTCTTCACGGGCATTCTTCACTTCAATCAGAATTCTCCTCAATGATACGGCGCAGTAATGTGAATTTCAGGAACGTGGATATTGATGGGGAAAAAGCATATGATTCTGCGCCATCAGCAGTTGTGGCTGCCGAATGGTTTACTTACCGAAAACGAGGATTATTAGCCCCGTTTGGGGTAGGCACAATTGACCAGGCTTTACTCTCTGTCCTGCAAACAAAATATGTATTTGTTCGTTTATTCGGGCTGGCAGGAAAAACTATCATTGTTGACGAAGTACATGCCTATGATGTTTATATGATTACCTTGCTGGAAAACCTGCTGGCCTGGCTAGCTGCAACTGGATCCTCAGTAATATTGCTTTCAGCTACTCTGCCAGAAAACAGAAAAAACGCATTGATCAGGGCATATTACAGAGGACTAAACAAAAAGGCAACGGATATTCCAGACACCATCTCTATTACTAGATATCCACGTATTTCCTGGACAGACGGCAGTGAAATTAAAGCTATCACTATCGATACTTCATCTAATTCTAGAAAGAACATCTTTGTTCACTGGATTAAAAATAATGTTCAGGATTTGCGGAATTTTGAATTGGGATTAAGATTAAAGCAAATGCTCGAAGAAGGTGGTTGTGTTGCTGTTATCTGTAATACAGTCGTTCGGGCACAACAGTATTATCTGGATTTAAAAGAGTATTTCAGGGATAGTAATCTAAAATATAAACCAGCGATTAATTTATTCCATGCTCATTTTGTATTCGAGGACAGGGATAAACGCGAAAAGCAGGTATTGGTCTGTTTTGGTAAAGAAGACGCTGTAATTGACTGTGGTAGTGAAGGACTTAAAAGGGCAAACCGACCTCAATGTGCCATTCTGGTAGCCACCCAGGTTATCGAACAAAGCCTTGATATAGATTTCGATCTTATTATCACCGAAATGGCACCGATTGACCTTATTTTACAGCGCGCTGGGAGGCTGCAGCGTCACAAGCGAAACCGTCCGGGCAATTTTCAAAAAAATCCTCCAGAACTGTGGATTATCGCGCCAGAAATTGACTCAGAAGGTGTACCGCATTTTGGCGAAGGTACAGAAGCAGTTTATGATTATCATATTTTATTGCGCTCATGGCTGACTGTGGCTGATCATCTAAAACAAAAAGACTTCATTAATATACCTGCTGACGTGTATGATCTGATTGAAAAGGTGTATGGAGGTGTCAACCGAGCAGGAGAACTATCCGGCCCATTATTACGAAAATGGCAGGAAAGTTTAGAATCTTTGCTTGCCAGGAGAAAAAAATATCAGGCGGAAGCTGACCAAAACAGTATTCCTTTGCCAGTATATCCTGATAATATTCTGGAATATTTTAACAGGGGGCTTGAAGAAGACAACCCCAGCCTGCATACATCTTTAAAAGCCCTGACCAGAGCCGGTGAGGACATTACGCTGGGCGTAATTTGCCTCTATGGAGATAGGGATAAACCATTCCTCGATTACGAAAAACAAAATCTTTTAGATTTCTCTATTCCACCTGACGAAAAAACAATAAAATCTCTACTCGGAAGGTCAATTAGTATCTCCCATCACGGTCTGGTTTCAACAATTCTCAGAGAATCATTATCGGTTTATGAAAACTGGCGCAAGCATCCCCTTCTCCGCCATTATTGCCTTCTATTTTTCAATGAAAACAGAAAATCTTATCTCGGTAATTATGAAGTCAAACTGGACTCTGAGCTGGGATTGACCATTAAAAAGTCTGCGGAGGCAATATGCAAGCATATAATCTAATTTCAGAAAAGTGGATACCATGTATAATCCAAAACCGGAGGATTGAGTTTGGCCTCCAGGAAGTGCTAATCAGGGCACACGAAATCAGCGAGATTTACGATCCGTCCCCTCTGGTGACAGTTTCTTTACATCGTTTATTACTTGCTATCCTGCACCGCAATTTTGGTCCTGAAAATTTTGAAAAATGGCAACAACTCTGGCAAAAAGGCAGGTGGGATGAAAAAATACTGGACGCTTATTTTCAGATATGGTGGCCAAGATTTTATTTATTTAATGAAGATAGACCATTTTATCAAACACCAGAAATGCCGGACGCAAAGAAACATCCCGTTTTGCATCTGGCAGCGGAGATATCAACCGGCAATAATACCACGCTATTTGATCACAACATGGATGATAAGCCCACCACCGTCAGTGCTGCCGCCGCCGCTCGCTACCTGGTGGCAGCTCAGGCGTTTTCAATTGGATTCGGAAGAAGTTACCCGTTCTATTTTTCAGATGCTCCCCTGGTCAGAGGAATCACATTCTTCAATACAGGCAACAATCTGTTTGAAACCCTACTTCTCAACATGGTGATATATAATGAATTCATACCATTTAAATTGCGCGAGAATGATTTTCCTACCTGGGAATCTGATCAATTGCCAGAACCTGATAAAAACGGCACTCCTGTAAATGGTTATCTGGACTATCTGACCTGGCAAAGTAGAAAAATCCATCTTTATCCCGAGCCAGATAATATTTCAGTACGTTACTGTCAGATACAGCAGAACCTGAAATTACCTGATTCGGGATATTTCGACCCATTCAAGTGCTATCAAAAAGATGAGAAACGCGGATGGGTACCACTTAATATTCAGGAAGATAGAGTGATCTGGCGAGATAGTTACACTTTATTTCAAACTACCGAACAATCAGCAAAAAGGCCTGAAATATTCAATTTGCTGGCACATGTAGAAATGGAAAGGAGAAACGGCAATATTAAAGTCAGCAAGAGCTTCCGTCTCTGTGCGGTAGGCCTTTCAACGGAAGCCGGGAAAGCAGCCAATATACGCCTCTGGCGCTACGAAAGACTCCCCCTCCCTTTGAAATATCTGGAGGACGAAAACCTTCTCACAGCTCTAAAATTAATTCTCGGCATAGCAGAAAAAGCCGGCAGAGAAATCAATTCTTCACTATGGACGCTGGCCAAAATGCTGGTGATGCCAGAGATAGAACAACTTGGCAAAGAACAAAAAGCTACTATAGATAAAATGCTAAAGCACTTTTCAGCCGATAATTTCTACTGGGCACAGCTCGGCACAACCTTTCCTCAGATTTTGCACGAGCTGGCTGAAGATAACATAATTGATGGACAATCAATCAGGTACGGAGATAATACCATTCCACGCTGGGCTACAATCGTGAAAAGTACCGCAATAAGAACATTCAGAAGTGTTACTAATGATCTTGATCAATCTGCGCGGGTACTGAAAGCGGTCACCATGGCAGAAATCCATTTTCGAAGAGCCTTAAATCAGTTATTAAGCGGGTAACTAAAATAATCAGAAAAGGAGAGCAGTTTATGAGCAATCCCGACACAAAAGAAATCGCTTTTATAGAATGGTTAAATGGATTGATAATAGACCGGGGCGCAATGGCGATCCTGCGGCGGGGACTGGGTAAACCACCAGGTACAGTTCATCAAATGGACAGGTATATCCTGAAATTCTTTTCCGACAAGCTGGAGGATAGTGAATATTCCAGATATTATCTCATAGCCTCTCTTTTTGCTTTCTGGTATCAGGGTAAAGATGAGCCAGTATCTGATTCTCCACCTGATCTTGGAGCATCTCTGCGCAGTCTGGTGGACATTGAATCAGATAATAATAACCGGGATGATATTGAAAAACGCCATGAAAAACGCTTTGCGGCATTACTCAATTGCCACAAAGATGAAATGCCTGAGCATCTTCGCCATATTATCAGTCTTTTGAAATCTAAAAATATCGCCATTAATTGGGCTCAACTGCTCTGTGACTTGAGGGGATGGGACAGGGAAGATCACAGTGTACAGCGAACTTGGGCACGCTCATTCTGGATAGCCCAACCACCTCTGGAACCAGTAAATCAGCAAATTACAAATAAAAAGGAGTAAAGGATGAATATTGAATTACACATGCTGCAAAATTTTGCTCCGTCCTGCCTTAACCGGGATGATACAGGAGCACCGAAAGAATGCGAATTCGGCGGATTTCGCCGCGCACGTATCTCCAGCCAGTGTATTAAGAGGGCAATCAGGGATTATTTTAAAGATAACCACCTATTCTCAAAGGAGCACCTGGCATACCGCACTTTATTTTTTAAAGATAGGTTGATAAGCAACCTGACATCAATAGGTAAATCCGCTGATCAAGCGGAGCTTGCCGTCAAAGAAGTCCTTAGTCGTCTAAAGCTTGATATTACGAAGGAAGGCAAAACAAAATATCTTGTATTTATAGGCGAAAATGAAATAAAAACTATAACCGGCATCATCTTAAAATACTGGGACAAACTTTTGGCAACTCAGCTTCCGAAGGAATTTGAGAAAGAATTGTTAGAGGCTCTTGATGGAGGTAAAGCAGTCGATCTTGCCCTTTTTGGCCGTATGCTGGCAGATTTATCAGAAAAAAATATTGACGCAGCCTGCCAGGTAGCGCATGCCATATCCACTAATAAAGTCAATATTGAATTCGATTATTTTACAGCCACAGACGATCTGCAGCCAGTAGAACAAACAGGTGCAGGTATGCTGGGTTCGCTGGAATTTGACTCTGCTTGTTATTACCGCTATGCGAATATAGACCTTGAGCAATTGAAAAAGAATCTTAAAGGAGACGCTCTGCTGACAAATCAGGCATGGAAGGCATTTATTACTGCCGCTGTTAATGCTATTCCTTCTGGTAAGCAAACCACTTTTTCCGCCCAGAATCCACCCGATTTCATCTTAGCAGTACTCAGGGAATGTGGTGCGTGGTCTCTGGCAAATGCTTTTATTAAACCAATCTCACCGGATAGAGAAAATAATCTTATCCAGCAATCGGCATTATCGTTAATAAGCTATTGGAATAAACTTACCAGAGCTTATGGCAAAGAAAATATCAAGATCAGCGCAGTATTATCTTTGATCGACGTGCCGGTGAATGGATTGCAGACGGTTCAAAACCTTGAACAATTAATTGTTGCTTTAGACAAAGCTATAAACAATCAGTAAAGGAGGCTTCTGATGGCAATCCTACTTTTAAGACTCGCGGGTCCTATGCAGTCATGGGGAAATCAAAGCCGATTCTCCAATCGGGATACTGCGCTTGAGCCTTCCAAATCCGGCATCATCGGACTGCTGTGTTCAGCACTGGGCATTCCACGAGATGAATTTTCCCTGCAGTCTGGTTCAAAGCCTGCCTGGCCAGGTTTAAAAGACTTAAGAGAGTTGAAAATGGGAGTTAGAATAGACTATCCAGGAAGAGTTGAAAGAGATTATCAAACCAGTGGAGGATTCCATCTTCAAAAAGATAGGGGATATGGAGTGCCTGTGGCTGATGGAACCTCAAAACGAACAGTCACTTCGGACCGCTTTTACCTTGCTGATGCAGTTTTTCTCGTAGCATTACAGGGAGATTTAAAGTTAATAAATTACCTATTTTATGCCCTTCAATTCCCTAACTGGCAAATTTATCTGGGACGCAAATCATATGTCCCTTCCTGCCCCGTCTGGCTGAGGGATGGGATTCTTCCGGAAGAGAATGATCTAAAAAAAGCTCTTGAATCTTACCCTTATTTATGCCCAGGCAGGAAAAACCTCCCGGACATTTTGCGACTTGAAATCGAAACTGATTACGGATATGGGGATAAAGTTAAGCCGGATCAACCCGAGTCTTTCTCCATAGCAGAAAGGAGTTACAGTCTACGTTCAGTGGTCACCTTTTATATTGAAAGAAGATTACTGCCCGTAACTCAGGAGGGAATATGTACCTTTCTAGGCTAAGATTAGACTTAAATTCATTCAAAACAAGATACCGGCTACTGAATCCTTATACTCTCCATCAGGCAATCAGCCGCGCATTCCCGGACAGATCCGAAGGAGGTCCCGGGCGGGTACTATATCGTCTGGATGAAGATAGCGGCTCATCAACCGCCATTATTCTGGTACAATCCCAAAAGAAACCTGATTGGAAGAAGGCAGATTACCTGTCCGAATGTTTTAAAGAAGAACCTGCAGTTAAAATTTATCAACCGAAAATTATCAGAGGAGCTTTATATTATTTCCGCCTCAGGGCAAATCCAACCGTTAAACGAGGAGGAAAAAGATATGGACTCTTACGAGAAGAAGAACAGATAAAATGGCTCAACCGCAAAGCTTCTGATTCAGGTTTCACTGTATTGGGTTGCAGAACTACCTCAGAGGGAATTGAAAAAAGTAAAAAATACGAGATTTCAGAAGAAGATGCCATCACACTTAGCTTTTTCGCAGTGAAATTTGACGGGGTATTGCGTGCTGAGAACCCGGATTTGATCCGCGCAGCAATTGAAAATGGCATTGGACCCGGCAAAGGGTTCGGCTTTGGTATGCTCTCCATTGCACCGATGAAGGATTAATTATGCGTACATTATTTGATTTGCCAAGATTTAGCGACCGCTGGAGTTATCTTTATCTAGAAATGGGCAGACTTGATGTAGACGCCGATGGATTGGGATTTCATCAGGGAGACAATATAACCCTAGTGCCCATTGACCAGCTAAGTATCATCATGCTGGGACCCGGTTCGACCATCACCCATGAAGCTGTTAAAAAACTCAGTCAAAACAATTGCTTGATAGCCTGGACTGGACAGGACGGTGTCCGCCTTTACGCTGCCAGTACAGGAGGTACCTACAGCGCCAGGCGTCTTATCAGGCAGGCTAAGCTCGCTACAGATGAAAAAAAGCGTCTGGAAGTTGCGTGGCGTATGTATCGCTTTCGCTTCAGGGAGGAAATACCCGCCGTTATCAGTCTTGAAAGCATCCGGGGAATGGAAGGCATTCGGGTTCGGCGGGCTTACGCGGAAGCTTCAGCGAAATACGGTATTCCGTGGAAGGGAAGAAGATATGACCAGAACGATTGGAACAAAGGTGATCCTGTTAACAGGGCATTATCAGCGGCTAACGCCTGCCTCTACGGGATTTGCCATGCTGCGATTCTTTCTGCCGGTTATTCTCCTGCCCTTGGTTTCATCCACACAGGGAAGATGTTAAGTTTCGTTTATGATGTTGCAGATCTTTATAAAACAGATTTGACGGTGCCTTTAGCATTTAGAATTGCTTCGCAAAACTATCCTGACCTTGAAAGGCAGGTGAGGATAGAATGTCGCAAAGCTTTTTATGAATTTAAGCTCATGGAAAGATTGATTCCGGATATTGCGGAGGTGCTTGGTGCTGGTGATGATACTGGAGAATGTGCCGATGAGTTTGAGGGGCGCATTGTCACGCTGGCTGTTGGAACCCAGAACGGGGGTCTTTTTGGGGAACCCGAGTGCCAGAGTGAGAGATGAACTCTGGAAACTGGCTATAAAAAAGGCAAAGGAAAGCGGGAGCATTTTGCAAATCTGGACAGACCAGAACCCTCAAGGATTCTCTTTCCGGCAATATGGTAACAATAGCCGCAGATTTGCCGACTTTGAAGGTCTTGCTCTGATCAATATCAACCGACAAAGGATTGAGGGGCAGTCATAAAGTTCAAACACTAAAAAACCCTGATACGCGTGAGCTTTTTTCAGGCTAGCCTTAAATATTCAGGGTATTCCCCACACACGTGGGGGTGAACCGGTTTGAGTAATGTTGAGTCACTATCACAAGGTGTATTCCCCACACACGTGGGGGTGAACCGTTAACGTGACATTCCGAGTCAATCCGATCGTGGTATTCCCCACACACGTGGGGGTGAACCGTAAAATGTC
>Ga0123519_10010655_pt1 | contig 13654 bp, 17 predicted proteins | sample YelNatPaOPRAMG02_FD_87396 | JGI IMG/M metagenome (GOLD analysis project Ga0123519, IMG submission 87396) | Hot spring microbial communities from Yellowstone National Park - Yellowstone National Park OP-RAMG-02 (version 2) | ecosystem: Environmental > Aquatic > Thermal springs > Hot (42-90C) ...
GAGAAGTAGAAGGTTTTATTACATTTTCTCCAAGAGGAAAAAATGGGTTTGGCTATGACCCTATCTTTGAATTCCCTTCTTTATCAAAGACATTTGCAGAATTATCACCAGAAGAAAAGAATAAAGTCAGTCATAGAGCAATTGCATTTAGAAAACTTAGTGAATATTTAGAAACATCGGAATTTCAAAAATTCTTCTTTAGCACATAAATTCCAGATGCTTCTTCTTGCGTAGTTCAGCAAGAATCAATGTATTGGGGGTATCTCCGGGAAAGGGGAATCTCTCCTGTCCCGGTATTTTTAGAGGGGTTGAACCTTATCTGGTTTTCAGGGTGCCAGTGCGACGAATAAGGAGCACTGTTTGGCACGGGTGCTGAGTCGGTGAAGCACCCCGGAAAGCACCCTTGACTATCTTGTTTAGACTTTTTCATCAGATAGGATAGCAATTCTTCTACATTTCGGGCAGATAACTTTCAAAGTATCTGTTCTTTGAATAGGAGAGCTTACTTTTTCTTCTACTTCTGATACAATTTCTAATTTTTCCTGCACATTTGATATAAGAATTGGTTGAGAAAATGCTAAATTTCCTAATTTTTTTGCAATCCATAAAACATGTTTTTTTGTCCCAATAATGCTTTTACAATTTTCACAGATTAAAAGTTGATGTTCTATAGAATTTTTTTCTATTTCTTCTGGTTTAAAATAGGAAATATCAAATTCTTTTGTAAGTTTTATTCCATCTTTTGTAGGACAATTTGCTTCACATTGACCACAGAAAATACATTTATCTGGAAAATGTGTTAATGTTCTTTTACCGGAAAATCCTTCTACAATATCTTTTACCTCAATTGCATTAGAAGGACATACTTGAGCACAACCAGTGCATCCAATACATGTTTCTTCATTAAATTTTGGCCTTCCCCTGAACCGTTTTGCCGGGATATGGGGTTCATACGGAAATTTCGTAGTATAAGGCCTTGAAAATAAACTTGTAAATGCTTCTTTCAGTTCTCTTAGTTTCGGTTTTTTCATTTTATTTTGTTTTATGTTTAATGTTAAATGTTTTATGTTTTAAGACATTACACATTCAACATAACACATTACACTGTTTTATCCCTTTCGTCTTCTTCTAATTTATCACATATACTTTTTTCCCAGAGTTTTATTCCTGCTAAATGTGCTCCTCTTGATAAAGCATGTGCAGCAGTTGGAGATGAAACTAAAATAAAAATTGCACAGAGAAAAGATTTTGTACCAATTGGTGCAGTTCCCATAATTATTATAGAAACAAGAATTAAGCAAGTCCCAAGAGTTACGCATTTTGTTGATGCTTGAAGTCGGTTATATACATCAGGTAATCTTACCAGTCCTATACATCCAAAAAGGTCAAAGAGTGCTCCAATTGTCAGAAAAATAAACCCGATTATTTCTCTCATCTTTTTCCTCTCTTCGTGTTATTCGTTGCTATTCGTAAGATTCGTGCCTTTTTACTCATCAAACCCTTTCCCTCCAAGGAATTTTGCAAGTGCAATAGTTCCAATAAAACTTAAAAGTGCCCATGCAATTGCAATTGTCAGATAATAATCTTTTTTACTTGAAATAGCAAGTAAAGCACAAAATCCAACAATTACAATCCCAAGAATATCTGTACCAACAATTCTATCAGCAGGAGTTGGACCTCTTGCTATTCTGTAAAGACATAAACTACAACAAATTAAAAGTATACAATAAACAAAATTAATCATTCAAAAATCCTTTCTAAAATTTTTTCAAATGGTTTAACAATTTCTTCAGTTGCTTTTTCAATATCCTCTGTCCTCACATAAATCCAGTGAATATAAATATAACCAGATTGGTCAATCTCAACACTCATTGTTCCAGGAGTTAATGTTATAGAATTTGCAAGTACAGTAAGACCTGTTTTGCTTTTAAGTTTTGTTTTAACTTTCACAATACCTGGTCTTATTGGTAATCCTGGATGTAAAACCCTATAAGCAACATCAATGTTTGCTTTAATACATGCGTATATAAATACTGGTATATAATAAAGTGCCCAGAGATACCTTTTTATTCCAAAAAATTTATGCGGAGATTCAGTAAATCCTTCACCAAAAATAAGCCCTGAAAATATACTTGCAACTATTCCAATAATCAAACTTTGATAATCAATCCCATCTGGTCTAAATGGCCATACCCAGAGTATCCAGACAATAAAAAGAAGTATTATAAGAATCCCCTTTTTCATCTTTTAAAACCTTAATACTTTAGCAATGTAAGGTAAAACTCCTCCTGTTAAAACTTTTATAACTGGAGCAAAAATACCATTTGTTCCTTCAACTGCTAAAAACCCTCCTACAATACATAAAATACTTAAAATTAAAAGAGGTACTTGCATTAAACTTGGAACTTCTTTATAGTTTTCCCATTTTTCTTTCTCAAACTTTTCTCCTTTCCCAAAGAAAGCATATCTCTGAACTTTTGAAAATGAAGAAAGAGTCAAAATACTACCTATAACAGCCCATAAGGCAATTATTGGTCTGCCTACTTCCACTGCTGCTAAAATAATTATAAGTTTACTCCAGAAACCATTAAATGGTGGAATACCAGAGATTGAAAGAGAACCAATTAAAGTTGAGAAAGAAGTAACAGGCATTTTTTTCACAAGGTTTCCCATCTTATTCAGGTCTCTTGTTCCTGTTTCATATTCAATACTTCCTGAATCTAAAAACAATAATGATTTAAACAATGAATGATTGAACAAATGGAATAAACCTCCGAGTATTCCAAGAGGAGTCCCCAGTCCAAGTCCAACTATTACATAACCCATCTGACTTATGCTATGATATGCTAAAAGTCTTTTAAAATCCCATTGAATTAGCGCCATTATTACACCTATTATCATTGAAATAACTCCGCTATATATAAGGATATTGCTTATTAAATTATTAAAACCAAATATGTTATAAGTCATCCTTGTAATAACATAGATCCCCAAAGTTTTTATAACAACTCCAGATAGCATTGCTGAAATTGGAGCAGGAGCAGATGGATGTGCATCAGGTAGCCATGAATGAAAAGGAACAATTGCTGCTTTTATAAGAAAACCAACCAATAGAAGAACAAAAGAAAAATAGATTAAATTATCAAAAGGCATGATATGTATAACTCTTGCAATATCAGCCATATTCAAAGTTCCTGTCCTACCATAAATAAGAGCAATTGCAAAAAGAACAAAAGAACTACCGATACTACCCATAACAAGATATTTAAAGGATGCTTCTAATTCTTTTGCCTGACATCCAAAGCCAACAAGTCCATAAGAAGAAATTGCAGCAATTTCCATAAAAACAAAAAGATTAAAAAGGTCTCCTGTTAAAACTAATCCATTCATTCCTGCAATCATGAGAAGGAATAAAGAGTAATACCTGAGTTTTGATGTATAAAGTTTCCCGATATACTCAACAGAAAAAAGAGTTGCCATAAAACCAATTAGATTAATTATTATAAGCAAAAGACAACTTAAACCATCAAGAACCAAAACTATACCAAAAGGAGCAGACCAGTTACCCATTTGATATGTAGTTTCAGTTCCTATTGTTTTAAGAGATAATAAAAGTAGTAAAAATGTTGTAAGATTTCCAAAAATATCTGGAAACCATTTAATTTTCCTTGAAACCATAGGAATAAAAAAAGCCATTCCTAAAGGTATTGCAACAAAAAGCGATAAATTAGTCATATTAGTAGTGAGTAGTCAGTAGTGATGGATTAGAAATTATTCTTGAACCCTTATCTCTGACTACGTTTTTTATCCTTTCAATTTTTTCATTTCTGTTATATCAAAAGTTCTATACCTTTCATACAATCTAATTGCAATTGCAACCATCAAAGATAAAACACCAAGTCCAATTACAATTGAAGTTAAAACCAATGCCTGCGGTATAGGGTCAACTGCTTTTGTTACAAAATCATTTATTTCCATGCTTCTATCAAGAATTGGTGCTATACCTTCCTTTCTATATCCAAGAAGTATAAAGAAAAGATTTACTGAATATTCCATAATACTTAATCCAAGTATAATTTTTACTATATTTTTTTTACAACAAGCACCATAAAGGCCTATTAAAAAAACAACAAAACAGAGGTAGTAAATCATTTTTCTCCTTTTTTCTCTGTAGTTATAAGTTTACCTTTTCCATCTACAATAACCACTCTAACTACAGCCAAAATAATAAATACCATAAATAATGACGCTCCTACTTTTATACCTATACTTATCTGACATAATGGGATTATCCCTGCAGAAAAAAGATTAAAATTTCCAGTAGGATGAGTTTTTTCAATAAAATTCAAAAAGAATCTTCCTCCAAAATATATTCCTGCACTTGCTATAAGAAGAAATAAAAGTGCTCCAATACTATCAAGTTCAGAAGCAAGAATTTTTCCCATCTTTCCAAGTGCATACTCTTTCCCAAAAGCAAGTGTAATTAAAATAAATGTCCCTGCAATTATAACCCCTCCTGGAAAACCACCACCTGGAGTAAGATGACCAAAAATGATAATGTATATCCCATATAAGAAAATAAATCCCTTCATCCATCCAGTTACTGTTTTTACAATTAAACTCATTCCTTGTTTATTATCCATTTTCTTAGTAGTGAGTAGTAAGGGGTTAGGAATAAACAACCTAATTCCTGACTACTCACCCCTATCTACTTTTTCTTACGGCTATATACTCTTAAAATTGCAAGTGCTCCTAATATTGATGTAAATAAAACAGTTGCTTCTCCTAAGGTATCGTATCCACGATAATCTAAAATTATAGCAGAGACCATATTCCCTGCTCCTGTCTCTTTCAAACCGGAACTTAAGTATCTATTTGTTGGTGCATTCAGGTTAATAGTAAAAGATGGTATTCCAAATTGTGGTAAATTTCTTAATGCTTCAATACCGAATAAGAAAAAAACAAAAATAAGTGCTAATGTTGCTAAAAGTCCAAAGACATCTCTATCCTCATCAATTGTTGTCAAATCTCTACTTATTGTCGCTCTTATCAAAATTATAAGTGATAAAACTTCAACTACCATCTGAGTTATTGCAATATCAGGTGCTCCAATAATTAAAAAGATTATACTTGAAAATGCTCCAACTGCTCCAACAGCAACCACTGCTGAAAGTAAATCCTTTGTTTCAAGTGCAATTAAAGAACCTATTATCATAAATATTAAAAGTCCAACTACAACAATCTCTACCATAAACTCCTCACTTTGTTCAGAAAAAACCCTAAATTCTAAGCACTAAATACGAAACAATTTCTATGTGTAATGTTTCATGTGTTATGTGTTATGTTTTTTTAACATTTCACATTTAACATTACACGTAAATACTCACTAAACACCGTTCGTATTTAAGTAGTCAGTAGCCAGTAGTGAGGGGTCAGGGATACTACTTACCCTTGGTTACTTTTTATTTCCTAATTCCTGACTACTGACCCCTGACTTCTATTTTAAGTAGTCAGTAGCCAGTATATAGGGAATAGGGAAAAATAATTACTCCCTAACCCCTCGCTACTGACCCCTGGCTCCTGCTTTAAGTAATCAGTTTACAGCAAACTACAAACTATGTACTAACCCCTATAAACTGTAAACAGTAAACTGTTAACTGTACACTTCCCTAACCCAGCTTCCTTGATTATTAATTTGTTTCGAATTTCGGATTTCGGATTTAGAATTTTCCATATGTTTATATCCTTATAAATAAAAATAAAAGAATCATTACTCCAAATAAAATCCATGAAATATATGTTAATAATACACCATTATGTAATGAGCTGAAAGCATTGCCAAAATAAAAAATTATTGATTTACCAATATCATAGATATCAAATATTTTATTTTTTGCTCCTTTGTAAATTCTTGGAAATATATCTTCAATAGTCCTGTAAAATTCTGTTCCACTCATCTCCATCTCCGGTATAACTTTTTCTCCACCTACAAATGAGGTTGCTTTTTTAAATTTTAAAGATGAAAAAATTATATATCCTAAAAAGCCAAAAATCAATCCTATAATAATTACAGAAAGAGAAGGTATTAATAAAAATACATTAAATTGAGAAATACCAGAGACAACTGGTTTCAAAAACAAATTTGTAGGTATTTTATAGCCAATACCGAATACAATACAAAAAACTGCCAACACAATTGAAGGAAGAACCATCCAGAAAGAAACTTCCTTAATCTTTCCTTGGTATTCTTTGCTATGTCCTAAAAATACAGAATGAATTATTTTTAAAAAACTTGCTAATGTTAATGCACTCCCAATCATTGCAGCAATTATCCATATAGTCCATAATACACTTCCATCTTTTGCTCCTTCAAAAAGTCCCTGATAAACCATCCATTTTGAAAAAAACCCATTAAAAGGAGGAACTCCTGAAATAGAAAGTGAAGCAATTAAAAAGCAGGAAAAAGTAAAAGGCATAAATTTACCAAGACCTCCAAGTTGCTCAAGTTCAGTTGTTTTTGTCTTTTCTTCAACTGCACCTGCACCTAAGAATAAACAACATTTATAAATTGCATTATTTAACATATGGAATAAACCTCCTGCAATTCCAATTGGATTTCCAGTTGCAATTCCAAGCACCATATAACCAACCTGACTTACGGCATGATAAGATAAAAGTTTTTTCATATTATGCTGGATAATTGCCATCATAACAGCAGCAACAATTGTAATTGCTCCGATGAACCTTAAAAGAAGCCATAGTCCATAATGGAACTGGAAAAGATTTAAACAGATTCTTGCTAAAAGATATATACCTAATAATTTATCTAAACTTGCTGGTAAAAATGCCATTACAGATGTAGGAGCAGATTCAGAAATTTCAGGTATCCATGTATGAAATGGCATTGCACCTGCTTTTGCTAAAGATGCTATAACAAGAGAAAGAAATGCAGCATAACTTGCTCTTGTTGTCATGCTTACACTTATCTGGTCCATATATAAACTTCCTGTTAAAATCCATAATAGTGCAATCCCTAAAATTAAAAATGAATCACTGCCACCAACAATAATAAATGTTTTTTTTGCTCCATACGCTGCTTTTTCTCCTCCAATATTAACTAAAAGATATAATGTTATTCCAAGAAAACCCCAGAATGCAGAAAGAAGTATTAAATGATTTGAAAAAACTGTTCCAGTACTTGCAGAAATAGTCCATAAGATATAAGAATAGTATCTATTTTGGAAATCTTTTCCTTTCATAAAAGCAATACTATAAATTACAATTAAAAGACCAAAAAGAGAAATACCTATAAATATAAAAGAAGAAAGAGTATCTGAAAAAAAGAATGGTTCAGGATACCAATTTTTTTCAATTCCAAAAAATTTTATAGAGAAAATAAATAGGAATAAAGTTGTTATAAAAGATAAAAATTCTCTTACAAACTTTGTTTTTTCTGGAATAATTCTACAAATTCCTCCTATTATAAACGGCCAGAAAATTAAATGAGATATTATAAATTCCATTTTATTTTCTCTGTTTTCTCCTGTGATAGTTTAATAAGTTGTTCAAAATTATACAATTTTTTTCTATTTTCTACATCATAAACTGCTACTCTTTCAGTGCAACAATAACATGGGTCAACTCCAGCCAATATTATCGCAACATCTGATATTGTTTCTCCAATACAACTTGCTTTAAATGTAGGGATATTTGTATAACTTGGCGCTCTTATTTTATGCCTTACTGGTCTATTTCCACCATCACTTCTTACATAGTGATAAACTTCTCCTCTTGGTGCTTCTCCATGTCCTATTCCTTCTCCAGGTGGAATTTCTCTAACTTCAAATTCAATATCACCTTTTTTCCCTTTTAAAGCATCTAAACACTGTTCAATTATCTTTATTGATTCAAAACATTCCAGTAACCGAACAACTGCTTTATCAAAAACATCACCATTTTCAGTTGTTATTACTTTCCAGTCAACAAGATTATAAGCAGCATAAGGTTCATCTTTTCTTACATCTATATCAACTCCTGAAGCCCTTGCAGTTGGTCCAACAGCACCATAATTTTTAATATCTTGTTTTGTTAAAACACCTACTCCTTTTAATCTATGTGCTAAAACAGGGTCATCTAATACTGCATGGGTTAACATTTCTATTTTCCCTTTGGCCTCTGATAAAACTTTTTTTAATGTTGGTATATCCTCATCTTCAATATCTCTCCTTACTCCACCAATTTTCATCATAGCATAATGGTTTCTATTACCTGTTATAAGTTCAAACATATCTAAAATTGGCTCTCTATATTTCCAAGCCCACATAAAAACTGTATTATAACCAAGGAAATGACCTGCAAGACCAACCCATAATAAATGACTATGCAATCTTTCAAGTTCTCCTATAATAGAACGGATATATTTTGCTCTTTCAGGAATATCTATCTGTAATAAATCTTCAACTGCATTTACATAAGCAATTGGATGAGAAGTTGAACAGATTCCACATATTCTTTCAATTAAAAATGTTACTTGGTCCCAGTGTTTTGTTTCAGAAATTTTTTCTATAGCCCTGTGGTTATAACCTGCCTGCCAATCAACATCAACTACTTTCTCTCCTTCACAATATAAAGCAAAATATTCCGGTTCCTCAATAAGAGGATGATACGGACCAATTGGGACTATTACCTTTTTCATATCAGTAGTGAGTAGTCAGTAGTGAGGAGTTAGGGAAATATTTTGAACCTACAGAATTTATCAAGCCATTTAACATTCTCGCTACCTCCTCTATTTTTTCACAAATTTCATCTGTTTTACTATTATCTAAATAATGTAGATCTCTTGCTAAAATAATATAATACCTTAATTCATCTAAAGAAGCCTGTGCAATATTATAAAAATTAGTTTTATCTTTTTCACTTCTTTTTCTAAATCCTTCCACAATATTTGTTGGTACAGAAACAACTGCTCTTCTCATTTGGGAAATAAGTCCAAACTTTTCTTCTTTTGGAAAATCTTTTGTTATTATATATATTTCCAATACTAAATTATGACTTTTTTGCCAAACTTCTAAATCTTCAAATTTGTGAATTTTACCCTCCGCCCTCACTACTCACCCCTGACTACTTTTTCTTAAAGGATAATTCCCTTCTGGCCAATCTTCTGGCAATAAAAAGTGTTTCAAATTCGGATGGCCTACAAAGTTTATTCCAAACAATTCCCAGATTTCTCTTTCAATATAAGAAATACCAGGAATAACTTTTGTTAAAGAACTTATTTCTGGTTTTTCCTTATCTAAATATACTTTTAAAGAAATAACTATACCTTCTTTATCATAAGAAAAATGGTATAAAATTTCAAAACTATCAAAATTTTCAATCCCTGTTGCAATTATATACCTTGCTCCAATATCATTAAAAACAATGTTTGCTCCATCTATTATATCATTTTTATCAATGGTAATGTAAATCCTTTTTTTATTTGGTGTCTCTATCTTTTTTATTTTATCTCCTAATTTTTCTTTTAATTGTTCAATAATATTCATTTCAGTTTCCCTAAAAATTTTACAATTCCTGCAAGCATTGCTTCTGGTTTTGGAGGACATCCTGGAATATAAACATCAACAGGTATAACTTTATCTAAAGGTCCTGCCATTTCATAACCAGTCCTGAAAATTCCTCCTGAACATGCACAACTACCTATTGCAACAACAACACATGGTTTTGCTGTTTGCTGGTATACATGTTTAACCCTCTCTATAGATTTTTTATTTACTATTCCAGTACAAAGTAAAACATCAGCATGTCTTGGACTTCCAACTAAAACCATACCAAACCTTTCTATATCATATCTTGGAGTTAAACAATCTAAAATTTCAATATCACAATTGTTACAGGAAGCCCCAGCAGCAAGATGATATACCCATAATGACTTTTTTAATGCTTTAATTTTTATACTCATTGTAACTAACCTGTAAACTGTACACTGTTAACTGTAAACTTTATTTATACATCTGCACAAATGTTAAAATAATAGACAAAATTCCCAAAATTGTCAACCAGCCCCAGAAAAATCTGATTGCCTGGTCAATTCTTAATCTTGGATTTGTATTTTTAATTATAACGATTAAAACTAAAATTAGAACATATTTTAAGATTCCATTAATTGTACTTGATATAGACGCAAAAGATATTCCACCCATATATAAAATTACAAGAAAAAGTGGTCCTACAACAAGAAGAATTGATTTTGCAAGTTTAAATAAACCAAGAAGAATTCCAGAATATTCAATAAGAACACCTCCAGATATTTCTCCTTCTGCTTCTGCTAAATCAAATGGAACAAAACCTAATTTTCCAGTTATTGCAAAAATAGAAATTATAAATCCTATAATCCCAGGAAGAGAAAAAATAATAAGTTTATTTGTCTGCTGAAACTCTAAAATTTTTACTAAAGAAGTGGTTGAACCGGATTTTATTGCAGGAACAATTATACCGCAGATAAATGGCAGTTCATATCCTAAAAGAAGTTTTAATTCCCTGCTTACACCAACAGAGGATAAAACATTTCCAGAAGAACTACCACCTAAAATTATACCAAGAGAAGGAAGGGCAAGAAGATAAACCAAAAGGATTAAATCTCCATTAAAACCAAAATTTTTACCTAATACAAGGAAAAGAATTGTTCCAGAAATTACACTTCCTAAAATAGAAAGAACTGGCGCAAAAACAAAAGTAAATTTATTAGCATTTTCAGGAATAAAAACTTCTTTTGCTGTAAGTTTAATAAAATCAGCAAAGTTCTGATACCAAGGAGGTCCTACTCTCCACTGGATTCTTGCAGTAACTTTTCTATCAATCCAGGAAGCAATAAATCCAATAATACTTAAAACTATAAAACTACCAATAAAATAAACAAAAGTATAAGTTATACTCATTTTTTTATTTCATTTAACTCTAACCAACTTACTGCTTTAACAATTAAATTTTCTCCAAGTTTATGTATATGTTTTTCGTACTTTACCTCTTCTTCATCTAAAAATTTTATAGCATTATATGGACAGGAATCAACACATACTGGCTTTTCTTCTCTCAACCTATTTAGACAAAAATCACAACTACTCACCAGATAAGGAATAAATTCAGGCAAAATTGTGCCAAAAGGACATGCTATTGCACAACTTTTACAGGAAATACATAAAAATTTTGCTCTTTTTATTATATTATCTTGCCTTTTCAATGCTCCATTTGGACATGCATTTACACAAGGATAATCCTCACACCTTCTACATACAAACATAAAAGAAACAAGTTCTCTTAAACTTGTTATTCCATTATTTTCCGGATGCATAACATAACTGCACTTTACCACACATTCCGGACACTTATTACATATCTCATAATCTATATACAGTTTCTTCATAATAAAATTGTTTAATGTGTTATGTTAAATGTGTAATGGCATAAAACATCTCACATCAAACATTTAATACTCTTCTTACTTTACACATTTAACTTTTAACATTACACAAACTTACGCCCATATATTCGGTTTATCTTTTATTTGCTCGTATGTAAATACAGGGCCATCTTTACATACAAAAAGTTCTCCAATAAGACAATGCCTACAATGACCAACTCCACAATACATCTTTCTTTCCATTGAAAGATAAATCTGGTTTTCTTTATATCCTATTTCAAGTAATTTTAATGTTGTAAATTTCATCATTATTGGAGGACCACATACAACTGAAACGCTATTTTTTATATCTATATCTAAATTGTCTAAAGTGCAAGTAACAACCCCTTCCATATATTTCCATTTATCATCTTTTTTATCAACAGTAATTCTGAAAGATAAAGGGAATTTATCGCAAAAACCCTGCCACTCTCCCAAAATAAGGTTTTTATAAATATAATCCTGTGGAGTTTTTGCTCCACAGCAGAAAATAATTCTTTTGTAATCTTTTATTGTTTCAATAAGAGCAAGAAACAATGCTCGCAAAGGTGCTAGCCCTACTCCTCCACCAACAAGAAGAATCTCTTTCCCTTTAAAATCTTGCAAAGGGTATGGCTTACCATAAGGACCTCTTATCCCTACTATATCTTTTGGTTTTAATTGATGAATCTTCTCAGTAACTCTTCCTGTTTTCATAACTGTAACATCAACATATTCTTTACAAAAAGGAGAAGAAGAAGGAGTGAATGGTGCTTCTCCTACTCCAGGTACAGTAAATTCTATAAACTGACCTGCAAGGAAATTAAATTCCTCTTCTGGTTTTACTCTTATTGTTTTTATAGTAGGGGATTCTTCTATAACCTCCTCCACTACACATCTAATTGGTTTATATATGTTTTTCATTTTAAAAGTTCTTCTAAAACTTTTCTTTTATCAATTTTACCAATACAACCAGAAATACATCTTCCACATCCTGTACATCCTTTTGTCCCAAAATTTTCAAACATATACCAATACTTACATAAAAATCTGTTTGCATATCTTTCATATAAACTTGGCCTTGGAGAAGCACCTGAAGCCATTCGTGCATATCCAGGATAAAGACAACTATCCCATACTTTTATTTTTTTAAAGTAGTCCTTATCTCCAATATCTTCAAGTAATAAACATACACAACTTGGACAATTTGAAGTACAACTTCCACACTGAACACAATTTGCTATATCTTTTATTTTTTTCCAATATTCTTTTTCATATAATCCTTTTATTTTTTCAATTTTATTAAAAAAATTAAATTTATTATTTTCTTTCACTATTTTTTCTGTTTTTTCTCTTATCTCTTTTCTTTCTTGTATTAATTCAGAACTAACATCTGAAAAATTTTTTAAATCTTCAATAAACTTTTTCCCTTTTTCTGAACCTAATTGTAGAATAAATCCATCTTTTAAAGCAGTTAAATTTATATCAAAATTTTTTTCTGGATATGAGCGAGTCCCTATAGGTTCACAAAAACAAGTAGAATAAGGGTTCTGACAATCAATACTTATAACTATTGTATTTTCTCTTCTTTTTGAATAATTCGGGTCCTTATAGTCCCCTTCAATAAAAACTTTATCAAGAATTTCCAATCCTTTAAGGTCACAATTTGCTGCTCCTATTATAACTAAATTTGGAAATTGCTCAATTGCAGGCAGGATTTTTTCTTTAAAAGGGAAGAAAAATATTTTAAGAGGTTCAATAGGTCTTGCTTTATCATAAATTATATTTTCAATATTTAACTGGGATACTTTCTCATAATGGAGATTTCCTTCAATAAGAATTGGGCCAAAGATAGAATAATCATTTGTTTTCTTACTTAAAAAATTTTCCCAATTTTTTTTAGTAATATAATAAGTTTCTGTCTCTGCCATTTTTTTAATTAATTAAAAAAATTTCTTATAATTTATCATACTACTTTTTTTTGTCAAATTTTTTTTCAAGTTCTAAAATTCCGACATAAGAAATTTTTTAAAAAGTAATATCTCTCTTCTGCTTGACTTCTCTCAAAATTTTTCCTAAAAACCCATTACTTTTAACCAAATTTCATAAAATTTTTATAAGATAGCCTCCTTTTATCTATATAAAGGGAAAAAACCATTAAAAAATAAAACAAAAAAAACATTCCACTCTAATCTTTTTTCAATTTTCAATCAATAATAC
>Ga0123519_10010657_pt1 | contig 13654 bp, 18 predicted proteins | sample YelNatPaOPRAMG02_FD_87396 | JGI IMG/M metagenome (GOLD analysis project Ga0123519, IMG submission 87396) | Hot spring microbial communities from Yellowstone National Park - Yellowstone National Park OP-RAMG-02 (version 2) | ecosystem: Environmental > Aquatic > Thermal springs > Hot (42-90C) ...
ATATATATGGGAGGCAGTAAAGCTGCTTAAGGTTTCCCGCGTAGACCACGGCAACCACGCTATTGATGATGAAGAACTCTTAAGGGAACTGGCCAGAAGACGGATTCCCCTCACCATGTGTCCTCTTTCAAACCTCAAGTTGGACGTCGTAAAAAGTCTGGAAGAACATCCGTTGAAAAGGATGCTGGAAAAGGGTGTCGTGGTAACAGTGAACTCTGACGACCCAGCATATTTCGGGGGGTACATTAACGAAAACTTTTTGGCGGTTCAGAAGGCGCTTGGTTTAGATAAACATCAAATATTCGAGCTGGCAAAGAACTCGTTTCAAGCTTCCTTCCTAGGCGGACACGAAAAACGTGAAATGATGGCGAAGCTGGAAAAATATGCGAAAGAACACGGTGTTAGAGTGCACTGATTATTTTGCTTCAATAAGCACAACGGTTTCAAAAAATGGAAGGTCACGTTTTGCAACCACCCTCGCTTTGAAGCCTTCATCTTCCAGCGTTTGAAGGGTTTTATTCACGTTGGCGTGGGTGGACTGCATCAGCAAAACACGCCCTCCAGCCTTCAAATGTTCTGGAAAAACGCACAAAAAACGGTCTATGACAGCTCTTCCGTCTGCCCCGCCAGCCCATGCCCGTTCAATCCACGTTCCGCCTTCAAGGGGTTCAGATGGCAAGTAAGGAGCGTTAAATAGGATTAAGTCGAACTTTTCCCCAGCCTTTAAAGGGGTGAACAAGTCTCCCTGTATGAAAAACATTTTGTCAACAACACCATTTAGCTTAGCATTCTCCTTCGCACAGCGTACTGCGTAAGGGTTTATGTCTATAGCGACAACCCGTGAAGCCTTTTCCGCCGCAATAATGCCTAAGATGCCGCATCCAGTGCCCATGTCCAAAACATGTTCGCCCTCGTGCACAGTCAGATTTTCTGCGAAGAGGAACGAGTCTTCTGCGGGTTCGTAGACGTCCCGCCAAACTTGGAACATGTGACCGTCGTAAAACACCTTTTTAGTTGGCGAAGACATTTGCCAACGCACCAAAATCTTCGGGGGCTAACTCTCTAACCCGTCTTTCTTTAAAAGGTATGGAATCGGCAATTTGCGGCAAATGCTCTTTTTTGACAAATGCTTGAATGGCGTTCCTCACTTTTCTGTTTCGCTGCGTAAAAAGGGCTTGCGTGAGCCTTCTAAATAATCCTTTATTTTTCACATTGAAGGGTGGAGGAGTTCTGGGCTTTAATCCAACAATAACCGAGTCAACTTCGGGCGGGGGATAAAAGGCCCATCTTGACACTTCGCCGAAAAATCCAACCTTAAAGTGGTAGTAGGCTAAAACTGTTAACCAGCCATAATCAGCGCTTCCAATGGGAGCCACGAGGCGGTGGGCAAACTCTTTTTGGAGAACAAGAACTGCGCAGTCGAAGTTTTTGTCAAAGAGCCACTGAACAAGGGCGGAGGAAATCCTGTAGGGCGGTATCGATACAACCTTATTGAACTGGGGCAGTTGCACCTTAAACACGTCGCTTTCCACCAAAACCACGTTTGGCAAGCCTTCAAGAAGCCTCCTCAAAACTGAAGCAAGCCTCGAATCTGCTTCAACAGCCAAAACCATCCCGCACTTCTCTGCTAAAAATCGAGTTAAAAAGCCTAAACCAGCTCCAATGTCTAGGACGGTGTCGCTGCGTGTAAGGGCTGCACACTCAGCCATCCGTTGAAAAATTGAAGGGTCAACCGTGAAGTGTTGGCCTAGACGCCTCTTCGGATATATTCGATGCCTTCGAAGGAGAAGCTTCGTTTCTTCCAAAAGGCTCATAAAAGCCCAAACCAGCCCGGTTTCAGCTAGCCCCCTCAGCGTGCCCTAGTGAAAAGGCGATATTTACTTTCGCCAGCCAGCTCTTCCAAAATCCTCTTAGTGAGAAGCTTAACCGGGTTAGGTATTTGAGTGCGCTTCTGAAGGTCTTCAAAACTTTCGAAAGGCTTCTTTTCCCGTTCCCTAATAACCTGCCACATATACTTCTTGCCAATGCCTGGAATAAGTTCAAGGGCGTGCATTCTAGGAGTGATGGCTTGAGCTGTGTTGAAGAAGTTTACAAACCACTTTTCACGGTTTAACACTATGCGGCTGACCACCGCCGGCAGCTCCATCTTCGCGGCGGCCGTCAACTCGTCATAACCTATCCGTCCAACAATGTAGGTGATTTCCTCCCGGGCTTCCTTCCCCACGTAAACGCGGTCGTGGGGCTTAAGGATAGCTCCCTCCTTCACAAGAGCTTCCAAAAGTGTGAAAAACTCCTCGCCGACAAGCTGAACCAGGGCTCCCGCTCGGTAACCAGCCCTTCCCGTAACCCGAACACCTGGGCGGCCGTGGGGGAGAAAATCTAGAACGTAAGCGTACTCTTCGTACCTCTTCTCCATCATATTTGCCCTTTCATTCCTTCACTTTTAATTAAAACCAGATGGCGAAGAATTATTTCAATCTATATTCGTTTAAAAGTTTAACTATGGCTTCCAACTTCGAAGACTCAATAATTTTACGCCCGCCCCCAAGGAAAATCCTAAGCTCCTCTATGCTGGTTGGCATACAATTAACAATTTGAACAGCTTCAGCCTCTTCCAAGCCGAACTCTCCAACAAGCTTTTCAACAAGCATCTCCGCGGTTTCAGCGTCCACTTTAGAAAATTTGGCGGCATAATCAAGAACTCTTCGCTGAAACTGGTCGAGATTTTCCTCGCCCAGTTCCTCCAGCAATTTTTTAACCTGTGGAACTGTCAGGTTTTTCTCTTTAACCCTTTCTGCTTCAGCTTTTTCCAAAATTTTCAGCTGCCTCCATAGGGTTCTAAATGTTCTGGTCTTACGATGATTTCCTTCACAGCGTCTCCTTGTGTAACGCTAACAATATAGCTTTTGCCACGCTTACCAACAACAGTGCCAACTCTCCCATGGTAGCGCCTGTGAGGCATGCCCTTTTGGACACTGGGGTCTATTTTTATGACCACACTGCTGCCGGGCTGGTATTCGCAGAGAAGCCTACTGAGCTTCAGTTTTCCCCTTTCCCTAGGCTTTTTCTTTAGGAGCTTCCGTGTTTTTGCCCGATACCCTTTTGACTTCCTCACTTTCAACTTTCCTCCAAATTTTACACAATTACGTTTAGAACATCCAGTTTTATAGGCTTAGCTCTTTGACGTAGAATTTCTGAAACACTTGGGGATGTGCGCCCATCATCGCCTGTCACCAGCTCTTTTACATACAGTCCTCCTTCGCATCGAATTCTCATTTCAGCCTTTTTAGCCGACAATCTTCTAACCTTCACCTCATATATGTACTTTTCCCGAGTTAAATCCGCCCGTCTATGCAGAACGCGGGTGGGAGTTCTCTGCTTAACAACTATGCCCGTCAGCTTTTCCTCTAACAGTTTCAAATCTTCCTCTGTGATTTCCTTTTCAAATTCTATGAGAACGCGGTATTCCTTCTGGGCAGACTCAGCCTTCTTCAGTTTTCTCACGAAGTCTTTGTCCACAAACCTTAAACCCGAAACTTCAACCTTACCCTTTGCATAAGCGTTTACGGCTTCTTCCAGCTTTTTAAGGTCTATAAAACGCCTTTTGGGCTGGGATATTTCTATGGCGAAGGGTCTCCCCTTGCCAAGCATGCGGGCATCCACGTCTTCCCTTCCCGAAGCGTGAAAAGAAGTTTTGACGCCACCCGTTGCCTCAAGAAAAGGTGGGCTAATTAGCTCTTCCACGGATTCAGGATACCTTTTTCCAGTCCAATTGCATTTTTCACATCCCTTGCCCTTACACGCGGTGCAGTGCCATTTAGACTGGGGTATCCCTCTAACAAGCTTTTTGTAGCGTCCCGCTATGTAGAGAGGGTTGACTTGAACTCTTATTTCGTCAGCCATGGGATTTATGAGCACAACTATGTCAGGTTTCCGATAATCCAATTTTTTGCCGCTGTAAAGGGCGATTTTTCCGTTGAGAATTCTTCCAAACTCAAGCTTGATGTTCTCGCCGTGCTCCACATTGAACCTCGCCTTAAACTCGTCCTCCCGTTCCTCAATTTCAACAGGCAGTTCTATGCCCACCATGAAACTGTTAAACTCGTACTCCCTGAGCTTTTCAACAGCCTTCTTCGCCAGCTCGTCAACAGTTTCGAAACGGTTTTCACATAAAAAACAAGTCTTTGCAGAAGCCTTCTTTGGCATACGTTTATGCATTCTGTGCAAAGCTTCTTCAGCGAGTTTCGAAAAACCGTTAACTGCGAGAATTTTGAGGGTTCGCAGGCCTTCTGCCTTTTTCATGCTGGCTAGTGCTTGGGCTTCCATCACTAGCGCGTTTTTAAGTATTTTCCCCTTTTCATCATTCTCCATGCCATGCGCTAGAAAGGCGAATTGTCTCCCCAAACAGTGGTCGCAGAGGGGATAAAGCTCAAGCATTCTTAGGGCCTTTTCCAGAACGCTCACGAAGCTCGCCCTTTTTCGCCTCTGTTGCCCTTTTAGCCTACATCTAAAGGTAAGCCTTTTCCAAGGAAGGGCAAACGCTTCTTTCTCCTTAGGGTTTTAAGCATTTTCCGCATCATGTCATATTGTTTTAGAAGCTCTTTAACATCCTTTTCGCCGGTTCCAGACCCCCTTGCCACCCGTCTGATGCGTGAAGCATTAAAGATTTTCGGGTTTTCCCTCTCTTGGGGGGTCATGGACTGGATTATGACCCGCCACTTTTCCAACTTGTCCTCAGCCTGCTCAAGCATTTCCTCTGGAATGTTGTAGGACATTCCAGGCAGCATCTTCAAAATTTTCTGGAAAGGCCCCATTTTCCGCATGGCCTCAAACTGTTCATACATGTCTGTCAAAGTGAATTTTCCACTCAGCATTGCCTTAGCCTTTTTCTCTGGAACCTTGACTTCGGCTTCCCGCACTTTCTCAATTAGGGTTTCAATGTCGCCCATTCCCAAGAGGCGGCCGACAAAACGGGACGGGACAAAGGGCTCGATATCTTCGATTTTTTCGCCGGTGCTTATGAACTTTATAGGCGCGCCGGTGGCCACAACAGCTGAAAGGGCTCCTCCGCCCCTTGCGGAGCCGTCCAGTTTTGTTATGAGGATGGAGCCTATGGAGGTTGCTTCGTTAAAGGCTTTGGCTTGCACTAGGGCTTGCTGGCCAATAGTCCCATCTATAACAAGCATAACCTCATCCGGCTTGATTTTCTCTTCAAGCATCTTCATCTCTTTGATGAGTTCTCTCTCTTCCTTGTGGCGTCCGGCAGTGTCCACTATGACTATGTCCTTGTCGCCGAACTGCTTTAAACCTTCAAGGGCTATCTTGACGGGGTCTTTAGCGTTCGGATTGCCGTAAACGGGCAAGTTTATTCTGTTAGCAAGCTGCTGAAGCTGCTCGAAGGCGCCTGGACGGTAAGTGTCGGCGCATATTAAGGCTGGTTTTAAGCCCCTCTTTTGGAAGTATCTTGCAAGCTTAGCCGCCGCAGTGGTTTTTCCCGAGCCTTGAATGCCTATAAGCATCAAAACCTTCCTTTTGCCCGGCTCCGCCTTCAGCGGTACTGGTTTTTCGCCTAGAAAACGCGTAAGTTCTTCATAAACAACCTTAATCACGTGTTCGCGGCGTGAAATGCCAGGCGGAACCTTCTCTTTTAGGGCTCTCTCCTCTATTCGTTTAGAAATGTCAAGAACAAGTTGAACGTTTACGTCTGCCTGCAGCAAAGCCCGTTGCACATCACGAACAAGCTCTTTAACAGCCGCCTCGTCGACAACAGCCACTCTGAAAAGCTTCCGTAAAGCCTCGTGAAGCGAAGAGCCAAGCCTTTCTAATGCCATGACGTTCTCCAGATTTAAGACTGCTTGCATCCTTAAATACATTTAAAGCTTCAGCGCCCACTAAAAGCCTTATAATACAATCGCACGTGATCATGAAATGGTGTAACCATGGCTGAAAAAGTTTTGGACCCAAAATTGACCCCGGTCTTGGAGGAGAAGTATGGCAAATACTGGTGGCCTGTTGAATATCCTAAAGAAGTTTTCTCAGACCCCTTCAAGAACCTTATAATAACGGTTTTGAGCCAAAACACAAGCGAAATAAACTGTGTAAGGGCGTATGAAGGTTTAGCTGCAAGGTTTGAGGTTAAACCAGAAGTTTTAGCCAAGGCGGATTTAAGCGAGATTAAAGAGGCGATAAAGCGCGGTGGACTATACAATGTTAAATCCAAAAGGATTAAGGAACTGGCAAAGGCTGTGCTGGAAAAGTTTAACGGCGACCTAAACACGGTTTTAGCCCTACCAAAAGAAGAAGCAAAAAAGAAGCTTATGGAGCTGCCCGGAATAGGCGAGAAAACGGCAGACGTGCTTCTCTCAAGCAGATATGGTTACCATGAAGTGTTCGTCGTAGACACCCACATAGACCGCATCGCAAAAAGGCTTGGCTTGGTGAAGGAAAACGCCAAATACGCGGAGATACAAGATGCGGTGAAACGTTTCCTCCCAAAGGACGAGAGAACGGGTGGACTGTTCTGGCTTCTAGCCAAATACACTTGCAGGGCGCAAAATCCCAAATGTAAAGAGTGCCCGCTAATAGGGCTGTGTGACTACGGAAAGAGATTTGCGTGAAAACGTTATTGTTGCTCTAAACCGGGGTATTTGGTGTCCAACAACTCTATTATTGCTTGAACGGTCTTTTCACCCAACCCTTTAACGGACAAAAGCTCCCTTTTTGAGGCTTGGAAAACGCGTCTGACGCTTCCAAAACGTTTGAGAAGGGCTTCAGCCCTTTCTGGACCGATTTTTGGCAAACTCTGCACTGCTAAGAGTTGCCTCTGTTTAAGCGTGTAGGTTTTCGGCTTGTGTTTTACAGCTATTTTTCGCCTCTCCTCCTCTTGCAGTTTTTTGGCTAGCGCATGCAAGAACATGGCTGTGTGTACTTCGTCGGAGGTGAAAACTACTGAAATGTTGTGGTCAGCCATGACCTTCGCTAAGGCGCCCCAAAAGGCTTGGGGTGTGCGGACAAATCTTACAGCGTTTACAACGTCGCCTTCCACCACTAGGCAAGCGTTTTCATAGGTTTCTGTAAGTCTTTCAGCTTGTTCGAAAAGTCTTCCATCGAAAACCGAGCGGAAAAAGTCGTGGAGCTCCTTTCTTTCCACAGCGTAGTTTTCAGCCACCACGTAATCCGCGGGGGCAAGCGCTTTTTCGACAACCTCGCAGCCGAAATCCTTCAAATAGTCCTTTACATCCATGCTTTCGCGGACATCCGCATAAACTGTTGGTTTAAACTTGCTAGACAACGTTCAACACCTCATGTCAAGATTTGATTATGCATCATGCCCACTTAAACCTAAACCTTTACACACTAAACTTGGAAGAGCAAACAGCTTTATGGATCGGAAAACACTAGTGAAATGAGTGAAAACTGTAAAATGGAGACTCGCTACGTCTGCCGCCGATGCGGAAAAACCTATTCTATCAATGAATATTTGAAAAGCCGCTTCTGTCTAAATTGTGGAACACTGTTAACAAGAAAAGCCAGCCACGGGATGGCTGTGGAAAGCCTTGAAGGAAAAACTGAAAAGCACTTTGAAGGTTTAGTTAAAGAGTTTTTTCCATATTCGAGCTTCCGCCCCTTCCAGCTTAACGCCATAAAATTCGCCTACGAAGTAATGCGGGATGGAAAAATCGGCTTGCTCTCCTCGCCGTGTGGCACTGGAAAATCCATTTCGGTTTTAACAGCCTATTTCGCGGCTAAAGAGCTGAACCCTTCCCTTGGAAGACTTATAGCCCTAACCAGAACGAAAAATCAGCTGGAAATCTACTCCAGAGAGCTTAAAAACATAAAGGAACACTGCGGCGTCAGCTTCACAGCCTCCATTTTCAAAAGCAAGAAGGAAATGTGCCCCCACGCGTTTGAAGACCCGAAACTTAGAGACGTGAGTTATAGGGATTTCCTCTACTACTGTAAGGGCTTAAAGGAAGGAGCTTTCGGCAAAACATGCGAATACTTTGAAAAAACTTATAACGGATGGAAGCCCAGCTGGCAAGCCCACACTGTTGTGGGCAAAATTAAGAAGATAGGCCCGCTGTTGCCAGACGAGGTTTATGAAGTTTGCCGCGACGAGGAACTATGCCCCTATGAAGTTACAAAAATCTTGACCCGCTATGCAGACATCGTTGTGGGCAATTACAACTACATCCTCATTGAAGCCATCCGAGGTTCAGTTTTGGGAAGAGCGGGCATGCGGGTTAAGGAAGCCAACTGCGTGTTTGACGAAGCCCACAGCCTTCCCTATTATGCGGCTGGCATATTCTCAGATGAGCTTTCCTCAAGGTCTGTGAGAAGAGCCAAAAAGGAAGCTAAAATCTTTGAGATTGAAGATCATGATTTCCTAGACGCTTTATACAGCGTTATGGTTGATTTTGGGAGGAAGGTCTACAAGAACTACGGGGTGGATTTTGAACACATCATTGACGGAGAAGCCCTCATTGAGGCTTTAGCCAAAAAGCTTGAAGTAACCAGTGAGAGACTTTTTGAAATTATTGAAAAATTAGCCGATAAGGGGGAGGTTGTCCGCCAGAAAAGAAGCGAAATGGGAAAAAGCCCCGTCTCTTACCTTTCCCGTTGTGCGGATTTTCTCGCGGATTGGGTGAGCCTAACGGGTTCAAGCTACGCCAGATACGTTAAGGTTGAAGTTGACAGAGATGGGAAAAAACGGGTAAGGCTTGGAATCCGATGCCTCGACCCATCTTTGGCTGCCAGCGTTATAAATGAGCTGCGCTCCACCATCCTAATGTCTGGAACCCTCTGGAACATGGACTATTACATAGATGTTTTAGGCCTTGACAGAAGCCGTTGCCGAAGCCTGGAACTTCCAAGCCCTTTTCCGCCGGAGAATAGGCTTATCCTGGTGGACGAGGCGGTTACGACGAAGTTTGAAAAGCGAAATGAGGTCCAGCGGAAACGCATTGCAGCCCACTTAACCCAAATATCCCAGAAAGTTGGCGGCAGAATTGCCGTCTATTTCCCCTCATACGAGGTTATGTGGGACATCGCTAAACTAGCCAAGCTGGATGTGCCGCTGCTGGTGGAGGAGAAGAAAACAAGGATTGTGGATGTGTTGGAGTTTCTGCAGAAAAACGGGAAATGCGTGGTGCTAGGCGTTGCCCGTGGAAAGATAAGCGAAGGCGTGGACATGACAACAGAAGGGAGAAGCATGCTTTCAGCCGTCATCATCGTGGGACTGCCATACCCAAAAAACACAGAGCTACAAAAAGCGTTATACAAATACTTTAAAGAAAAGTTCGGGGCGAAAGCCATAGAATACGCCAACACCATACCATGCTTAAACGCACTAGCCCAATCGGCTGGGCGACTGCAACGCAGCCCAGAAGACAAGGGCATAATCGTCATCATGGACAGACGCGCGGCTGGAAGGTTTAAACGTAAACTTCCAAGGGACTGGCAAAACGAGATGAAAGCCCACTTTCGGATAGAGAAAATTCTCGCCAAAATAGAGGAGTTCATGGCTACCAACAGCGTAAAACAAAACGCCTAAAACAGCATGCATGGTGTGGCATGGCTTTTCCGCAACGTTTTTACAGCTTACCCACAAAGCAATAGAAGAGGATGAGAATTTGAACGAAGAAATCAAAATAATCGAGAGGAAGGAAATTCCTAAAGGGGCAATAATGCTTTTCGGCTTCCCAGACGTGGGCCTTGTAGGCGTTATAGCCGCCTCCCACATGATTTCTGAGCTTGGTCTGGAAGAGGTTGCCTACATGGATTCAAGGCTTCTACCACCAATAATCGTCTTACACGAAGGCTTACCCCACTCACCCGTGAGAATTTTCGGAAATCAAAATGTTCTCTTGGCTGTTTCCGAAACCGCCCTCCAAGGAGAACTAATATATCCAATAATGCACTCGCTCATCGACTGGGGCAGAGGCAAAGGGGTTAAAATGATGATTTCAATAAGTGGAATACCAGTTCAAGACAGGCAGGACCTGGAAGAGTTAAAGGTTTTTGCTGCAGCCTCCAGCCCAGAAATGCTGAAAATAGCTCAGGACAAGGGAATAGAAATACTGCGGGAGGGCTACATGGTGGGTCCCCAAGCAGTCATGCTCCAATACTGTTCAACACTGGGGTTGCCCGCTTTGACTTTGCTGGCCCAATGCTTCTTCAACTATCCAGACCCGGAGGCTGCAGCCAAGGCTTTAGAACAGCTGGCAAATGTTACTGGTGTGAAGGTTGATGTTTCAAAGCTTCTGGAGAAGGGTGAGGAAATCCGCTTAAAGGCGAGGGACATGATGAAGAGAACCCAGCAAGAATTGACGAAAATGCGGAAGACCCAGGAATACGATATTCCACTATACATCTCATAGGAGGACTGCGGAAAATGGCGGAAGAAAGCTCCAAAAGAAGACGTTCAATCTTCGACTTAATAGACGAGTATTTCGAAAACCTTGAAGCTTGGGCTGAAAGGGTTAGAGAAACCATCATGGAGCGGCCAAGCTGGAACTGTAGAACATGCACAGTGGAGCCTCTCCGCGACATAATGGTAACAAGCAACGAGGTCATAGTAACCGTTGACTTGCCCTACGCGGAGCAGAACACCATACAAGTTAAACCCGTTAGCAGCGACACCATTGAAATTTCAGCCAAAATGAGGCGCAAGGTAAGCTTCGACGATTTCGGCATAACCCATTACAGGGGCGAATTCCAAAGATTTCACTGTCAAACAAGGATTCCAGTGCCAGTTTACATGGACCGCATGGAAATCCGCTTCAAAAGAGGCATTTTGGAAATCCGCTTGCCAAGAAAGCATGAATACGAAATTCCCATCGAATGAAGCCTCAGCTCTCCTCAGAAGTCATCACTGTTCAGACGGCTCTTCTCGCGTCATCGGCTTCAGAAGATAGAGAGGCAAAACTGCCAAATAAGTTTAATGAAAAATCTTAAACACTGAAGCCTCTAATTCTAGGCTTAAGGCTGGTGAAACCCTTTGACGGCTGAAAGGGCAATCCAATGCGCCACATTCATACTAATCCTCGTAGGCTTGTGTGGGCTAAGCGCATGGGCAGTTTACACTTACCTAAGCGAGGCACATGTAATCTTAGAAGTAGCGGCAATAGCCCTAAGCTGGGGCGTAATTCTCCTAATCCTATATGTAGGGTTCAAAAAACTTAGATGGGAATGGTGGAAATAAATACAAGCCTAGTTTAGCAATAATCCCATAACAAGCATGTCGTGATATTTCCCATCTTCGCCAAAGTATGCGTCTTTCATGACACCCTCAATTTTAAAGCCCATTTTTTGATACAAACGGACAGCCCGCTTGTTATCTCGCCACTACATTTAAGCCTATTCTATGTAAGCCTTCCTTCTTCGCAAGCTCTATCAGCTTAGCAAGCATGGCGGTGCCCAAGCCAACATTCTGGAAGTCTTGATGTATATATGTGACCAAGTCTGCTGTCCCCCTTCGCCTTGGATGGGGAAATCTAAAAATTTGAGCATGCCCCACAATTTTGTCGCCATAAAGGGCGATTATCGCCGTTATATGCTGCAGATTTCTAAACCATTCCTCTTCAAGTCTTTCCCTTGTGTATGGCGCAATGCCCAGCGCACGGCATCACCGGAGAGGGATTCATACATTTCCACAAGCCTTTCCTTATCCTCAGGCTGGAACAACCTTAATTGGACAATCCTTCCGTCCTTTAACTTTACGTTAAAAGTCTCCAAAACAGAAACTCCGTTTAAACTTGGGCGTAGCCACTTACTTTGTTCTGACGATTTTCACCTTGCCCAGTATCCGCCAATACTCTATCTCAACGCCTGGTGCAAGCTTCGCCTTCAAATCTTCCTCCTCTGGGAACGGCGCATCTAAATACTCATAGGTTTCTAAGTCCATAATCTGAACGCTGGATGGTGTTACAGCAAAAACTTGACCGCTTCTCTTTTCGATTATTGGCACTTCGGCTGTAGCGTCCACGGGCTTAACTATGCTTCGCTTAACACCGTCGAAAACTCCTATGGCAACTATCCTCGCCTTGGCTGAACCATGTTTTCCTGGCTTTGATTTTGTTATTTCAACTATTCGGCATGGTTCGCCGTCAACTATAAGGTATCCGCCTTCCCGGAGGCTTCCAACATCAACTGGTTTGCTCACATCATCACCAGCTTAATGTTCCACCACAGCAATTTTAAACAACACCCATATATAAGTTAAGGTGGCAAATTTACGATTATCTTCAAAAAGGGGAGAAAATTGTTTAAAAGCGCCAGCATCGTCGCCCGCTTCGACAAAAGGAAAGCCATAAAACTGGCGGAGAAAACAGCCGAATATCTAAGCAGAAAGGGGCTGGAAGTCTACATCGAAGAAACACTTAAGGGAAAAATGAAAAACGATTGGATTTTCCGTCCCTTAGAGAAAATGAAAACAGACATTTTAATCACAATAGGCGGAGATGGAACAATTCTAAGAGCATGTATCGCCATTCCCAAACCAGAACCACCTATACTTGCAATAAACATGGGAGTCCGCGGCTTTTTAACAGAGGTTTCGCCAGAAGACGCCTTCACCGCCATTGACAGATGCTTGAAAGGCGAGTTTATCATGGAAAGATGTGCAAAACTCTCCATAGTGGCTGGTGACAAAAAACTTCCAGACGCCCTAAACGAAGTTCTAATAACCGCCGATGAGCCGGTGAAACTATTATATGCAAAGGTTTCAAAGGACAACGAACCCATCCTAGACTGCCAAGCGGACGGATTAATGATAGCCACACCAACAGGCTCTACAGGTTACTCCCTTTCCGCCGGCGGTCCAGTCCTAGACCCGTCGGTTGAGGCTTTCGTTTTAACGCCAATATGCTCCCTAAGCGTTTTACGTTCAATAGTTTTTCCAGCAGACTCAAAAATCACCGTGGAAGTTCATAGACCAAAAAGGGTTCTAACCGTTGTTGACGGCGCCTATAGGCATGTTATGGAGTCTCCCGAAGCATGCGTGACGGTTACGCGTTCGGAAAATGAAACCACCTTCATAAGATTTAGGGAAAACTTTTACAGCCGCTTAAGGAGCAGGCTGATTTTCCGAGGAGTTGGAGGAAAAGCTAACGGCTAACACCGATAGGAAAGTTGTTGTTTTAGATACTTCAGCCTTTGTGGCCGGGTTTGACCCCTTCTCGATAAGCGAGGAACAATATACTGTTCCCATGGTTAGAGAGGAATTCGCCGGAAGCCCCATGGCTTGGACAAGGCTTAAAACAGCCATAGAAAATGGGAAGCTGAAGATTCAAACTCCCGAGAAAGAGTTCCTTGAAATGGCTAAAGCTTCAGCCAACGCCGTTGGAGACGCCTTCTTTCTTTCAGAAACAGACCTGCAAGTTTTAGCTTTAGCCTTACAGCTTAAAACGCGAGGAGTAACGCCTCTCATAGCAACGGACGATTATTCTATACAGAATGTGGCAAGACATTTAGGCATAGAGTTTGCATCCCTCGCAACCTTCGGCATACGCCACCCTATAAAATGGGTTAGGTACTGTCCAGCATGCCGCCGGAAATATCCAGCAGACTACAAGTTTAAAAGATGCACTGTTTGTGGTACAGAGTTAAAAAGGAAACCGTTAAGAAAAACATCTAAGAAGATAAAGCGATAAGG
>Ga0123519_10010659_pt1 | contig 13651 bp, 25 predicted proteins | sample YelNatPaOPRAMG02_FD_87396 | JGI IMG/M metagenome (GOLD analysis project Ga0123519, IMG submission 87396) | Hot spring microbial communities from Yellowstone National Park - Yellowstone National Park OP-RAMG-02 (version 2) | ecosystem: Environmental > Aquatic > Thermal springs > Hot (42-90C) ...
AGTTTTTGAACGGTGCTTAAAGCTTCAAGATCCGTCTGCGCCAAAGTTGCTCAAACGAAAAATACATAAATATTTAAGATAGCGTTTCGTGAGTCTTACGATTTTGTTCCGCCAGCGGAACAGAAAAAAAGAGAGAGACATTGATAGGTTACTTGCCTCGGCGTGTAGCCCAAGCTTTCTTAGCTGCTGCGCTTCGGGAAGTTGATTTTCGTTTCTTCCCTTTCTTGCCTTTCTTTGCGCCTACTTTGTAGCCTTTAGCTTTCAAGTATTCGTATAAGGGATGTCCGGGACCCCATTTCTTACCTTTAGCCATACAGATTCCTTCACTAGAAAAATATACACGTTTATAGGAAAGCGTGTTTTAGAAGTTGATTATTTTTCCTTTGGTGATAGGAACGAGTAAATATTCTGAAGCAGCCAAGAAGGCGTGGCGAAGTCGCAAGAGAAAAGGGAAAGGAAAAAAGTGGATTCAGAAAGCAATTAAGAGAAGAGGAGCTTTAAGCCGTCAACTTGGCATCCCAGAGGAACAGAATATCCCTGTTAGCTTGTTAAGCGAGATCAAGAAGGCGCCCATTGGTTCAGTCGTGAAGAATCCCACTGGCGTTGGAAAGAAACGAGTTAAAGTTACTCGCCTTCTGAAGCAACGTGCAACCTTGGCGCACACATTAAAAACAAAAGTTATTTAGGTGTCAACTCGTAGCCTGCATAGACAGCATGATGCTTTCCGAAAGCAGCATTTATAGGTCTAACGTTGAAGCCGTAAACTTGTCCCTGCGCCTTCATAAAAGCGTCTAAAATGCGAATCTGGTCCTCTCTTGTAGCGTTCGTTTTCAACTGAATACCATAATTCTGCCTAAGCCACTTCATAGCATCATAGCCTTTCTTATAACCAAGAAAGATCTTCGAGCCGTCAGTAACCGTGACAAACATTTTCCGCCTTACTGGAAAATTCTTAAAGAAAGCACGCATTTGCTTCGCCGGACTGCCAAAAGCGTCGAAATCCACCAGCTTCAAGTTCTTCAACTGCTCCGGGCTCATTTCATTCTCCAACCATTCAACATTATCGCTTGCAACGGCTTCATGTTTCACTTTCCCATCAAGCCTCTTGTCAGCCTTCTCCAAAAGCTTTTCATCTTTATCCACCAAAACAATCTTGTCAGCTTTGTCAGCGTAAACCTTCTCTGACAGCTCGCCTTTTCCAGCAAACGCCTCTAAAACAGTTCCTCCGCTTAATTTTTCGGCAACCTCTTGACGCTGCACCATTTTAGTCGGCGTCAAATCAGGACATGTTTGACTGGCAGTCTTATACCCACGCTTTAGGCTTCCAACATCCTTCGCTTCTTCACCCTCAACAACCTTCACTTGACCATCTTCAAAAATCGCCGGCTGAACCTTGCCGTCCTTCAAAATGTAAGCTGGACGCAGTTTGAAAGTTGGCTTACGCTTTGCAGCCAAAAACTTTGACCGAGGCACAACTGGAAAACGTAAGCCCTTCTGCTTTTTTGAACCCTTCTTTCGCGTCAACCAAGTTAACTTCAAAGTTTCTCAAAAGAAAAATCGTTAGGGCTTAACGCCTAAGCGACGATACCAATCCTTGAACGCCTTTTTTGCTTTGGGAAGGTCTTTAGATTTTACGAGAACGCTACATCCTTGTCTCACTGCGTGGATTGGTGCTATGTCACGGATAACCTGTTCAGCAGCACTGGGCGACACTGTTTGCGTTAGTTCTGTGTAACCCTTCTTCCTACGCCTCGTAGCCCATGCTTTCTTAGCGGCTGACCTTGAACCCATCGTCATCCCAAAGAAAAATGCTTTAAGTTCCAGTGACTTTTATCCCCTTTAGGTTCATTATCCATATCATAATCCATGAGCACACATAACATATAATACAATGTCTCCGAAAATTGTGGATATTTGTCCCATGTTAAAGCAGGATTCTTCTCTGGTTTCACTCCCACCACGCTCTTCGATTTTATTAATACTCGCAAGAAAAATGGTTTCGTAAGTCTTAACAGTTTGTTCCGTTGGCGGAACAGAAAAGTTGGTGGAGGGCTGTTTGCCCAATGACGTTGCTACTTTCTAAAACCTTGGAGCCGTGTTAGAGGCAAAGGCGGAGGGAACCGCCGCAACGCCGTTCTAGGCCAGCCCTTTCACCAGACACAGTTACACGTTACTGCGTTCATATTAAGTTTTAGAGCCTTCCATATTTGCACAGTATCTTTGCATACGGCGTAATGTTTCAAGCCATAGCTTTTCAGTTTGTCAATAACGGTTGTATACATCGCCAAGCGTTCCTCGAAAGGCGGTTTCTTACCCCAGTTACTTTGCTCTTTCAGAAAAGTAGTCCACGACTTATCTTTCGCATACACTATCGTGCTTATTAATCCTCGCAGACACCCAAGCGTTACTCTGGAAGGTTCAAGTTTGCTGAAGACCATGTCGACAAGCTCTTGGTAATGCCTTTGCCAATCTAAAATCGGAACCATAGGATCAATACGAAGTCGCACTTCATAACCAGCATCAGCCACTTTCTTGGCAGCTTCAAGCCTCTGTTCAGGAGTCGGCGCATACAATTCCCATCTTTTAGCCACTTCAGTTGCGTTTATGCTCCAGCTTAAGATTGCATTCTTTTGCCATTCGTGCTTCAGAAAGTTGTCTATGTTAGTTGACTTCGTTAAGAAAAGCACTTTATGTCTTGTGCCGTTGAAATATTGCATTATCCAACTGCTGAAAGGGTCAGAACCCTCATCTAAAAGACTGTCAGACAATTCGCCGGTGTTAATGATTTCTGGTGGCAAGTCCGCCTTCAGAAAAGCAACAATTTCCTTCGCTATTCGCTTCCTATCCTTAAGAATTATCGGCACCCGCCCATTCGGCTTCTGTCCATAGAACCTGAATGTGCCTTTTAAATAGCACCAGCTGCAGTTATACATACAACCGTTAGCCCAAGCCAAAAGCATAAAGTGTGGACAGATCACATCGGTTTCTTTTGTTGGATATGGTGTTTTGTCGAATCTTCGCAGTATGCGACCAACTTCGCTGACTTGCCTTTTAACAGAGCCGTCTAACTGTTTATACTCTTTAAACTTCAACATTTTTTCACCACTATTTCATAGCCTTCTGGATGGTCAATTTCAACGTCTTCCAGATGAAACAGTTGCATGTGGAATGTTAATCCTTCCTTTGTTTTATACCATTGTCCACAATATTTACATTTTACCATTTTAACATTCTCCTACAGCAACTTCCTGCTGCAACCTACCAACAGCTTCTCTAACACTCCCACACGCAACAGCTATCTCCTCTATTATTTTTCCGCTTAAAGTTTTCCTTTCACGCTGCAAAATCCAATGCAAATGCTTCTCCAGGGACTCTTTATCTGGCTTTCTGAACTCAAACACTCCGCCTGAAGCTCTGCTCACAATCGCAGGATCTATAGACTCAATTCTGTTTGTCGTATAAATCGTTACTGTGTTCGGATATTTCTCCAATAAACTTCTCAACGCTCCTTGAGCTGCATAGCCTAACCTGTCAGCTTCATCAAACACTGCAAACTTACGAAGTTTCTCCGCATTCGGATTCCACAAAGCCCGAACCTTCATAAACTTTAGAACCTTATCTCGTATTGTTTCAACATCCGAGTCAAGAGTTGCATCAATGTATAATACTGGAGGCCAGCAACCTTCATATTCTTCAGTCCACGCTACACCATTCAGAATGTCTTGGAAAGTGGCTGACGGCTTGAACACTTTTTCATTTACATAGTAATCTCGTATGAAAGCTTTAGCTGCTGCAGTTTTGCCTTGACCGTAATCTCCATAGAAAACCATCGCTAAAGGAAACGATTTTGTCTTAACAAAAGCTCTCAAGTAAGGTGCAACTGGACCAATAAGAAAATGCAATGTCGCCGGTCTATATTTTTCAACCCATGGCAGATTCACATTTGCCTCCGTAGGCTCGTAAGGAACATCATATTCAACCTTCACAGTCTTCAATTGAATTTCTGGCAGCTTCGGCTTCGGCATCTCCACATGAGCCATCAGAGTTTCTTCTAATTTTCTGGCTTCCTCAAGCTTCCCCATCTTTTTAAGTTTGGTTATGTGCGCCTTTTTGCCGGCGATAACCATCTTCTCATTTTTCCACGATTCCATTCAGTTGCCTCCTTGAAGAAGCAAGTCTAATCTCTTATTGCCGAACAATTCAGCCTTCGTTATCTCATCCGTGAAACTGCGAAATGCTAAAGTTTTCTCGGTAACCTTGACCGGCTCTTTTTGGCTGAACACGTTGAAGCTTTGTTCCCAGTCAATAAAGATCTGCTGCACTGTTAGCAACAAATCCTCTTTCGTTTTGAATTCCATGATTCCGCCATAGTTGTCTCCGAAATGCTTACGAAAGTAAAGACAATACTTGTTTCCTGGCTGCTTTGCTGGTTCAATTTCAATTTCATACTTGCTAGTTTGAAAATCTGTGATCTTGGCGTTAGCCACATCAAACTGGGCGATGGTTCTGAACGATTTGCCTCTTTTCGGGCATGTTGCCAGATGCGCTGCTAACCATTTCTTCAGAATGTTCATAAACTCGTCTTTAGTTTTGTCAAGATTTTCGTAGTAAAGACGATTAAACTCTGGAAGCCACTTTTCTTGTTTCCACATGGCAACCTTGTTAGCTTCAAACTGCTGAATCAACCACTTGTGAACGTCATTGAAGCAGCCGTAAGCCTCACCCAGTCCAATCATTTTTCCGCCTATATCAAACAGTTGACTATGCTGCACCGTTTGGAAGCCTCTCGGCGTAGGCTTCAAAAAATGAATCGTCTGTTTCTTCTGGTCCTGTTCAGAGTAAACTTTGGCTTCATCATGTTGAAGCAGACCGTAATATGTGAGCCATTTAACCGACCTTGACAGTTTAAGATTTCCGAATTCTCGCTGAATTGGATCTTGCCAGTCATATTTGCCATAAACATAGCTGTATTGTTCATGTTGCTCGAAATACTTGTAAAGAGTCAGAAAGAAACTGTTAAGGTCGTTTGCTTCGCCTTGCCATAAGGGTTTCGGCGGCTTTCCAACTGGAAGCCAAACTAATTCAGCATTTGCAGACAAGATACACAAACCCCTCAAGAAACTTTAGTTTCGGATTAAACTGTTTTATTGCCTCAACCCATTCTTCGACAGAATTGAAACCGCTGGCATGCACGAAAGGCAGTAAATCTCTAACATGAGAGACTCTCCATTCATTTTCAACGAAAATGTCACAGATTTTTCGTCCGCCCCTTTTATCTGTCGCCCAGTTTTTTCCCCAATTATGTCGCTTTAGCCTGAAAGTGTAAACGTATCCTTTAGAGAGTAGAAAGTTTCTCACTTGTGGATTCATGAATAACATAACCATACTTATCAGACTTCTTGTGGACGTATTTCAATTTCCTTTTCTGCAAGGTAAATGGCAACCCATTCTCTATGTCTGTTTGCGTATTCTTTAGCTTCTTCAATTACTCCTTTCAAGATTTCACCTGTTTTGTCGTTTGAAAGGTCGGCGAAGTTTACCCATTTACAATTCTCGCATCCATTACCCCAACTGACTTTGCTCCAAATTCTTTCATGTAAATAATAGCCTATCATCTGCAATCCTTCAAGCAAACTTGGCAAACCTAAACTTATGAAAGGCTGTTCAAATATCACTTGAAGCGCTCCAGCCGAAATTGAGATTTCAAGAAGTTTGGAAGTTAATGCTTTAACGATTGAACGTTTCTTGCTGTCCAAGATTCTCACATCATTTCAGGTTTGAAGCCCCAGCCTCGCCCGTCAGGTCTCCAAACACCAATAACTTTACCGCAGTTTGGACATCGCACAACTTCAGTAAATTGCCCGCCATCAACGTAACAGCCAGATCCAGAATCAAATATTACAGCGCCACTCTGTTCGTAATACAGCGTTCCCATCGGCTGACCGCACTCTGGACATTTCGGCGCAGTTTTCTCGACAGTTTCCATTTTAATCATCTCTTGTTGTTCCAGCTTTATACATGATTTCCGAGAAAGTTTGAAGATCGCAGTGTTCAATTATAGCCTTAATCGTTTTCAGTCTGTCCAGTAGGTTATTTTCATTTTCCATAAAGAATCCAGCCTTTAGAGTGCCTAAGCGCTGGCTGCTTTTGCGAGTTTCTCGGCTACTTCTGCCACTTCTTTGTATTCTTCACTTTTGCCTTGGAGTGTGTCGGCGACTTTTTGCAGAAACGGGATTAGCCTTCCGCTTTTAACCAATGCTTTAAGTAGTTCACGTGGTGCATCGCTGAAGTCGGCGAGGGTTTTAGGTGTAAACCTATCGTTGTCATAGCTTTCAACGTAACCCAATTTATGCTTTATTATGGCAAGGTAATACTTTGTGTTTGGCGAATATTCGTCTTGTTCTTCTTCCATAAAGTGCTTGTCATCCACGATGTCTATGCTTACTTCAATTCTTGGCGTAGGTGTCCGACAAAAGATTTCGCCCGTGCCTGTTTTATGTGTTGGGTGCTCGTCGACATACCACCCGCAATAGCGACATAAGACTTTACTGCCGAAAACGTTGGCGATTTTAACAATGCTTTGGCGTAGTTTGTCGCTGTAGCGACTTAAAGTTTCCTCCCGCTCTTGAATGTAGTCGAGAATTTCACTTATATCTTGGGCTTCCGCCATAATGGATTCCTCCTCTTTTTTCCTTGCGTAATTTTAAATTGCAGATACTTTAATCTGTTTCTCTTCTTTCTGCTTCTGGGCTTCACGGATTTCTTTAGCTTTTTCTTCGCCTACCAGAAATTCTAAAGTTATCTCGCCAAACTTCTTATGAATATCGTTGATTGTAGGTGTCAAACTTAAAACTTCACCAGCTATCTGCTCCAAACGCCATGTCAATTCTCGGTCTTCAACATCCTTAAACATCGGATGTGTGCTTTCAGTAAACTTAAACTTGCCATGAGTGCGAACCCAGCTTACAGCCTGACTGAAACCCCAAACAGTTTCTTCTTCAACATGCTCCAGTATCTGCTCAATAATGTAGTCTGGCAGAAAACTTCTCGCCCTCGACTGATACGCTAAAAGAATATTCTCCATTTCAGCTCTGCTTAACGGACTGTGAATGCTCTTGTCAATTACAGGCGTTATCTTCTCCATCGCTTTAATCAGTTTCGCAATACCTTCAGATAACTCTTGTTTAAGTTCCTCGCTGCTGCCTTTCAAGTGAAACTGAAGCAAGTTAATGTTTTCAACATTCTCCGCTCCAACATACTTTACAATATTGTCCAGTCGCTTGATGTCTAAATTGAAGAATTGCTGTGGAACCTGCCACATGCCACACCAGTTAAGACAAGCTGGCCTTCCACCAGAACCTTCCCTTTCTGTTCTAAACCTCGAGAACACTCTGATTCCACTTTTGCCTTTAATGATGTTGTTTCCAGCATGAACACCAACCCATGAGCTGACATTTGGATTTTTTGAAGGAACCTTGTAGCTCCACTTGAAAGGATGCTCATAATTTTCTGGCTTAACAACTTGGCCAGTTAATTCACGCACTGTCTCCTCAATCATTTCTCTAATCTTTTTCCAGCTAATCTGCTCATGTATCGTTGACGCTATTCCACACAATCGCCCTTCATCATCATACAACGCTTTTAGCTCCTTGTTCCTTTTTGGTATAGCCTCGTTTAAAACAGACTCCAGAATATTAGGTGCAAGTTTCCTTAATTCAGAGATGTTCTTGAACTCGGTGTATTTCGCATAATACATCAAACATCTCGAAATGAGACGTCTATCTGAAACTTCTAAAGTTTGTCCGTTCTTATCCTCAAACACCAGCTTCGCAATTTCCTGTTCGCCATCCTTCTCCTTGAACATCACTCTAACTTTTTCGGGTCCAAACACCCTTTCATAATACATACCCTCTTCACGAGGGTTGGAATTAGGCTGGCGTAAGCCAGCAGATCCAATTTCTTTTTCTTCCGACATTCTAACACGCTCACCATAACATTTTATGTTAATAACCTTAAAAGTTTCGCAAAAACGAATTTAGGCTCAACTTATCTGGTTTAACCCAACATCTTCAACGCATGCTTTCTTGTCAGCCCTATACGCTTTAACATGAGGATTCCGCAGTGTAACTAAAGTTTGCTCGCCCACTTCTCTGATGACACCGTTCTGTATTGCATAAACCTTGTTTCTGGTGTCTGGATACGTCTGAATATACTCAATTGTTACGACAACAAATGGCTGCACAAACACTGTTGTGTTATCCTCGCCAATTTTAAACTCTGTTAATTTGTAAAGTTCCTCGCTTTCCGCCTCGCCTATGCCTGAACAGTCGCCTATCTCCACGAAGTTTCCATCCTCATTCATTAATGCAATTTTCAAGCTTCTCGCTTTTCCTTCAGCAAAGCCTTTATTGTTCTTATTTATGCCTATGACGACAGCGTCTATGTCGCAGTTAGGTTTAACCTTCCATGTTTCTCCATTTTGCCTTATGATTAAGCCCTCCCACTTTTCTTTTTCAACTTTCTCATGCCAAAAGTTGTGCACGTCTTCTTTCGTCGCTGGCTCTATCCACTCAAGCACATGAACCAATTGTGCCTTTTCAAACCATGCCTGCATCTGTTCAAACTTTAACGGATAGATTAACTCGGACTTTTTGCCGTTTAAAGAGTGCAAGTCGAATAGCCCGAGTTTAATTCTGTTATGAAGGCGAGCATCTGAACCCTTAAGATAGTGGATAAGGTTCGGCAACGTTAACGGTTTTCCATTCTCGTCAACAGCATACATTTCAGCCAGAAATTCCGCTTCAACAATATTCCAAGCAGCCAAACATGAAACCAGCTCATTCAAAGCTGGCAGGTCCACAGTCTTTCTGCCGAACCTGTTTATTGCAAAAGTTTCTCCCTCTCGCTGGTACTTGATATAGTTAAATTCTCCATCAGCCTTAACCTGCACGGTAATGTTCCGTCTCATCTTCTCGAAGGAAAAGGGAATGTCATTTAAGGTTTTGGCAACCTTCATTTTAGGCTTAAAGCAAGTAACATCCATGTCAGTTTTACTGAAGACAGCCATCTTAATCCATCCGCTTTGCGTTTTTCAATATTGTTTCAATGTCTTTTTCTTTTAAAGTCAGTATCGTTAGCTCAAGATTCTCTGTGATTTTTGTTTGCTTTCCCAATACAATTTTCAGAATTACTTGACACGTGCCTCCGCCAACATTATCCTCTATGGGAACACTCTTTTTTACTAATAAGATTTTTTCCATCTAATCCACTCGAAGCAATAAGTTGACGAGTTTCTCTCTTATCGTTGGAAACTTGCATTCCCAGATCACCTTTATCGCCTCAAGCTGTTCCGACGTCAGCTTCTGCTCTAAATATGCACGCCCAACTGCGATGAGTTTGTTTTCAGCCTTTACGAGTTTCTCTTGAACAATATCCAGCCCAAACCTGAACTCGTTGTCTGTTGTCTTCCACGCCCACTCGTCAGCAGAAAGCTGTCCATTCTCAAACGCATCATTAATGCTCTTGTTAGCTTCGAGAACCTTTTTGAAAACTGCATCATATTCGGCTTTTACTTTTAAGTATTCCAGCTTGACATTTTCGAAATCTTGCTTGGTTACAGAAGTTAAGATTCTGGCTCTATACCATTTTCCTTGCCCAATGACATCGCCGACCGCACCAGCATCAAGCAATATTTTCAAGTCGTCTTCACCGTAGAGTTTTAAGAATTGCTTTTCATCTATGACTCCTTTAACTTCACGAATCCCCTGCTCGGTTTCAACGCACTCGGTTACTTCAATCTCCAATTTTGATTATCTCCTTCACAGCATTTTCATTAAAGATTCTGGTGATTTTTCCAACTTGCATCTCAATGAAAGGCTTTTCATATTTGCTTATGACCGCTGGCAATGTGACGTGCTGACCGAACAGGCTTATTGTAACCTTCACCTTCTGGTTTCTCAACGATTCAATCAACGTCATAATCGTTCTCGTTCTCCTCAAACTGTTTCACCCATTCCTCAAAAGTTAATCCGCTTTCGACGTAGTCAGCATATAGCATGGTTAAGTCGGTGTCGGTAAGCTCCTCTGCCTCGGGACTATCACCCAGCACCCTCAACAGTTTTTCTTTAAACTCACCCTTCGCCAACATGCTAAGCACTCTTCTTTTTCGCCATAGCCATAATCTCTTTCAACTGAACAACTTTCTCGGCTTCCTTTTCTGGCTGCTCCTGCACATGCTGCTCCACCCACGCCGTCCTATAATCGTGAACCTTCAGCTTTTCTTCAGTTGCAACAGGAATAAACTGCTCGACGAACTGTCCTGCTTCCTCAACATCCTTCTCTGTTATCTCATCTCTGTTCAGCATGAGACTTTCCTTTATTTTAACCAAGTTTATCGGAATAATCTCTTGCAGCTTAATCCTTCCAGAATCGCTAACTTTAAGCAGCCCTACAACTTCTTCATAAGTATCCTTGTAAAGCACGATGATGACATAGCCGAGCTTCTCGGTTGCAACCAGCAACTTAAACAAGTTATGAGCCGAGTTTCCATCTTCAACAATTAAGCCCTTTTCAGACTTGACAGCATCACAATATTTTGCAAACTCGTTTCGCTTCATCTTATAAAGCTCGCCGACTGCAACTTCCTTTTCTTTCAGAAGCCTCGGCATGTCAATTTTAACCTTCGTCCCTTTAATGACTCTTACCAGTTTACCCCACCATGAAAACGTTTGACCACACTTTTTGCACTCGTAACTTGCTGGATGATATTCTGTAGGCTCTAAACAACTCGGACACACTAGCTCCGTATAATCTTTAAGCTCGGGTTCTGAAGCAAAGTTTTGAATATGCACTTCTGCAATCGCTGTTGGAAAGCCAGCTACCTTTGCAACAAGTTTAAGTTTTCTCGGCTTCATGCGTTTCCACGACCATTTAATTTTTCAAGCTCAAAAAGCGAGTCTAAACGAGCAATAATGCGCCAATAACTGAAGCCATGATGAGCTCTCGCTTCGCAAACAAGCCAATAAGAGCCGTTAGTTTTTCCTCGAATTTGCTGCTCCACTTTTCCGCTGTGAAAGAATATTTTGGCTTGATAAGATGGAAATAAAGCTGCTGCCATTATGACCCTCAACATCAACCCAGAATCTTTGCTAAAGCATTCACTATTTCTTTCAAATGTTCTTTAGGAATCATTATGCCATCTTTCGTATATCCAGTATATTTCTCGGACTTGACAAACTTGCGAATATCAACATATTGAACACCTTTAAATTCTGCTCCTGCTTTCACATGAATCTCGGTATGTTCAGAGATGATGATGACTGCTACAACTTTGCCATAAGAGTCAGCCATGTTAAACCCTCTTGACCAAGATAACCGAGTTTGATTTTTCGCTGTTGATGCCCTTCCTCGGTTTAACTCTGAATCTTCTCGGCTTGCCAAGACATAACTCGTTGAAATTCATCTAACCACAACCTCCACGACTCGCCCATTCCGCCATACAGCTCGTGCACACCTTTTTGACTCTGCAACTTTCAGCATCCAAGCTTGCATGTCAAACTTTTTCTTTGCCATCTTTAAGCTCCTCCAGAAAATTTGACTCCGCCATTGAATCTCTCGATTTTAGCCTTCTTGATGATTCTGCCGACTTCTACAGCCCTAACTTCCGCCCTTCCATTTTTCGCATCTTCAATTTTCTGCCTTCTATCCAGACGCTTTTGAGTTTCCCTTTCAATTCTCGAAAGCTCATCACCATTAAGCTCCTTCAGCTCCTGCTTCTCAACAGCTTTCAATTCGCCAGAATCTTTGACTTTTTCCTTCTTTTCCTTCCTTTCCTTTTTCTTTACATTTTTCGAACTAGATGAGCTCGGCTGCTTAGATTGCATGTTCTTCCTTCTTGTTTCCCATGCTTTCTTAGCAGCCAAACTCATTTTACTTACAACATTCTTTGCTTTTTCCATTCTAACACGCTCCAAAGCATAAATTGATGATAAAAACCTTAAAGCTTTCGCTTAAAGGAGAAAATAATGATTAAATGAGCTTAAAAATGCTAAAGATTCTGCGAAAAACCTTATTTCATTAAAATAATGATTTTAATCGCTTATCATAAAGTTTTAGTGATATTGGTGATGCATGTATTACAAATTGATGAAAAAATAATGATGTTTGAGTATTACTAAATAATGAAAAATTTGAGGCTTTGAAAAACAGATTTATTTATGATGCTTCTTTTTCCTAGTTTCCCAAGCTTTTTTAGCTGCAAGACTCATTTTAGAAAGCTGCTTAACTTTTCTTTTCGCAGGCTTATTCTTTTTCCTAATTTTGGTTATTTCTTTTCTTCGAATAAACTTGTATGGCGGCTTACCTTCACGCTTCGTCATCCACCCATTAGTTTTAAGCCATCTGCCAACAATACCATCCTTAGAGACTCCGTACACTAGTTTTTTCTTTGCTTTTTTCGGATGTGAAGCTCTGTATCCAGTGCGTGGATATTTGAGCGTGAGGCTCATCTGACTCAACCATACTTTTTGATTATCTCCAACCGTTTCTGGTTGTCGTAAACTTTAAACCATAAATGGCCAGCTGCTGCCGGACTTAACGGTTTGCCGTTTTTGCCATGAGGCTTCTTCGTCATTTCATCCCACCATTTTTTAGGCGGAGCATAAGTCGTCCGAGCTGATCCGTTCACTTTAATTTTAGGCGAATGAATCCTTATCCGCCTACCCTTCTTCATTGTGGCAAGAGCTTTTCGTGCTGCAGACTGTTTCCTTCGTCTTGTAGCCCAAGCTCTTTTAGCTATCTCAGACAACTTGCCCAAGTTAACCCATAAGAAAAATCAGTCTTTCCGCCTTTTCCGCATATACCACTTAGGACCGTACTTAGCAACTTGCTGAGCCTCCCACAGGCTACCATACAGTGTGGCTGGCGATCCACGATAAAGCCCTTTATGTTCAACAACTTTCCCTTTTTCAACCGTGTAAACAACAGGCTCCTTCGCTGGAGCCATAAGATCACCAGCATGCTTTCGCATTCCAGATTTCCCATACTTTTTCTGTCTTGTTTTCCACGCCTTTTTGGCTGCAGCACTTAACTTGTTTTTATTCACCTAAGAGCACCTCTTCAGCCTGCTCAATAACTTGCCGTCGACGTGCTTTACTGCGATACCGATGCTGAAGCATTTTAACAAGACGTTTCTTGCCTCTTTTTTTGGCTAACTCAACAAGCCTCTTCGCTTTTTCGTCTAAACTTTCACGTTTCCAACCGCGCCTACGCCTAGTTTCCCAAGCCTTCAAAGCACCTTCACGAAACTTGCTCATCCACATCAAAAGAAAAATCATTTTTCTTCTGATGAAGAGCAAAACCTTCTTAAAAATGCAGTTGTCCTACGTCTTGCTTTATCCAGTTCTGTTCATAATTTTCACTTTGCTGCTTTCCAGTTTGAAAGTGTCCACAGGCAACACGCTTTTGGACGTGGCTGCTCTGATGGCTTTGTCGGGCGTTTCAGGCTATCTAATCGCATACTATATATTGAAGGACTAGGGTTCTGGTAACTCTTCGGGAGTTACCTGACTCACATCGACTTGTCATCTTTAACTGGCACCATCGCTTCACATGTGAGCCCGACAGGCTTGAACCTCAAACCTCTCGCTAAGAT